>Ga0182792_1001127_pt1 | contig 22759 bp, 13 predicted proteins | sample Passage237B_FD_130497 | JGI IMG/M metagenome (GOLD analysis project Ga0182792, IMG submission 130497) | Cellulose adapted compost microbial communities from Newby Island Compost Facility, Milpitas, CA, USA - Passage2 37B (version 2) (version 2) ...
CTGGATCTGCGTGGCCGACGACGACCTGCAGACCTACGCCGAGGCGCGCCTGCGCTCGGCGCGGGTGGACATGGGCCGGGTCCGCTTCATCCCGTTCGACTACGACGACACCTGGCTGCGCGATTCCGGCCCCATCACCCTGCGCGAGGGCGACGGCTTCCGCGTGCTGGACTTCCGCTTCACCGCCTGGGGCGGCAAGTTCGAGGCCGGCCGCGACGACCGCCTGGTCGAGGCACTGTGCGCCCAGGGCCTGTTCGGCGCCACCCCGCGCCAGCGCATCGACTTCGCCCTGGAGGGCGGCGCCATCGAGACCGACGGCGCCGGCACCCTGCTGACCACCTGGCGCTGCCTGCACGAGCGCCACCCCGGCGCGTCCCGCGACGAGTTGGACGCCGGCCTGCGCCGCTGGCTGGCGCAGGACCGCGTGCTGTGGCTGGAACACGGCTACCTGGAAGGCGACGACACCGACGCGCACATCGACACCCTGGCGCGCTTCGCCGCGCCGGACGCGATCGTGTTCCAGGCCTGCGACGACCCGGCCGACAGCCACTATCCCGCCCTGCAGGCCATGGCCCGGGAACTGGCCGCGCTGCGCACCGCCGACGGCCGCCCGTACCGCCTGTTCCCGCTGCCGTGGCCAGCGCCGGTGCTCGACGGGGGCCGCCGACTGGCGGCGTCCTACGCCAATTTCCTCATCGTCAACGGCGCGGTGCTGATGCCCGCCTACGGCGACCCCGCCGATGCCGGCGCCGCGGCGGTGCTGGCCCGGGCCTTCCCCGACCGCGAAATCGTCCCCGTGCCCTGCCGCTCCCTGATCTGGCAGAACGGCAGCCTGCACTGCATCACCATGCAGCTGCCGCGCGGGCTTCCCGCCTGAGGCGGCCGCGTCGGGCCGCCTGGCGCCGGCCGCGTCCGTTCAGCGCCTGGCACGCGCCGCGGCCCTCGCCCGCGGCATTCGCGCCTACAATTCACCCATGAAGACCCAGACCCTTCCCGTCGCGCTGGTCCAGGAGCGCAACCACGGCGACGCCGACGCCAACCTGACCGTCATCGAACAGCGCGTGGCCGAGGCCGCCGCCCAGGGCGCGCGCCTGGTGCTGCTGCAGGAACTGCACAACGGCCCGTACTTCTGCCAGCACGAGGCGGTGTGCGAGTTCGAACTGGCCGAGCCCATCCCCGGCCCCAGCACCGAGCGCCTCGGCGCGCTGGCGCGCCGCCACGGCGTGGTGATCGTCGGCTCGCTGTTCGAGCGCCGCGCCGCCGGCCTGTACCACAACACCGCCGTGGTGTTCGAAAAGGACGGCAGCATCGCCGGCAAGTACCGGAAAATGCATATCCCGGACGACCCGGGCTTCTACGAGAAGTTCTACTTCACCCCGGGCGACATCGGCTTCAAGCCCGTCGACACCAGCGTGGGCCGCCTGGGCGTGCTGGTGTGCTGGGACCAGTGGTATCCGGAAGCCGCGCGCCTGATGGCGCTGGCCGGCGCCGAGCTGCTGCTCTACCCCACCGCGATCGGCTGGGACCCGGACGACGCGCAGGACGAGAAGCAGCGCCAGCGCGACGCCTGGGTGCTGAGCCACCGCGGCCACGCCGTGGCCAACGGCCTGCCGGTGCTGAGCTGCAACCGCGTCGGCCATGAGCCGTCGCCGCTGGGCGCCCCGGGCATCGACTTCTGGGGCAACAGCCACGTGCTGGGCCCGCAGGGCGAGTTCATCGCCGAGGCCGGCGCCGACCCGACCCTGCTGGTGTGCGAGGTGGACCTGCAGCGCAGCGAGCACGTGCGCCGCATCTGGCCGTTCCTGCGCGACCGCCGCATCGACGCCTACGACGGCCTGCTCAGGCGCTACCTCGACTGATGGCCGGCGCCGCGATGGAAGTCCGCGTCCGGCCGGCGCGCGAGGCGGACGTCGCCGCGATCGCCGCGATCTACGCGGTCGAGGTGCGGGAGTTCGTCAACACCTACGAATACGACGCGCCCGGCGAGGCCGAGATGCTGCGCCGCATGCGCGCGGTGCTCGATGCCGGCTATCCCTACCTGGTCGCCGAGATCGACGGCGAGGTCGCCGGCTACGCCTACGCCAGCAGCTTCCGCACCCGCACCGCCTACCAGTGGACGGTGGAGAACTCGGTGTACGTGGCCGCGGGCTGGCAGGGCCGCGGCATCGGCGCGGCGCTGATGGCGCGCCTGATCGCCGAATGCGAGGCGCGCGGCTACCGGCAGATGGTCGCGGTGATCGGCGAAGCGGCCAACGCCGCCTCGATCCGCCTGCACGAACGCTTCGGCTTCCGCCACCTGGCCAGCTTCCCGGGCATCGCCTGGAAGCACGGCCGCTGGCTGGACACCGTCTTCATGCAGCGCGCCCTCGGCGCCGGCGACGGCGCGCCCCCGCAGGAACCTCCCGCCCCATGAACGACACCTCCCCGCCCGCGCCCGCCGACCTGCTGCAGGGCCAGCCGGTGCGCATCGTCGAGCGCGACGGCGTGCGCTACACCCTGCTGGGCACGGCGCACGTCTCGCGCGCCAGCGTGGAGGCCGTGCGCGCGGCGGTGGCCGGCGGCGGCCACGACGCGGTCGCGGTCGAGCTCGACCCCGGCCGCCTGCAGTCGCTCACCGACCCCGACGCCCTCGCCCGCCTGGACATCGTGCGCGTGCTGCGCGAGGGCAAGACGCACCTGTTCGCCGCCAACCTGGCCCTGGCCGCGTACCAGCGCCGCCTGGCCGAGCAGCTGGACGTGGAGCCCGGCGCGGAACTGAAGGCCGCGGTGCACGATGCGCGCGCCCTGGGCCTGCCGGTGCACCTGGTCGACCGCGAGGTGGGCCTGACCTTCCGGCGCGCGATGCAGCGGCTGGGCTGGTGGGGACGGGCGCGGACCGGCGCCGGCATCCTGCTGGCGATGTTCGCCGACGAGGAGGTCGGCGACGACGAGATCGAAAAGCTCAAGCAGGGCGACCTGCTGGAGGCCAGCTTCGGCGAATTCGCCTCGCACAGCCCGGCGCTGTACGAGGCGGTGATCGCCGAACGCGACCGCTACATGGCCGCGCGCCTTCGCCAGTGCGCCGGGGACGCGCGCGAGGTGCTGGCCGTGGTCGGCGCCGGCCACCTGCCCGGCCTGGCCCGGCACCTGGCCGAGGACACCGACGAGCCGGCCGGCGTGCTGCGCGAGCTGGAGACGGTGGAAAAGAAGTCGCGCGTGCCGTGGATGGAACTGGCGGTCGCCGCCTTCCTGCTGGGCGGCTTCGCCTGGGGCTTCTGGAAGGGGGGCGTGGACGTGGGTTCCGACCTGCTGCTGCAGTGGGTCCTGGCCACCGGCGTGCTCGGCGCGCTGGGATGCGCAATCGCCGGCGGCCACCCGCTGAGCATCCTGGCCGCGTTCGTCGCCTCGCCGCTGACCCCGCTGCACCCCGCGCTGGCCTCGGGCACCGTGAGCGCGCTGGTCGAAGCCAGCCTGCGCAAGCCCACCTACGCCGACTTCATGGCGCTGCGCGACGACGTGCAGGGCGTGCGCGGCTGGTGGCGCAACCGCGTGGCGCGGGTACTGCTGAATTTCTTCCTCACCAGCCTGGGCACGGCCATCGGCGTGTGGACCGGCGGGCTGCGCATGCTCGGCAGGCTGGTCGGCTGAGCCCCGGGGCGGCCCGCACCGGGGCCGCCCGCGCTCACTCCACGTGGATGGCCGCGACCGACGCGGCCGGCTTCTCCGCGCCGCCGCGGGCGCGGCGCAACAGCCGCACCGCGCCGCTGCGCAGGTCGTCGAGGATGGCGTAGATGGTCGGCAGGAACAGCAGGCTGACCACGGTCGAGAACGCCAGGCCGCCGGCCACCGCGCGCGCCATCGGCGAGTACTCCAGGCCGCCGAGGATCACCGTGTCGCTGAGGGAGATGGGCACCATGGCCAGGATCGCCGTACCCATCGTCATCATGATCGGGCGCAGGCGCTCCCGGCTGCCCTCCACCAGTGCGTCGGTGCGGGCCATGCCCTTGCGGCGCAGGTTGTTGATGTGCTCGACCATGATGATGCCGTTGTTCACCACCACGCCCATCAGCACCAGCACGCCGATGAACGCCATCACGGTGAACGGCGTGCCGGTGAGCCAGAACAGCCAGTACACGCCGAACACCGAGAACAGCACGCAGCTCATGATCGCCGAAGGGAACAGCAGCGACTCGAACACCGCGGCCATCAGCACGTAGATCATCACCAGGGCCAGCAGCAGGTTGAACATCATCTGCTTCATGCCCTCCTCGTCCTCCTGGAAGGCCGAGCCGTCGAACGAGTAGCCGTAGCCCGGCGGGAACTGCACCGCCTTGAGCGTCTCCTCCATGGCCTTGCGCGCATCGGGCATGGTGGTGCCCTCGGTGAGGTTGGCCTGCAGCGTGATCATCGTCTGGCGGTTGTAGCGGTTGATCTGGCTGGCCGACGGCAGCACGGCGATGTCCACCATGCTCATCAGCGGCACCGTCCGCCCGTCGGGCGCGCGCACCATGAAGCCGGAGATGTCCTCCATCCCGTAGCTCTCCGCGCCCTCGAAGCGCACCCACACCGGCACCTCGGTCTGCCCGCGGCGGAACTCGCGCAGCTGCGCGCCGCGCAGCGCCAGGCCGATGAAGCTGGAGACCTGCTGTGCCGAGAAGCCGTAGGCCGCCGCCCGCTCGCGGTCCACGCGCACGTTCAGCTCGGTGCTCTTGTCCCCGCCCTCCACGCGCACGTCGCGCAGCTCCTTGCGCGCCGAGAGCAGCGGGATCACGCCCTCGGCCAGCTCGGCCAGCAGCTGGGTCGAATCGCCCACCAGCTGCACCTGCACGTTCTGGCCCGGTGCGCCGCCGCCACCGCCGCCCTCGTTGGCGCCGCGCACGCCCACGATGGCGCGCGCGGACTTGGGCAGCTCCTTGCTGATCTGCTCGCTCAGCGGCTTGGTGTCCTTGACCCCGTCGTCGAAGGTCACCATGGTCGCGGCCTCGCCCTGCTCGTTGAACCACGAGTAGGTCTGCACGATGCGGAAGCGCTCGCGGTTCGCGTCGAGGAACCGCTCCACCCGCGCCACCTCCTCGGACACCTGGGCCAGGCTGTAGCTGCCCTTCCACTGGTACCAGACCTGGATCTCGCCGGTGTCGCCGCCGCCGAAGAAGTCCATCTTGGTGCGGGTCATGGGCACCACGCTGACCGCCACGATCAGCAGGATGCCCACCACGCTCCAGCCGCGGTGTTCCAGGCTCCAGCGCAGCAGGCCGGCATAGCGGCGCTGCAGGCGCGGGATGATGCCGCCGGGGTTGTGCACCGCCGCCGGGGTCTTCATCCGCGCCGAGAGCATCGGGATCAGGCTCACGGCCACCAGCCAGGACGCCAGCAGCGACACGGTGATGGTGATCGCCAGCTGCGACATGAAGATGCTGATGTTGTTCACCTCGCCCAGCAGGTTGGGCAGGAACACGATGCAGTGCGACAGCGTGCCTGCCGACAGCGCGATGGCCACGTTGCGGGTGCCGACGATGGAGGCCAGGCGCGGCTGGTCGGGCATGCGCTCGCGTTCCTGGTAGATGCTCTCCACCACCACCACGGCGTTGTCCACCAGCATGCCCACCGCCAGCAGCAGGCCCATCAGGGTCAGCACGTTCAGGGTCACGCCGGCGAAGTGCATGAAGCCCAGGGTGACCACGAAGCAGATCGGGATGGCCAGGGTGACCATCAGCGTGGACGGCCAGTGGCGCAGGAAGAAGAACAGCACGGCGATGGACAGCACCAGGCCGATCGCGCCGGCCTCGGCCAGCTCGACCAGCGAGTCGGTGACTTCCTCGCCCATGTTCTGGATGACCTTGAAGTCGATGTCGCTCAGGCCCGGTTCGCCGCGGATGGCCTCGATCTCGCGCAGCACGTTGCGCGACACCTCCACCAGGTTGGCGTTGCGCTCCTTGTAGATGTCCAGCCCCACCGCGGTGCGCCCGTCCAGCCGGCGACCGTAGTCCACGCGCACCGGCTTGAGCCGCACCTCGGCGATGTCGCCCAGGCGCAGGCCCCGGGCGTCCAGCACCAGGTCGCGCAGCTGCTGCAGGTCGGTCAGCTCGCCCACCGGCTGCAGGCGCAGCCGGCGGCCGCCGTCCTCGATCTGGCCGGCCGACACCGAGAAGTTGACCTCCTGCAGGCGCTGCGCCAGTTCGTTCAGGCTCAGGCCGTGGGCGGTCAGGCGGTTGGGGTCGATGGCGACCTCGACCTCGTTGGGCGGCGCGCCGCTGATGTCCACGCGGGCCACGCCGGGGATGCGCTCGATCCGCCGCTTCATGTCGCGGTCGATCATGTCGTAGGCGCGGGTCAGGTCGGTGTTGGCGGCCAGGCGCACGCGCAACACCGCCTCGTCGCTGGTGGACCACTTGAACACGTAGTAGCGCTGGAAGTCGTCCGGAAGGTCGTCGCGGATGGCATCCAGCCGTTCGCGCGCCTCCGACGCGGCGATGGAGATGTCGCGCTCCCAGTCGGCGAACTCGATGAAGATGCCGGCGCCGTCGGCGCGCGCGTTGCTGCGCATGCGCTTGATGCCGCTCATCGTGGCCAGCGCCTCCTCCGCCGGCCGCAGCACCGTGCGCTCCACCTCCTCCGGCGTGGACCCCGAGTACGGCAGCTGCACGAACATGAAGGGCGCGGAGACGTCCGGCAGCGCCTCCAGCGGCAGGCGGACCGACGCGATCAGGCCGATCACGAACAGCGACACGAAGCACATGATCGTGGTGATCGGCCGCTTGATGCTGAATTCGGACACGCTGCTCATGCGCGCTCCAGCCCCTCGCCGCCCGCCTCGCCGTCGAAGCCGCCCTGGTCGGCGCTGGCCCGCGCGCGGCGCCCGCGCTCGACGTAGTAGGCGTCGGCGCGGCGGTCCATGCGGTCGTAGACCACCGGGATCACGAACAGGGTCAGCAGGGTCGACACCAGCAGGCCGCCGATGACGGTGATGGCCATCGGCGAGCGCACCTCGGCGCCGTCGCCCATGGCCACGGCCAGCGGCAGGAAGCCGAACAGCGTGGCCAGCGTGGTCATCACGATCGGGCGCAGGCGCGAGCGCGCGCCCTCGACCAGCGCCTCGCGCTTGGCCACGCCGGCCTCGCGCAGCTGGTTGACCTTGTCGATCAGGATGATGGCGTTCTTGGTCACCAGGCCGACCATCAGGATCAGGCCGATGAACACCACCACCGAGACCGAGTTGCCGGTCAGCGCCAGCGCCATCACCGCGCCCACCATCGCCAGCGGGATGGTGAACAGGATGACGAACGGGTGCAGCAGCGACTCGAACTGCGAGGCCATGACCAGGTAGACCAGGAACACCGCCAGGGCGAAGGCGAACAGCAGCGACCGCACCGACTGCGCCAGTTCCTCGCCCTGGCCGCCGATGTGCAGGCCCAGGCCCGCGCCCAGCGGGTCGGCGGCGACCATGGCCTGGACCTCCTCCATCGCCGAGCCCAGGTCGATGCCGCGCAGGTTGGCCGAGATCACCGCCACGCGGGTCTGGTCGGCGCGGTGGATCTCGCTCGGCCCGGTGGTGGCCACGACGTCGGCCAGCGCCGCCAGCCGCACCGCGCGGCCGTTGCCCGGGTTGACGATCAGGTTGCGGATGTCCTCCACCGAGGCGCGGTCGGACTCCTGCGCGCGCACCAGGACGTCGATCTTGCGGTCGCGGAAGTTGTAGCGCGTGGCGACCTCGCCGCGGACCTTCTTGACCACGGCGTCGGCCACCTGCCGGGTGGTCAGGCCCAGCGCGCCGGCGCGCTCCTGGTCGAAGCGGATCTGGATCTCGGGGAAGCCCTGCTCCACGGTCGACTTGACGTCGGTGTAGTGCGGGTTCTCGCGCAGCATCCGCGCCAGCTTCTGCCCGGCCCGCTCCAGCTCCTCCAGGTCGTTGCCGCGCAGCTCCACCTCCAGCGGCGTGGAGAAGCTGAACAGCTGCGGCCGGCGGAAGTCGACCTGGGCGCCGGGAAAGCGGGCCATGGTCGCGCGCATGCGGTCGCTCTGCTCGGCCTCGAACTCGCGGCTGCCGCCGCCGGCCATGACCACGGTGAGCTTGGCGATGTTCTCGCCGCTTTCGGTGGGGTTGGCGTCCAGGCGGGGGCCGCTGCCGCTGACGCCGTACAACGACTCCACCCCGGCGTCGCCCGCGTGCCGCGCCTGCAGCTCGCGCACCAGCCGGTCGGTCTCGCGCAGCGGCGTGCCCGGCGGCAGCTTCACCGTCATCTCGAAGCGGTCCTGCGCCAGCTGCGGGATCAGGTCGGTGCCCAGGAACGGCAGCGCGGCCAGCGACAGGGCGAAGGCCGCGCCGGCCAGCAGCAGCACCCGGCGCGGGCGCTCCAGCGCCGCGGGCAGCAGCGACAGGTAGCGGTGCTCGGCGCCGTGGTAGGGCTTCATCGCCAGGTCACTGAGGCGACGCATCACCGGCCCGACCACGGCCGTCGCCAGCCGCCAGCCGCGCACGGCCAGCCACGCCAGGCCGAACAGCGCGCCGCGCACGCCGGCGCCGATCCCGCGCCCGGCCACCGCGAACGGCTTCTGCAGCCGCGAGGCGGGCTGCCAGCGCGGGTGCTCGGGCTCCTCCGGGAAGCCCAGCGGCGCGCGCCCCTTCCATGCCGACAGCATCGGGATCAGCGTCATGGCCACCACCAGCGACACGCCCACCGCCAGCGCGATGGTCAGCGCCTGGTCGCGGAACAGCTGGCCGGCCACGCCTTCGACGAACACCAGCGGCAGGAACACCGCGATGGTGGTGAGGGTGGAGGCCACCACCGCCATGCTCACCTCGCGGGTGCCCTCGATGGCCGCCTCGATCACGCCCAGGCCGCGCTCGCGCGCCTTGGCGATGCTCTCCAGCACCACGATCGAATCGTCCACCACCAGGCCCGTGGCCAGCGCCAGGCCGCCGAGCGACATCACGTTCAGGCTCAGGTCCAGCTGGTCCATGAAGAAGAACGTGGCGATGATCGAAACCGGCAGCGACAGGCTGATCACCAGCGTGCTCCAGCCGTTGCGCAGGAACAGGAAGATCACCAGCACCGCCAGCGCGCCGCCCAGCACCGCGTCCTTCTTCACCTCGCCAATCGCGCTGCGGATGAACTTGGACTGGTCGTCGATGACGGTCAGCTCCATGTCCGCCGGGAACTGCTTGCGGATCTGCTCCAGGCGCGCCTGCACCGCGTCGGCGGTGGCCACGGTGTTGGCGTCGCCCTCCTTGTAGATCGCCAGCTCCACCGCCTCCTTGCCCGCCAGGCGGATGATCGCCTCGCGTTCCTTGTAGCCCTGGCGCACGTCGGCCACGTCCTTCAGCCGCACCGGCATGCCGCCGGCGATGGCGCTGGAACTGGAGCCGGCGGCGCTGCGCGCGTTGGCCGCGGCGGCCACGGCGGCGTCCGACCCGGTGGCCGCGGCGATGGCGAACATCTGCTGCAACGCCGAGTCGGCCGCGCTGTTGCCGCCGCTCTGCGTGGTCACCAGCATCTCGCGCATCTCCTCCACCGCGGCGAACTGGTTCACCGTGCGCACGAGGTAGCGCTGGCTGCCCTGCTCCAGGCGGCCGCCGGAGAGGTTGATGTTCTCCTGCTGCAGGCGCTGGATGACGGTGTCGATCGGCAGGTTGAGCTGCGCCAGCTTCTGCTGGTCGATGTCCACCTGGATCTCGTCCTCCAGGCCGCCGCCGACCTTGACCGCAGCCACACCGGGCACCGGCTCCAGCTTCTTCTTCAGGTCGTCGTCGGCATAGCGGCGCAGCGCGGTGAGCTGCCGCACCGCCTCGTCCTCGCTGGCCGGCGGCGAGCGGGGCGAGAGCGCCAGGCGCATGATCGGCTCGGTCGAGGGATTGAAGCGCAGCAGCACCGGGGGCTCGGCCTCCAGCGGCAGCTGCAGCGTCTCCATCTTGTCGCGCACCTCCAGGCTGGCCTGGTCCATGTCGGTGCCCCAGGCGAACTCGAGCACCACGTCGCTCTGGCCGGTGCGCGAGACCGACTTGAGCTTGCGCAGGCCCTTGGCCACGCCCACGGCCTCCTCGACCGGCTCGGTGATCAGGGTCTCGATCTCCGTCGGCGCCGCGCCGGTGTATTCGGTGCGGACGGTCAGCGTCGGATAGCTCAGGTCGGGCAGCAGGTTGACCTTCAGCCCGCCCAGCGCGAGCAGGCCGAACAGGACCAGGGTGACGGTGAACATGGCCACCGTGACCCGCCGCCGCACCGAGAACTCGACCAGGCCGCCGCGCGCGGCCGCCTGCCAGCCGGCGCCGCCCGGCCCGTGGGCCCGGGGCGCGCCCTCCTCCCCGCGCTGGCCGCTCATTGACGCTTGCCCGCGTCGGAGCCGGCCGCGGCGGCCTTGGCGGGCGCGCCGTCGATGACGTGCACCGCGCTGCCGTCGCGCAGGGCGACCTTGCCCGCGGTGACCACCGGCTCGCCCTCCTTCAGGCCGTCGCGCACCTCGCTCCACTCGCCCTCGGTGTAGCCGAGCTTGACCGGCACGCGCACGGCCTTGCCCTCGCGCACGGTGTACACGGCCGGGTCGGCCTGGTCGTCCAGCAGCGCCAGCCGCGGCACCACCAGGGCGTCGGCGCGCTGGTCGTAGTCGATCCGCAGGCGGCCGAACATCCCCGGCTGCAGGCCGTCGCCGCCGGAGAACGCGCACACCACGCGGAAGGTGCCGCTGCCGGAATCGACCACCGGCGAGACGCGGTCGACCACGCCCTGGAAGCTGCGGCCCGGGATGGCGTCGGCCTGCAGCACCACCGGCTGGCCGGGCTTCATGGTGGCCAGGTCGCGCTCGGGCACGTTGAGCGTGGCCTCCAGGCGCGAGTTGTCGACGATCCGGAAGATCGGCGTGTTGATCTGCACGAAGTTGCCCGGCTTGATCGAGCGCGAGGCGACCACGCCGGAGATCGGCGCCACCACCGTCGTGTAGGACAGCTCCAGCCGCGCCAGGTTGTGCTGGGCGCGCGCGTTCTCCAGGTCGTAGCGCATCTGGTCGACCTCGCCGGCGCTGATCAGCTGCTGGGCCACCAGCTGCTGCGCGCGGCGGTAGTTGTTCTCCAGCTTGCGCAGCTGGGCCTCGGCCTGGGCCACGGCCAGGCGCGCGCGGTCCGGGTCGAGCCGCACCAGCGGCTGCCCGGCGCGGACCACCTGGCCTTCCTCGACCAGCACCTCCAGCGCCACCCCGGAGGTCTTGGCCACGACCTGCGATTCGGCGCGCGGCTCCAGCGCCGCGGTGCCGGTGTAGCTGGCGGCGATGGCGCGCCGGGCGGCCGGCACCACTTCCACCGGGATCGCGTCGCTCGCGGCTTCGGCCGGCTTGGCCTGCGCCTCGGCCGGTCCCGCCCCCTTGCAGGCGGCCAGCAGCGCGGCCAGCGTCAAGGCGGTCGCGGCGGCGCGCAGGCCGGTGCGCGCGGCATCAGTAATGAGGGGGCGGGCCATAGCGGTGTCCATGCTCGGGTGGGTGTCCGGGTGGGGTGTGATCAGGTGTTGTATGCAAGTAAATCACCAGCACAACCCGGCGCCATGCGCCGAAGGTCATGGTGACCACGGTCGGACCGTGCCGGCGGGCGAAGGTTTCGGTCGCGTGAATGCGCAGGCTATACTGCGTCGGCTTTGCGGCCGCGCCCCACCGGGGCGACCGCGACTCCCGAGCGACCCCTACGCGACCACCGCGACCGATCCGGACCACCGAATGATGCGCCCGCTGCCGCTAGCCGCCTGCCTTGCCCTGGTCACCGCCCTGCCCTTCGCCACCGCCGCCCAGGATGCCGCGCAGCCGGCCCCGGCCGCCGAGGCCGCCGCCCCGGCGCCCGCCGCCGTGACCGGCGACGCGGAGAAGGGCCGCCAGCTCACCTATACCTGCCAGGGCTGCCACGGCCTCACCGGCTACAAGAACGCCTATCCCAGCTACAAGGTGCCCAAGATCGGCGGCCAGTCGGCCGAGTACCTGGCCCAGGCCCTGCACGAGTACCGCCAGGGCAAGCGCAAGCACCCGACCATGCGTGCCCAGGCCCAGAGCTTCTCGGACCAGGACATCGCCGACATCGCCGCCTTCCTGTCCACCCTCAAGTAACAAGCCATCCATGTCGACAGCCGTGCACGCCCTGCGTCTCGCCATCGCCCTGACCGCCGCCCTGGCCCTGGCCGCCTGCGAACAGGACAACAGTTCCCACGACGCCGCCAGCGAAGGCGAGGCCGAGGCCGCCGCCAGTTCCTCCGCGGGCCTGCCGCCGGGCCGCGTGGCCATTGGCGAGCAGCTGGCCACGGCCAAGGGCAAGGCCACCGGCCAGAGCTGCGTGGACTGCCACGGCCCGGACGGCAACGTGCCCATCGACGCCAGCTACCCCAAGCTCGGCGGCCAGTACGCCGACTACCTCGCCCGCGCGCTGCAGGACTACCGCAAGGGCGACCGCGACCACGCGCTGATGACCCCGCAGGCCGCCAGCCTCAGCGACCAGGACATCGCCGACCTGGCCGCCTACTTCGCCTCGCGTCCCTCGCAGCTGCGCGACCTGCACGGCGCGTACTGACGCACCGCGTTCCGGCAGCCGAAGGCCCGCGCAAGCGGGCCTTCGCCGTTTCCGGGGACGGCACCGCGCGGCCGCACGCGGCACAATGCGGCCATGTCCGCGCCCGCACCCGCCAAGCCGCACCGCGAACGCAGCAGCCCCAGCCTGCGCGAACGCTTCGACGCGATGCGCAACCTGCCCCCGTTCCTGCGCCAGATCTGGCGCACCAGCCCCGGCCTGACGCTGGCCAGCCTGGGCCTGCGCCTGCTGCGCGCGCTGCTGCCGGTGGCCACGCTGTACGTGGGCAAGCTGATCATCGACGAGGCCATCCGCCTGGTCGACCTGGGCCTGGCCTTCGACAGCCTGGGCCAGGCGCTGGCCGACGGCCGGCTCGATCCCCTGCTCCGGCTGCTGGGGCTGGAGCTGGCGCTGGCGGTGGCCGCCGACCTGCTGGCGCGCCTGGTCGCCTACGCCGACGGCCTGCTCTCGGAACTGTTCAACAACGCCACCAGCGTGCGCCTGATGGAGCACGCGGCCACGCTGGACCTGGAGGACTTCGAGGACCCCGAGCTGCAGGACCGGCTGGATCGCGCGCGGCGCCAGACCATGAGCCGCATGAACCTGATGGCGCAGCTGTTCGGCCAGGTGCAGGACGCGATCACCGTGGCCAGCTTCGCCATCGGGCTGCTGGTGTACGCGCCGTGGCTGATCCTGCTGCTGGCCGTGGCGCTGGTGCCGGCGTTCGTGGGCGAGGCGCACTTCAACGCCCTGGGCTACTCGCTCAACTACCACTGGACGCCGGAACGGCGCCAGCTGGACTACCTGCGCCAGACCGGCGCCAGCGTCGAGACGGCCAAGGAGGTGAAGATCTTCAACCTCCACCGCTTCCTGATCGGGCGCTACCGCACGCTGGCCGACCGCTTCTACCTGGCCAACCACGCCCTGGCGCGCAAGCGCGCGGTCTGGGGCACGCTGCTGGCCGCGCTGGGCACGCTGGGCTACTACGTGGCCTACGCCTACATCGCCTGGCGCACGGTGACCGGCGACTTCAGCATCGGCGACCTGACCTTCCTGGCCGGCAGCTTCCGCCGCCTGCGCCAGCTGCTGGAGGGCCTGCTGGTGGGCTTCTCGCAGGTCGCCGGGCAGGCGCTGTACCTGGACGACCTGTTCTCCTTCTTCGAGATCGAACCGGAGATCCGCTCGCGCCCGGGCGCGGTGGCGGTGCCGCGGCCGATCGCGCGCGGCTTCGTGTTCGAGAACGTCGGCTTCCGCTACCCCGGCGCCGAGCGCTGGGCGCTGCGCGGGCTGGATTTCGAGCTGCGCGCCGGGGAGGTGCTGGCGCTGGTCGGCGAGAACGGCGCGGGCAAGACCACGCTGGTGAAGCTGCTGGCGCGGCTGTACGACCCGGACGAGGGCCGCATCCTGCTCGACGGCCGCGACCTGCGCGACTACGACCTGGACGACCTGCGCGCCAACGTGGGCGTGATCTTCCAGGACTTCGTGCGCTACCACCTGACCGCGGGCGAGAACATCGGCGTGGGGCGCATCGAGGCGATGGACGACGCCGCGCGCATCCGCGAGGCCGCGCGCCGGGCCATGGCCGACGAGGTGATCGAAGGGCTGCCGCAGGGCTACGACCAGCTCATCGGGCGGCGCTTCAAGACCGGCGTGGACCTGTCCGGCGGGCAATGGCAGAAGCTGGCCATCGCCCGCGCCTACATGCGCGACGCGCAGGTCATGATCCTCGACGAGCCGACCGCGGCGCTGGACGCGCGCAGCGAGTTCGAGGTGTTCCAGCGCTTCAAGGAGCTCTCGCACCGACGCACCGCGGTGCTGATCTCGCACCGCTTCTCCAGCGTGCGCATGGCCGACCGCATCCTGGTCCTGGAGCAGGGCCGCATCGAGGCCAGCGGCACCCACGCCGAACTGATGGCGCAGGGCGGGCGCTACGCGGAGTTGTTCGAGCTGCAGGCGGCCGGCTATCGTTGACGGCCCCTTCACGATCCCGGACCCCGCATGCGCCCGACTCCGCACGTCCCCGTCCTCCTGTCACTGGTCCTCGCCGCCGCGCTGGCCGCCTGCCAGCCCGCGCAGGAGCCCGCGTCCTCCTCGACGGACACCGCCGCCGCACCGGCCGCGCAGAGCAGCCGCCCCGTGGCGTCCCAGCAGGGCCAGGCGCGGCTGACCGTGGTGGCCAGCGGCCTGTCCCACCCCTGGGCAGTGGCGCCGCTGCCGGACGGCGGGTTCCTGGTCACCGAGCGCGGCGGCCAGCTGCGGCGCGTCGGCAGCGACGGCAAGGTGTCCGCGCCGCTGGCCGGGGTGCCGGAAGTGGCCGCGCGCGGCCAGGGCGGCCTGCTCGACGTGGCGCTGGCGCCCGACTTCGCGCAGAGCCGCCGCATCTACCTCAGCTACGCCGAGCCCGGCGCGAACGGCCTGTCCGGCACCGCCGCGGCCCACGCCACGCTGGGCGAAGCCGGCCTGGAGAACCTGGTCGTGATCTACCGCCAGGAACCGAAGGTCGACGCCGAGAACCACTACGGCTCGCGCTTCGCCTTCGACGACCAGGGCCACGTCTTCATCAGCCAGGGCGACCGCACCCTGCGCCCGGCCGCGCAGGAGCTGGACAAGCTGCAGGGCAAGCTGGTGCGCCTGAAGCTGGACGGCAGCATCCCCGAGGACAACCCGTTCGTCGGCAAGGAAGGCGCGCGCCCGGAGATCTGGAGCTACGGCCACCGCAACTCGCAGGGCCTGGCCATCGACCCGCGCACCGGCCGCCTGTGGGAAAGCGAGCACGGCCCGCGCGGCGGCGACGAGATCAACCTGCCGCAGCCGGGCGCCAACTACGGCTGGCCGGTGGTGACCCACGGCATCAACTACTCCGGCCAGCCGATTCCCGAGGCGGTGGGCAAGGAAAAGGAGGGCATGGCGCCGGCGCACCACATCTTCGAGGTGTCCCCGGCCCTGTCGGGCATGGCCTTCTACACCGGCCGCCCGGGCAAGCCCTGGAACGACAGCCTGTTCCTCGGCGCGCTGGCGCACCGCGCCCTGATCCGGCTGCAGCTGGAGGGCGACCGCGTGGTGGGCGAGGAACGCCTGCTGGAAGACCTGGGGGAGCGCATCCGCGACGTGCGCCTGGGCCCGGACGGCAACCTCTACCTGGTCACCGACGAGGACGACGGCAAGCTGCTGCGCCTGGAACCGCCGGCCGGCTGAGCCGGCGTGCGCCCGCCGCCGCCGGGCCCGGGGGACCGGCGGCGGTCGGCTACAATACGCGCGGTTCGTTCCCTCCCCCGCACGCCTCGATGTCTTCCGCCTACGGCACCGAAACGGTGCTCGACGTCCGTCACTGGACCGACGACTACTTCAGCTTCACCACCACCCGCGACGACGGCTTCCGCTTCGAGAACGGCCAGTTCGTGATGATCGGGCTGGCCCCCGAGGGCGGCAAGCCGCTGCTGCGCGCCTACTCCATCGCCAGCGCCAACTGGGAGGAGCAGCTGGAGTTCTTCAGCATCAAGGTGCCCAACGGGCCGCTGACCTCGCGCCTGCAGCACATCCGTCCGGGCGACACCGTGCTGATCGGCCGCAAGCCCACCGGCACCCTGCTGATCAGCGACCTGCACCCCGGCCGCAACCTCTACCTGCTGGGCACCGGCACCGGCCTGGCGCCGTGGCTGTCGGTGGTCAAGGACCCGGAGACGTACGAGCGTTTCGAGCGGGTGGTGGTCGCCCACGGCGTGCGCAACGTGCAGGACCTGGCCTACCGCGACTACTTCGAGAAGGAACTGCCGCGCCACGAGCTGCTGGGCGGCATTCTCCGCGACCGCCTGCTCTACTACCCGGCGGTGACCCGCGAGGCCTTCCCCAACCGCGGCCGCCTGACCGACCTGATGGCCAGCGGCGAGATGATGCGCACCCTCGGGCTGGATCCGCTGGATGCCGAACGCGACCGCGCCATGCTCTGCGGCAGCCCGCAGATGCTGGCCGACTTCCGCGCGCTGCTGGACGCGCGCGGCTTCGTCGCCTCGCCGCGCATCGGCAGTCCCGGCCAGTACGTGTTCGAGCGCGCCTTCGTCGAGAAGTGAGCCTCGCCACCGGTCAGCCCGGGGGCGGCGCTTCCAGTGCCCGGGCGATGTCCGGCTCCAGGGCTTCCGGGCGTTCGGTCGGCGCGTAACGCGCGAGCACCCGCCCGTCGCGGCCGACCAGGAACTTGGTGAAGTTCCACTTGATGGCCCGCGTGCCCAACACCCCGGCACGCTGCCCGCGCAGCCAGCGCCACAGCGGGTGGGCCCCCGGCCCGTTGACCTCCACCTTGGCGAACATCGGGAAGGTGACGTCGTACTCCACGGTGCAGAAGCGGCGGATCTCGCCCGCGTCGCCCGGTTCCTGGTGGCCGAACTGGTCGCAGGGGAAGCCCAGCACCGCGAAACCGCGGTCGCGCCACTGCCGCCACAGCCGCTCCAGTCCCGCGTACTGCGGGGTGAAGCCGCAGCGGGACGCCACGTTGACCACCAGCAGCACCTGCCCGCGGTAGGCTGACAGCGGCTGCTCCCGCCCGTCCAGGGTGGCGGCGGCGAAATCGTGGAGGCTGTCCATGGGCGGCACCGGCATCGTGGGCCGCCAGCATAGCCCCGGCTGCCGGGGCGGCATGCGCGGGCGGCGGCGTCCTGTGCCTTTTGTCACGGGTCCCGGGGCGGCCTTCCGGGTTAGATTCAGCGGAAACCGTACCCGCAGGAACCCGCTGACCGATGAGAACCGGCCTTTACCTGGCGCTCGCCGCCGCCCTTGGACTGAACATGACCGCCTGCGACCGCAACCAGGCCCCCGCCGCCGGCGCCGCCGGGGAACAGGCCGCGCCCGCGACCCAGGACAATCCGTTCTTCGTGGCCAGCGACCTGCCGCTGCAGTACCCGCGCTTCGACCGCATCCAGGACAGCCACTTCGCCCCGGCCTTCGACGCCGGCATGGCCGAGCAGCTCAAGGAAATCGAGGCGATCGCCGGCAAACCGGAGGCGCCGACCTTCGACAACACCATCGTCGCCCTGGAGAACAGCGGCCGCGTGCTGGACCGCGCCACCACCGTGTTCTTCAACCTGGCACGCACCGACACCAACGACACCCGCAAGCAGCTGCAGGCCGAGTACTCGCCGCGCTTCGCCGCCCACCGCGACGCGATCATGCTCAACGGCAAGCTGTTCGAGCGCATCCAGGCGCTGTACGACAAGCGCGACAGCCTGGGCCTGGACCCCGAGGGCGTGCGCCTGGTCGAGCGCTACCACACCGACTTCGTCCGCGCCGGCGCCAAGCTGTCCGACGCCGACAAGGCCCGGCTGAAGGAGATGAACGCCGAGCTGGCCAAGCTGGGCACCCAGTTCGACCAGAACGTGCTCAACGAGGTCAACGCCTCGGCCGTGGTGTTCGACAGCGCCGAGGCGCTGGCCGGCTCCACCGACGCCCAGATCGCCGCGGCCGCCGAAGAGGCCAAGAAGCGCGGGCTGGACGGCAAGTACGTGGTCACCCTGCTCAACACCACCGGCCAGCCGCCGCTGGCCTACCTGACCGACCGCGAGTCGCGCCGCCGCATCTTCGAGGCCTCCGTCGCCCGCGGCAGCCGCGGCAACGAGTTCGACAACACCGGCATCGTCGCCCGGGTGATGAAGCTGCGCGCCGAGCGCGCCCGGCTGCTGGGCTACCCCGACCACGCCACCTACGTGCTGGAGGAGGCCACCGCCAAGACCCCGCAGGCGGTGAACGACATGCTCGGCAAGCTGGCGCCGGCCGCGGTGGCCAACGCCCGCCGCGAGGCCGCCGAGCTGCAGAAGACGATCGACCAGGAGCAGGCCGCCAAGGGCGAGCCGAGCTTCAAGCTGGAGCCGTGGGACTGGGCCTACTACACCGAGAAGGTGCGCAAGGCCCGCTACGACTTCGACGAGTCACAGCTCAAGCCGTACTTCGAGATGAAGAACGTGCTGGAGAACGGCGTGTTCTACGCCGCCACCCAGCTCTACGGCATCACCTTCAAGGAACGCACCGACCTGCCCAAGTACCACCCGGACACCTGGACCTACGACGTCTTCGACGCCGACGGCAAGCAGCTGGCGATCTTCATCTTCGACCCCTACGCGCGCGAGTCCAAGCGCGGCGGCGCGTGGATGAACTCGTACGTCGCGCAGTCCAGGCTGCGCGACACCCGGCCCGTGGTGGCCAACCACCTCAACGTGCCCAAGCCGCCGGCCGGCCAGCCCACGCTGCTGACCTGGGACGAGGTGACCACCGCGTTCCACGAGTTCGGCCACGCCCTGCACGGCATGTTCTCGGACGTGAACTACCCGTACTTCGCCGGCACCCGCGTGCCGCGCGACTTCGTCGAGTTCCCGTCGCAGGTCAACGAGATGTGGGCCGACTGGCCGGGCATCCTGGCCAACTACGCCAAGCACCACGAGACCGGCGAGCCGATGCCGCAGGCGCTGCTGGACAAGGTGCTGGCCGCCAAGAAGTTCAACCAGGGCTTCGCCACCACCGAATACCTGGGCGCGGCCATGCTCGACCAGCGCTGGCACCAGATCGGCGCCGACCGGGTGCCGGACGCGGCCGGGGTGATGAAGTTCGAGGCCGACGCGCTGGCGGCCGACGGCATCGACTACGCGCCGGTCCCGCCGCGCTACCGCACGCCCTACTTCAGCCACATCATGGGCGGCTATTCGGCCGGCTACTACGCCTACATCTGGTCCGAGGTGCTGGACGCCAACACCCAGGAGTGGATCCGCGAGAACGGCGGCCTGAAGCGCGAGAACGGCGACCGCTTCCGCGCCACCCTGCTCTCGCGCGGCGGCAGCAAGGACGCGCTGCAGCTGTTCCGCGACTTCGCCGGGCACGAGCCGCGGATCGAGCCGCTGCTGGAAAAGCGCGGCCTGACCGCGCAGTAAGCCGGCGCGGCGCCGTCGCCACGGAAAGGGCCGCCTGGTGCGGCCCTTTCCTTTTCGCGCGCGGCGGGATGCCCTCAGGCGGCGCCGCCGCGCCGCAGCAGCGCGACCACCTCGCCCAGGCGCGTGGCGGCCGAGCCCTTGACCAGGACCACGTCGCCGGACGCCAGCAGCTCCGGCAGGCGCGGCTGCAGCGCGTCGACGTCGGGGAACCAGCGCAGCGGCAGCTTGCCGTCCAGGGCGGCGGCCAGGTGCAGCATGCGGCTGCCGCACAGCAGCGCCAGGCCGGGGCGCGCGGCCAGCACGTCCGCCGCCAGCCCCGCGTGCAGGGCATCGCTTTCCCGGCCCAGTTCGCGCATGTCGCCCAGCACCGCCACGCGCCGCCCGTCCGCCAGCGGCGTCGCCGCCCCGCTCAGCAGGCGCAGCGCGGCGCCCATCGACGCCGGGTTGGCGTTGCAGGCCTCGTCGATCACGCGCAGCCGCTTGCCGTCCAGCTCGGTGTCGAAGGTCTCGCCGCGGCCCGGCAGCGGCTGGAAGCCGGCCAGGCGCTCCAGCGCCGGCTCCAGCGGAAGATCCAGCGCCAGCAGTGCGCCCAAGCAGGCCAGGCTGTCGAATGCCATGTGCTCGCCCGGCGCGCCCAGGCGGTAGCGCCGCTCGCCGCCGGGGATGCGCACGTGCACCGTGCCGCTTTCGGGGTCGTGGCCGAGCAGCCGCAGCGCCGCTTCGGCATGGCGCCCGTAGAACACGGTGCGCAGCCCGTAGCGCGCGGCCTGCTGGGCGAAGATGCGCCATTGGGGGATGTCGCGGTTGAGCACCGCCACGCTGCCGGGGAGCATGCCGCTGAAGATGCGCGACTTGCGCCGCGCGACCTCGTCCACGCTGCCGTGGAATTCCAGGTGCGCGGCGGCGACCGTGGTGACCACGGCCACGTCCGGCCGCGCCAGGCGCGCGCTGGTGCCCATCCGGCCCACCGCCATCTCCAGCACGGTGAAGGCCGCGGACCGGTCCATGGAGGCCAGGTTCCAGGCGATGCCGGCGGGAAGGTTGGCGTTGTGCCGGGTGCGGTTCGCCGGGCCCCAGGCCTCCAGCGCGTGGGCCAGCATCGCCACCGTCGTGCTCTTGCCGGCGCTGCCGGTCACGCCGATCACGCGCCCGCGCATGCGCGCGCGGGCGTGCGCGCCGAGCGCCAGCAGCGCCGCCCCGCAGTCGCGCACGCGCAGCACCGGCATCCCGGGCGGGACCCGTCCCCGCGGGTCGGCATCCGCGATGGCCGCCGCCGGCGGCGACGGCAGCCGTGCCAGCGCGGCGACGCCCATGCCGGGGCCGGCCTCGCCGAGGCGCACCATCGCCACCTGGCCCGGCTGCATCGCCGGCCGCCAGGCGCACAGCCCGGTGGCACGCCAGCCCTCCGGCGGCGGGCGCACCCACTGGCCGCCGGTCGCGGCCACGAGCGCGGCGGCATCCCAACCTTCGGCGGGGCCGGTTTGTTCCGCCGCCTCCTCCGCGCGGACGTGCGCCACCACGGCCTCGGGCCAGCGGTCGCCGGCGACGTAGCACAGGTGCCACGGCTCGGAGGGAATCGTCCAGCGCCAGCCGAAGCGCGCGGCGTGGGCGGCCAGCCACGCCATCCGCTCCTGCCGGCGCACGCCGGCCACGTCCACGGCCAGGCCCCAGCCGTGCTCGGAACTGCCGGGCACCGCGGCCACGTCGCTGCCCGGTCGCAGCCACCACGCGCTCCCGTTCCACGACACCGGCGCCGCATCGCCCGCCGGTTCGGACGAATAGCGCCACTGGAAGAGGCGCACCTGCACCACCAGCGGGCGGTAGGTGTCCAGCCAGTGCATCGGCTCCAGCAGCACGCCGTCGGCCCATGCCGCCGCGCGCATCGCTTCCCATGCCCGGGCCGCGCGCCAGTGCAGGCGCCCGCCGGGAACCGGGCGCAGCAGCCCTTCGTCCAGCTCGCCGTTGGCGTGGCCCAGCAGGTCGGCGGGCAGCGCGACCGGGCGGGGCGCCGCCTCCGGGGGATGCGCGGCCTCCTCGTGCTGGCGAAGGTGCTTCCAGTAGGCCGCCAGCCCGGACAGGTAGTGCTCCACGTCGTCGATGCGCACGCGGAAACCATGGTGGCGGATGAAGAAGCCGTCCAGTATCCGCGCCGGGTTGCGGAAGAACATGGCGACCTCCGGCCAGAAGAAGCCGGACATCAGGTAGCGGGCACGGAACTCCAGCGCGCGCTGGAACCTGTCCAGGTCGAAGCCTTCGAGCAGGTGCGCGTGCGCCGCGTCCGCCTTCAGCCGGTCGATGGTGCGCCGCGCGGCCATCATCAGCTCGAGCAGCGTCGGGAAGGTGGTGATGCGCTCGAGCACGAAATCCAGGTGGCCGCGCACGTTGTCCAGGGCGAAGCGGTAGTAGCGCGGGTCGGGCCGGTGGCGGGTGAGCTCGTCCACGCAGTAGCCCAGCCAGTGGTCGTGCGCGCGCCAGTGCTCGGCGGCGATGAAGTGGCCGAAGGCGCGCTCCACCGCCTCCAGCCAGCGCGGGTCGCCGGTCAGCCCGTACAGGCGCATCAGGCCGAAGGCGGCCTCGCCGTCGTAGTAGATGATGCGCGTGCGCTCCTTCACCGAGAGGCCGGGGAAGTGCAGCACGTGCACGAAGCTGCCGTCGCGCGGGTCCTGCATGTGCAGGATGCCCAGCGCCAGCTTCTCCAGCAGCGGCAGGCGGCCGCGGTCGCCGGTCAGCTCGGCATGCTTGCACAGGGCCAGCAGGCACACCGCGTTGCCGCCCAGCTTGATCTCGCCGCCGGTGTCCACCAGGAAGGCGGCCGCGCGCCCGTCCGGCAGCGCGGCCTCGCGGATCAGCCGCGTGCACAGGCAGTCCAGCGCCGACTCCGCGGCGGCGCGGTGCGCCGGGTCGCCGGTCAGCTCCCATGCTTCCAGCAGGGCGTAGGTGGAGCTGGCGTGGCGCAACGCGTTGTAGGTGGGGATGGCGCGGTCGAAGCACGGGAACCAGCCGTAGTGGTAGCGGCCGCCGGGCTGCACCTGCCGCGCCAGGTAGCCGGCGCCGCGGCGCACGGCTTCGAGCACGCGCTCCGCGCCCCAGTCCGGGATGCGGCGGTAGCCCGCGTGGCGGCCCTCGTGCTCGATGCGGTGCACGCCCTCGCCGTCGGCGAACACGGCACGGGTGTCGAACAGCCACAGCGGGTGGTCCGGTGCCTGCGGCCAGTCCAGTTCGCGGCCGAAGCGGCGCCTGGCGTAGACCCTCAGGTTGTTGCCGTTGGGGGTGGCCACCGGCGCGTTGCCGTCGTAAAGCAGCGCGTTGCCGGCGCATTCCATCGGCAGCAGCGCCCGCGACA
>Ga0182792_1001128_pt1 | contig 22757 bp, 21 predicted proteins | sample Passage237B_FD_130497 | JGI IMG/M metagenome (GOLD analysis project Ga0182792, IMG submission 130497) | Cellulose adapted compost microbial communities from Newby Island Compost Facility, Milpitas, CA, USA - Passage2 37B (version 2) (version 2) ...
CCGATCCCGAGAGCGACGAGGACGAGAAGAAGGACGACGGCCAGGAGCGCGGCCGGCATGGGTCACGGTCGCGCCGGCGGCCGCCCCGGCCGTGGGGCCTGCCGTGGGTCGGCCGGCGTGCCCGGTGGCGCCTGCTGGCCCTGCTCCTCCCGCTCCCGCTGTATCTGTCGCCAGCGCTCCACGTTGCGATTGTGCTCGACCAGCGTCCTGGCGAAGGCGTGGCCTCCCTGGCCATCGGCCACGAAATAAAGCGACCGGTCCCGCGCCGGATTGACGGCCGCAAGGATGGAAGCGCGACCGGGATTGCAGATCGGGCCGGGCGGCAGGCCGACCACCACGTAGGTGTTGTACGGCGAGGTCGAGACCAGGTCGGCGCGGGTGAGCTCGCGGTTGAACGGCACCTTTCCCTCCGTGATCCCGTAGATCGTCGTCGGATCGCTCTCGAGCTTCATCTTGCGGCGCAGCCGGTTGATGTAAACCGCCGCCACGCGGGCGCGTTCCGCCGCAATCGCGGTCTCCTTCTCGATGATCGACGCCAGCGTCAACGCCTCCCGCTTGTTGGCGAGCGGCAGTCCGGCGGCGCGTTTGCGCCAGGCCTCGTCGAGCGTCTTCTCCATCGCCTCCTTCATGCGCAGCAACAGGCCGTCGCGGCTGTCGTCACGCGAATAGAAGTAGGTTTCGGGCAGGAGATCGCCTTCCTTCAGGTCGAGCGTGATCTCGCCGGACAGTGCCGGCGTGTTGCGCACGAGGTCGATCACCTCCGCCGTCGTCATGCCCTCGGGCACGGTCAGCCGCCGCTGCACCAACTTTCCCGACTGCAGCAGCTCGAGCAGCCCCCACATCGAGACATGCGCCGGAATCTCGTATTCGCCGGCCTTGATGGGCTTGGGAGTCGGATCGATCATGACCGCCACCCGGAACATCTGTGCGTGGGCGATCACGCCTTCATCCTGGAGGATCTTCGACATGGTCGCGGGGCCGGCCCCGCGCGGGATCACGATGTTCTTGGTCGTCTCGAGCGGCCCGGGCGCCTTCAGCATCTGGTTGCCGAGCCAGATCGCGCCGCCCATCAGCGTCACCAGCAGCGCGACGAAGAAGAGGACCCACCGAAAATAGCTGAGCACGCCCAGCCCCGACGCTCAGACGGGGCCGAAGATCAACGACGCGTTCGTGCCGCCGAAACCGAAGGAGTTGCTGAGGGCGTATCGCACGGGCCGCTGCTTGGCCTGCTTGGCCACGAGATCGATATCGCAGCCCTCGTCCGGTTCGTCGAGGTTCAGCGTCGGTGGCACCGCCTGTTCGAGGATCGACTTGATCGAGTAGATCGCCTCGATCGCACCGGCGGCTCCGAGCAGGTGCCCGGTGGCCGACTTGGTGGACGACATCGACAGCTTGTAGGCGTGGTCCCCGAAGGTCTTCTTGACCGCGCCGAGCTCGATGACGTCCGCCATGGTCGATGTGCCATGGGCATTGACGTAGTCGATCTGGTCGGTGTTGAGGCGGGCGCGCTTCAAGGCCGCCTTCATGGCCCGCATCGCTCCGTCGCCGTCCTCCGACGGCGCCGTGATGTGATAGGCGTCGCCGGACAGGCCGTAGCCGATGATCTCAGCATAGATCTTTGCGCCGCGCTTCTTCGCGTGCTCGTACTCCTCGAGCACGACGCAGCCGGCGCCTTCCCCCATGACGAACCCGTCGCGCCGCCTGTCCCACGGCCGCGACGCCTGGGTCGGCGTGTCGTTGAAATCGGTCGACAGCGCCTTGCAGGCATTGAAGCCGGCGATTCCGATACGGCAGATCGCGGCTTCCGCGCCTCCGGCCACCATCACGTCGGCATCCTCGTACTGGATGAGACGCGCGGCATCGCCCAGCGCGTGGGCGCCGGTGGCACAGGCCGTGACGACCGAGTGATTCGGTCCCTTGAAGCCGTACTTAATCGACACCTGCCCCGATCCGAGATTGATCAGCGCGGAGGGAATGAAGAACGGGCTGACCCGGCGCGGTCCGCGGTCCTTCAGGACCAGCGACGTCTCGTAGATCGTCTGCAGACCGCCGATGCCGGCACCGATGAGCACGCCCGTCCGGTTGCGACCCTCGTCGTCCTGCGGCTTCCATCCGGAATCCTCGACCGCCTGCTCGGCCGCCGCCAGGGCGAAGATCAGGAACTTGTCGAGCTTGCGCTGGTCCTTGGGTGCCACGTAGGTGTCGACGTTGAAATGGCCGTTGGCCTTGTCGCCCTGCGGCACCTCGCCCGCGATCTTGGTCGCGAGATCGGACGTGTCGAAGGCCTGGATCGACCGGATGCCGGACTCCGCCGCCATCAGACGCGTCCAGTTGGTCTCGACGCCGTCACCCAGCGGCGTCACCATGCCCATTCCTGTTACGACGACTCGCCTCATCGTCCGCGTTCCTTGCGCCGCAGCGGGAGGATCAGGACTTGGCGTTGCTCTTGATGAAGCCGATGGCATCGCCGACGGTCTGGATCTTCTCCGCGGCGTCGTCGGGAATCTCGATCCCGAACTCCTCCTCGAAGGCCATCACGAGTTCGACGGTGTCGAGGCTGTCCGCGCCCAGATCGTCGATGAACTTCGCATCTTCCTTGACCTGCGCCGCTTCGACGCCGAGATGCTCCACGACGATCTTCTTAACGCGCTCGGCAATGTCGCTCATATACTTTTCCTTCCCGTATCTTCGGAAACCAGTTCGCCCAAGGGGGATGGCGATTCCGGCTCTTATACATAGCTGTCCCTGTATTGGCTAGCGCCGGAAAGCCCACGGAATCAGGCACTTGTGGGAATTGTCGTCAGATCATCGCCATTCCGCCATTGATGTGCAGCGTCTGCCCCGTCACGTAGCCGGCCTCGTCGCTCGCCAGATACACCGCTCCTGCGGCGATTTCCTCGGGCCGGCCCAGGCGGTCGGCGGGCACCCTGGCGAGGATGGCCTTCTTCTGCTCGTCGGTCAGCGCATCCGTCATGGGCGTGGCGATGAATCCCGGCGCGATGCAGTTCACGGTGATCCCGCGGGAGGCCAGCTCCTGGGCCAGCGACTTGGACATGCCGATCAGGCCCGCCTTGGCGGCCGCGTAGTTCGCCTGGCCGGGATTGCCCGTCACGCCGACGATCGACGTGATGTTGATCACCCGCCCGAACCGGCGGCGCATCATGCCGCGCATCGCCGCGCGCGTGAGACGGAAGGTGCCGGTCAGGTTGACCTGCAGGACCTTCTCCCACTCCTCGTCCTTCATGCGCATCGAGATGTTGTCGCGCGTGATGCCGGCATTGTTGACCAGGATGTCGATCTTCCCCATCGCCGCTTCGGCATCCTTGGCGAGCCGGTCGATGTCGGCGGCGTCGTCCATGCGCGCGGCCACGACGTGCACGCGTTCGCCCAGGCTGCCCCCGAGCTGCTCCAGCGCTTCGATCCGCGTGCCGGACAAGGCGACCACGGCCCCCTGCCCGTGCAGCGCCCTAGCGATCGCGCCGCCGATGCCGCCGGAGGCGCCGGTGACGAGAGCCGTCTTCCCTGCGAGATTGAACATGTTCGCGCCCCTATGCGGTCTTGAGGAAGGCTTCGATATCGGCCGGCGTATTGAGCGCCACGCCGGTCATGTCCTTGTCGATGCGCCGCACCAGTGCGGACAGGACCTTCCCCGAGCCGCACTCCACCAGCGTCTCGACCTGCTGGGACTTCATGTACTGCACGCTTTCGCGCCAGCGCACCATGCCCGTCACCTGCTCGACCAGGCGCTGCTTGATGGCGGAGGGTTCGGTGATCTCCGATGCGAGCACGTTCGCGACCAGCGGCACCCGCGGCGTCGACAGCGTGACCGCCTCGAGCGCCGTCTTCATGGCATCCGCCGCCGGCTGCATCAGGGGACAATGGAAGGGAGCGCTCACCGGCAGGAGCATGCCACGCTTGGCGCCACGCGGCTTGGCCGCCTCGATGGCGCGCTCGACAGCGGCCTTGTGGCCACTCACCACCACCTGACCGCCGCCATTGTCGTTGGCGACGGCGACGATTTCCCCCTGGGCCGCTTCCCGGCAAGCCTCCAGGGCGCCCTCGAGCTCGATCCCGAGCAACGCCGCCATGGCGCCCTCGCCGACGGGGACGGCCTTCTGCATCGACTGGCCGCGCAGCTTGAGAAGCCGTGCGGCGTCCGGCAGCCGCAGGGCGCCGGCCGCGGCCAGGGCCGAATATTCGCCCAGCGAATGCCCGGCGACGTGGCTGGCGAGCGCTTCGATGCGTTTGCCGCCATCCTTTTCAAGGATCCGCACGACCGCCATGCTGACCGCCATCAGCGCCGGCTGGGCGTTTTCCGTGAGGATCAGATCCGATTCGGGCCCTTCCCGCATCAGCCGGGAAAGATTCTGCCCCAGCGCCTCGTCGACCTCCTCGAAGACCTCCCGCGCGGACGCGAAGGCGGCGGCGAGGTCGGCCCCCATGCCGACCGCCTGGGACCCCTGTCCCGGAAAAACGAACGCACGGCTCATGGGTCTCCCTCTTTCCTTCCTGGCCCGAAGCGGCCTCTCCATACCCCAGCCGGCGGGCGCCCGGAACGCCTTGATTTCCGGGAACATGCCTGTATAACCGCCGCTCCTCGGGGCCTGAATCGGCCCCGACTCCTTGCCGGCGCGAAGCATCCCGCGAATCGCCGGCTAGATCCGGTCGGTTGCCAGCCGGCCTCTCCCCGGGAAGGGGACAGGCTGGGCGAACTCCGGGTCGCTAACAGCCATAAGGAGCCCATCGTTCATGGCACTCTACGAGAACGTCTTCATTGCGCGTCAGGACGTCCCGACGACGCAGGTGGAGACGCTGACCAACCAGTTCACCGAGCTGGTCACCGGGCTGGGCGGCACCGTCTCCAAGAAGGAGTACTGGGGGCTGCGCTCGCTCGCCTATCGCATCAAGAAGAACCGCAAGGGCCACTATACCCTGCTGAACATCGACGCGCCCGCAGCCGCCGTGAAGGAGCTGGAGCGCACGATGTCGATCAACGAGGACATCATCCGCTACATGACCATCCGGGTCGACGAGCTGGAGGAAGGTCCGTCGGCCGTCATGCAGCGCAGCGCCGAGAAGGCCGACCGGCCGGGCGGTGACCGCGGCGACCGCTGGGGCGACCGTCCGCGCCGCGAGCGCCCGCGCTTCGGCGACGAACCGGCCGCACCTGCACCCACGGGAGAAGAAGAATGAGCGCCCAGCGTCGTCCCTTCACCCGCCGCCGCAAGAGCTGCCCCTTCTCCGGCGCCAATGCGCCGAAGATCGACTACAAGGACGTGCGCCTCCTGCAGCGTTTCATCTCGGAGCGCGGCAAGATCGTGCCCAGCCGCATCTCGGCCGTGTCGTCGAAGAAGCAGCGCGAGCTCGCCCAGGCGATCAAGCGCGCCCGCTTCCTGGCGCTCCTGCCTTACGTCATCTCCTGACGGGAGGATGCAGACATGCCGATGAACGTCATCCTCCTCGAGCGCGTGCCCAAGCTCGGACAGATGGGCGATGTGGTGAAGGTCAAGCCGGGCTACGCCCGCAACTTCCTTCTGCCGCAGAAGAAGGCCCTGCGCGCCACGAAGGACAACATCGCCTACTTCGAATCGCAGCGTAAGGTCCTCGAGGCCCAGAACCTCGAGCGCCGCAAGGACGCCGAGGCGGCGGCCACCAAGATGGCCGACCTCAAGGTCACGCTGATCAGGCAGGCCTCCGAATCCCTGCAGCTCTACGGCTCGGTGACGTCGCGCGACATCGCCGACGCGGCCGCAGCGGCGGGCGTGAAGCTCGGTCGCAGCCAGATCGAGCTCGACAAGCCGATCAAGGCGCTGGGCGCGCACCTGATCAAGGTCCACCTCCACCCCGAGGTGACGGTCGAGATCAAGGCCCTGGTCGCCCGTTCCCCCGACGAGGCCGAGTTCCTCGCCGGCGGCGGCAAGCTGGTCGCCGAGACCGAGCGTGCCGCGATGGAAGCCGCCGAAGCGGCACAGCGCGCCGCCGAGCAGGCCGCGGCCCTCTTCGAGGCCAAGCCTGCTGCCGAAGCCGAGGCCGAGGCCAGCGAGCCGGCGACCGAGGAAGCACCTGCCGACAAACCGTAGTCCGGAACTCGTGCACGACATGCGGCGCATGCCACCCTACGCTGGTGGCATGCGCTTTTTCTTGTCCGGACGGCCGACCCTTCGATGATCTGGCGCGTCGGAACCGTGACGGTCGCCTGCGTCGTGGCGATGCCCTTGCTCGGCGTCGCGTCCAGCCTTCTCACGGCGCAAGGCGAGCTCTGGCGACACCTGGCGGACACGCAGCTCGCCGACATCACCATCAATACGCTGACCCTCCTGATCGTGGTCGGCTTCGGCACGGTCGTCATCGGCACCGGCACGGCCTGGCTCGTCACGATGTGCCGATTTCCCGGCGCGCGGATCTTCCAGTGGGCAATGCTGCTGCCGCTCGTGCTGCCGACCTACATCATCGGCTATGCCTATGCGGACCTGCTCGCCTTCGCCGGGCCGGTGCAGTCCGCACTGCGCGATGCCACCGGCTGGGATCACGGCGACTACTGGTTCCCCGACCTGGGCTCGGCCCACGGCGTCGGCGTGCTCTTCACCCTGGTCCTCTACCCCTATGTCTACCTGGCGGCGCGGACCGCCTTCCTGGGCCAGTCGCAGGCCTTCATCGAGGCCGCGCGAATCCTCGGGCGCGGACCCTGGCGGGCTTTCGTCGATGTCGGCCTGCCGCTGGCGCGTCCCGCCATCGCCGCCGGCGCCGTCCTCGCCCTGCTGGAAGCCCTCGCCGACTTCGGAACCGTCCAATATTACGGCGTCCAGACCTTCACGACCGCGATCTACCGCACGTGGTACGGACTCGGAAACCGCGAGGGCGCCGCCCAGATCGCCCTGGTCCTGGTCGCGATCGCGATCCTGCTGATCCTGGTCGAACGCCGCTCGCGCGGCCGCGCCCGCTTCCACACGCCCGCCAATCTGCGCGACCGCCGCCACGCCGCCGATCTCTCGGGCTGGGAGGCCGCCGGCGCGATCGCCGCCTGCACGCTGCCGCTGCTGCTCGGCTTCGTCGTGCCCACCGTCCACCTGGCCCAGCTCGCCTGGAGCTCGGGCGCGATCCTGATCGACCCGCGCTTCCTCGGCGATGCCGTCAACAGCCTGAGCCTCGCCTCGGTGGCGGCCGCCATCATCGTCGGCCTCGCGCTGTTCCTGAGCTACGCCGGGCGGCTCGTCCGGCGGCGGAGACTCAACCGCCTGATCGAATTCTCGTCGCTCGGCTACGCGATTCCCGGCGCCGTCATCGCCGTCGGCGTTCTCCTGCCGCTTGCCCTGGCCGACCACGGCATCGATCTGCTGAGCCGCGTGCTGTTCGATTTGCCGACCGGCCTGATGCTCAGCGGCACGGCCTTCGCGCTGCTGCTGGCCTACACGGTGCGCTTTCTCGCGGTCGGCCTCGCCAATATCGGCCCCGGCCTGGCGGCGATCGACCCGTCGATGGACGCCAGTGCGCGCGGGCTGGGGGCGCCGCCGCGCCAGGTGCTGCGGCGCATTCACCTGCCGATGCTGCGCGCGCCCATCCTGACCGCCGCCGTCGTGGCCTTCGTGGAGGTGATGAAGGAACTTCCGGCGACCTTGATCATCCGGCCCTTCAATCTCGATACGCTGGCGATCGGCGTCTATCGCTTCGCGTCCGACGAACGCCTGGCACAGGCGGCCGTCGGTTCGCTCCTGATCGTGCTGGTCTCGCTGGCGCCGGTGGTCGTGCTCAGCCGCGCGATCACCGGCGGTGCGGCGGGACGGACTACTTCCAGCCCGCCTTATCCATGAGCTTCAGCGCTTCGGCGTTGTTCTGCGCAAATACCCGCGCATTGAGCTGATCCTCCTTGAAGGTCCCCAGGGATTTCAGCTCGGGCGACAGCTCGACGCCGGTCACGACCGGGAACTCCGAGTTGCCTTCGGCGAAGTATTTCTGCGCCTGCGGCGATACCAGATATTCCAGGAACTTCACGGCGGCGGCCTTGTTCGGCGCATGGCGCGCCACGGCGCCGCCGCTGATGTTGACGTGCGTGCCGCGGTTGGACTGGTTCGGGAACACCACGCCGACCTTCGACGCGACCTCCTTGTCCCCCGGCTTCTTGGAACGCATCAGGTTGACGTAATAATAGGTGTTGGCGATGGCGATGACGCCTTCGCCGGCGGCGGCGGCCTTGATCTGGTCGGTGTCGCCGCCGCGCGGCGGACGCGCGAGATTCGCCGCCACGCCCCTGCACCAGGCCTCGGCTTTCTCTGGGCCGTCCGCCGCCAGGAGCGAGCCCACCAGCGACTGATTGTAGATGTGCCCCGACGGCCTGATCAGAAGCTTGCCCTTCCACTTGGGATCGGAGAGGTCCTCATAGTTCTTGGGCGCCTCGGCCGCCGTCACCTTCTCCTTGTTGTAGAAGATCACGCGCGCGCGCTTCGAGAAGCCGAACCAGTTGTTGTCCGGGTCGCGAAGGTGGGCCGGCACGGCCTTCAGCAGGATCTCCGACGCGACCGGCTGCAGCAGGTCCATCTGCCGGGCGCGTTCGATTCGGCCGGCATCCGTCGTGATGAGCACGTCGCACGGGCTCTTGTCGCCCTCGGCCTTGAGACGCTGGACCAGCGGGTCCGGCTCGGCGTCGACACGATTGATCTTGATGCCGGTGAGGTCCGAGAAGTTCCCGTAGAGGGCTTCGTCGGTATTGTAGTGCCTGGCGGAATACAGGTTGAGGGTCGCCCCCTGAGATTCCGCCCGACGGAAGACCATGATGCCGGCCCCAAAGGCCAAGCCGGTCTTCATGACGCCACGTCTGTTCAAGATCTTCCTCCTCTGCGACTGCATCGCATTCCCGATTTAGCACTCGGTCTGCAGTGCCGCAATTCAATCGAAAATGATTTTCACAGGCGTTCGAAATGGAATGCGCAGGGCTTTGCCTTGAAATTGCCACTTGGATTAACATTTGCCCGAATGAACAGGCCGCAAAGGAACGGCAATGCTGCTAGCCCAGGTACTTGCCCGCGTATTGGGCGAAGGCCAGCTCACGATCATAGACCACGCCGGCAAGCCCTACCGTGTCGAAGGGCGCCGCGCCGGTCCCGCCGTGACGATACGTCTTCACGACCGCTGGACGGGCATTCGCCTGGCCCTGCGCCCGCGCCTCGCGCTGGGCGAGGCCTACATGGACGGCACGCTGACCATCGAGAACGGCGGCACCATCTACGATCTGCTGGACCTGCTGGGCCGCAGCATGCCTGCCCTCGACATGACGCCCATGGTTCGCTGGTCGTACGCCCTGCAACGCTGGCTGCGGGTGATCGAGCAGTACAATCCGGTCGGCAAGGCGCAACGCAACGTCGCGCACCACTACGACCTCAAGGACCAGCTCTACGACTTCTTCCTCGATCGCGACCGGCAGTATTCCTGCGCCTATTTCCGCAACGGCGACGAGCCCCTGGAGCAGGCACAGCTCGACAAGAAGCGGCACATCGCGGCCAAGCTGCTGCTGAAGCCCGGCCAGAAGGTGCTCGACATCGGCTCGGGCTGGGGCGGCATGGCACTCTACCTGAGCCAGCAGTTCGGCGTCGACGTCACCGGCGTGACCCTGTCCACGGAGCAGCACGCGGTCTCCAGCCGGCGCGCGCTGGAGGGTGGCATCGCCGACCGCGTCCACTTCAAGCTGCTCGACTATCGCAAGGAGCCCGGGCGCTACGACCGCATCGTCTCGGTCGGCATGTTCGAGCATGTCGGCGCCGCCCACTATCTGGAATTCTTCACGAAGGTGAAGGAACTGCTCGCCGACGACGGCATCATGCTGCTGCATTCGATTGGCCGCATGGAGCCGCCGGGCGCCACCAACACCTGGCTGCGCAAGTACATCTTCCCCGGCGGCTACACACCGGCCTTGTCCGAGGTGCTCTCGGCGATCGAGCGCGTCGGGCTGTGGATCACCGACGTCGAGGTGCTGCGCCTGCACTATGCAGAGACCCTGCGCCACTGGCGCGACCGCTTCATGGCCAACCGGGAGAACATCAAGCGCGTGGCGGGCTACGACGACCGCTTTTGCCGCATGTGGGAATTCTATCTCGCCGGCTGCGAGATGTCCTTCCGACACATGAACCAGATGGTGTTCCAGATCCAGATCGCGCGCCGCCAGGATGCAGTGCCGCTCACGCGCGACTACATCGTCGACGTCGAGAACGATCTGCGCCTGGCGCGTTCGATGGCGGCGGAATAGGCCGGCGTCAGGTTGGACTAGGGTTGTCCCCGGCTTTCAGGGTATTCTGCGACGGCACCGCAGCTTTAGCGGTGGAGTAGCCCCCCTCTCGACCGTAACAAGGCTCTGACATGGAGCCGATGAAAGAAACATCGAACGTCACCCGCCTGCCCGGCGCCGAGGACATCCGCCTGCGCGAACCGCCGCACAATTTCGAGGCGGAGCAGGCTCTGCTGGGCGCGATCCTGATCAACAACGCCGCCTACCAGCGCGTGGCGGAGTTCCTGCGTCCCGAGCATTTCGCCGATCCGCTCCACGGCAAGCTCTACGATTCGCTGTCGCGCCTGATCGAGCGCGGCCAGATCGTGAGCGCCGTCACGCTGAAGACCTACGTCGAGCAGGACGAGGACATGAAGGCGGCCGGCGGGGCCGCCTACCTCGCGCGCCTGGCCGCAGCGTCCGTCCACGTGATCGACGCGGGCGCCTTCGGGCAGACCGTGCACGACCTCTATCTGCGCCGCCAGCTCATCGAGCTGGGCGAAGGCGTGGTCAACGGCGCCTTCACGCCCGACGTCGACGAGAGCGCCCTCTCCCAGATCGAGACCGCGGAGAAGCGGCTCTACGACCTGGCCAGCAGCGGGCAGACCGAGGGCGGCTTCAAGCCGTTCCGCAGCGCCCTCACCGAGGCGATGGTCGCAGCGGAAACGGCCTATCATCGGGTGGGCCAGCTCACCGGCGTCGCGACCGGGCTGTTCCAGCTCGACCAGCTCCTGGGCGGCCTGCACCGGTCCGACCTCATCATCCTCGCCGGTCGGCCCTCGATGGGAAAGACCGCCCTTGCGACCAACATCGCCTTCAATGCCGCCAAGGCGTACCGCGAGGAGATCGTCGAGGGACGACCGAAGGCGGTCGACGGCGCCGTCGTCGGATTCTTCTCGCTCGAGATGTCGTCAGAACAGCTCGCGACCCGCATGATCGCCGAGCAGGCCGAGGTGCCGTCGGAGAAGATCAGGAAAGGCGAGCTGATCAGCAGCGACTTCGACCGTGTCCTGTCGATGAGCCACGAGCTCGAACATCTCAACTTCTTCATCGACGACACGCCGGCACTGACGATCGCCGCCCTGCGCACCCGCGCCCGCCGCCTGAAGCGCACGCACGGCCTCGGCCTTCTCGTCGTCGACTACCTGCAGCTCCTCAATCCCTCCGGCAAGAACCGGCAGGACAACCGCGTCCAGGAGGTCTCCGAGATCACCCGCGGCCTCAAGACGCTGGCCAAGGAACTCGACGTGCCGGTGCTCGCCCTGTCGCAGCTCAGCCGAGCCGTGGAACAGCGCGAGGACAAACGACCGCAGCTCGCGGACCTTCGCGAATCCGGTTCGATCGAGCAGGATGCCGACGTGGTCATGTTCGTCTATCGCGAGGAATACTACCTCACCCGTTCCGAGCCCGCGCGCCGCGCGGAGGAAAGCGATCAGCGCTTCAACGAGCGGCACGAGGCCTGGCGGCAGCGCTGCGAGCAGACGTACGGCAAGGCCGAAGTGATCGTCGCCAAGCAGCGCCACGGCCCGACCGGCATCGTCCGCCTGGCGTTCGAGGGCCAGTTCACGAAGTTCGGCAACCTTCCCGCCGACCTCGACTCGCCGGAACCGGCATTCTAGACAAGCCGATGTCATCGACCGACGACGCAATCCGGCGCGCAGGCGCGATCCTCACCGTCGATCTCGGCGCCATCGCCGCGAACTGGCGGGGGCTGCGCGATGCCGGCCGCGCCACCGGCAGGCTGATCGACTGCGCCGCGGTGCTGAAGGCCGACGCCTACGGCACCGGCGCCGCGATCGTCGGGCCGCGGCTCGCAGCCGAGGGCTGCAGGCACTTCTTTGTCGCCCACCTGGAAGAAGGGATCGCCCTGCGCAAGGTCCTGCCCGAGCATCCGATCTGCGTGCTGAACGGCCTGCTGCCCGGGACAGAGGGCGACTTCGTCGAGCATGAGCTGACGCCCGCGCTGAACCACCTCGGTCAGCTCAACGCCTGGCGGGCCGCCGCACAGCGTTTCAGCCGTGCGCTCGACGCGGTGATCCATCTCGATACCGGCATGCACCGGCTGGGCTTCAGCCCCGAGGAAGCCCAGGTCCTGATCAACGAGCGCGGCCGCCTGCGCGGCCTGCGGTTGGCTCTGCTGATGAGCCATCTCGTGTCTTCGGAGGAGCCGGACAACCCGATCAACGCCGAGCAGCTCTCGCGCTTCCGCAGCTTCGTGCGCGCCATGCCCGGCGCGCCGAGCTCCCTGGCGAACTCCTCGGGCATCTTCCTCGGGCCGGACTATCATTTCGACCTGCTGCGGCCGGGCGCGGCGCTCTACGGCATCAATCCCCTGCCCGGGCGGGAAAATCCGATGCTGCCCGTCGTCACGCTCCAGGCGCGCATCCTGCAGACCCGCCGAATTGACGCGTTCCAGACCGTTGGATACGGTGGCGCCTGGCGGTCGGCGCGTCCAAGTCGCGTGGCCACGATTGCGCTGGGCTATGCCGACGGCTACTTCCGCATCCTCGTCAACCGCACGCATGTGCATCTCGCCGGACAGCGCGTGCCGGTGGTCGGCCGCGTCTCCATGGATCTCGTGACGATCGACGTCACGGACGTGCCCGAGGCGCTTTCCGACGTCGGCGCCACCGTCGAGGTGCTGGGACCGCACATGTCGGCCGATGACCTCGCCGAGCACGCCCGCACCAATGCCTACGAAGTCATGACGGCGCTCGGCCGGCGCTACGCCCGCGTCTATGTCGACCAGCCGGAGACCGCGGCGTGAGCATCCCCCTCGTGACCCTGCTCGGCCGCATGACGCTGACCTTCCTGGAGGCGATCGGCGCCGTGACGGCCTTCGCAGTCCAGGCGGTGCGCTGCGCCCTGCAGCCGCCGTGGTACCGCCGGCAGATCCTGCGCCAGATGCTGGAGATCGGCTTCTACTCGCTGCCGGTCGTCGGCCTCACGGCGATCTTCACCGGCATGGTGCTGGCGCTGCAGAGCTACACCGGCTTCGCGCGCTTCTCGGCCGAGAGCGCCATCCCCAACGTCGTGGTGGTCTCGCTGACGCGCGAACTGGGACCGGTCCTCGCCGGCCTCATGGTCGCGGGCCGGGTCGGCGCGGCCATGGCGGCCGAGATCGGCACGATGCGCGTCACCGAGCAGATCGACGCCCTCGTCACGCTCTCGACCAACCCCTTCAAGTACCTCGTCGTGCCGCGGCTCATCGCGGGCATCGTCACCCTGCCGATCCTGGTCCTGATCGCCGACATCATCGGCGTGCTGGGCGGCTTCCTGGTCGGCGTCTACAAGCTCGAGTTCAACGACATCGCCTACCTGCGCAACACGCTGGATTTCCTGGAGTTCCAGGACGTCTTCTCGGGCCTCGTGAAGGCCGCCGTGTTCGGCTTCCTGATCACCCTGATGGGCTGCTACCACGGCTACACGTCGCGCGGCGGCGCCCAGGGCGTCGGTGCCGCGACCACCAACGCCGTCGTCTCGGCCTCGATCCTCATCCTCACCTTCAACTATTTCATCACCGAAGCCTTCTTCTCCACCTGATGTCTCTTCCCAAGATCTCGCTCCGCGGCGTCACCAAGGCGTTCGGCGCCAAGCAGGTGCTGCGCGGCATCGACATCGACGTGGAGCGGGGCGAATCCGTGGTGGTGATCGGCGGCTCGGGCACCGGCAAGTCGGTGCTGCTGAAATGCATCATCGGCCTGATGCGGCCCGACGGCGGCTCGATCAAGATCGACGGCGAGGAGACCGTCGGCCTGCCCGATCGCGAGCGGACCCGGGTGATGCGCAAGTTCGGCATGCTCTTCCAGGGCGGTGCGCTGTTCGATTCGCTGAAGGTCTGGGAGAACGTCGCCTTCGGCCCCATCCAGAGCGACGGCGTGGCGCCGGCGAAGGCCCGCGAGACTGCCATGGCGAAGCTGGGCGCAGTCGGACTGACGCCGGAGATCGGCGAGCTCTACCCCGCCGAGCTGAGCGGCGGCATGCAGAAGCGCGTGGCGCTGGCGCGGGCGATCGCGCGGGAGCCCGAGATCATCTTCTTCGACGAGCCCACGACCGGCCTCGACCCGATCATGGCCGACGTCATCAACGACCTGATCGTGAAGTGCGTCAGCGATCTCGGCGCCACCGCGGTCTCGATCACCCACGACATGGCGTCGGCGCGCAAGATCGGCCATCGTGCCGCCATGCTGCACGAAGGCCGCCTGATCTGGCAGGGTCCGACCGACACGATCGACAGTTCCGGCAATCCGTTCGTCGACCAGTTCATCCACGGCCGCGCCGAGGGACCGATCCGGATGCAAGTCCGCAAGCTCTGACCATGGCACGCGCGCCCAGCCTCGATCGCGTCCGCCGGCAGTACGCCGAGGAACTGCGCGTCGCGGCGCATGTCGGGGACGAGCGCGTCGTCGAGGCTTTCGCCACCGTGCCGCGCGAGCGCTTCGCCGGCCCCGGCCCGTGGCATTTCCTGCATCGCGCCGACGGCTACTGGACGACCGCGGACGCCGATCCCCGCTGGCTCTACCACAACGTCCTGGTCGCCCTCGACAGGTCGCGGGGCATCAACATCGGCGAACCACAGCTCTGGGCCTATCACTTCGACCGCATCGGCGTGTCGAAGCGTGATCGCGTCCTGCAGATCGGTGCCGGCTCCGGCTACTACACCGCCATCCTTGCCGAGCTGGCGGCCGGCGTCGACGCCATCGAGATCGACGAGACGCTGGCGGGCGCCGCCCGGCGCAATCTTGCCGATCGCCCCACGGTCCGCGTCCACCAGGCCGACGCGTCCGACGCGGTCGCGGGCGCGTGGGATGTCATCGTGGCTTTCGCCGGCGCCGCGGCGCCTCACCGCTGGTGGCTCGACGCGCTGGCGGACGGTGGCCGGCTGCTGCTTCCCATGACGGCCGACGGACGGCGTGGCGGCTTCATGCTGCGGCTCGATCGGCAGGGCGACCTGTTCGCCGCCCGCTCCCTCGGCTGGGTGGCCTTCTATCCCTGCATCGGCGCCCGCCATACCGACGACGAGGCGGCGCTGCAGGAGGCGCTGGGCGATCCGGTCGGCCAGCAGGCCGTCCGCAGCCTGCGTCGCGATGCGCATACCGCGGACGGGACATGCTGGCTGCATCGTGACGGCTGGTGCCTCTCCAAGCGCGAGTTGCACTGACATGGCGCGGCTGCTCAAGCGCTTCGTCTGCCAGTCCTGTGGCGCCGTGACCAGCAAATGGAGCGGCCGCTGCGAGTCCTGCGGCGAATGGAACACCATCGTCGAGGAGGCGGCCCCTGCCCCCGGCCCGGCCGGCGCGGCCCTGGCACGCGGCGGTGGGACCGGCCGCGCCCGCCACCTCGAATTCGCCGGCCTGCGCGGTTCCACGCCTCAGCCCGAACGCTACCGCAGCGGCATCCAGGAGTTCGACCGGGTCTGCGGCGGCGGCCTCGTGGTCGGCTCGGCCCTGCTGATCGGCGGCGATCCGGGCATCGGCAAGTCGACGCTGCTGCTGCAGGTCGCCGCGGCGCTCGCCCGCCAGCACACGGCCTGCGCCTATATCTCCGGCGAGGAGGCACTCGATCAGGTGCGCCTGCGCGGCGAGCGGCTGGGGCTGGGCGACGCCCCGGTGATGCTGACGGCCGCGACCTCGGTCCGCGACATCGTGGCAACGCTCGAGCGGCCGGACGCCCCCAGAGTCGCGGTGATCGATTCCATCCAGACCATGTGGCTCGACACGATCGACAGCACGCCGGGCACTGTCTCGCAGGTACGCGCGTCGGCGCAGGCGCTCGTCGAACTGGCCAAGCGGCGCGGCATCGCGGTGCTGCTGGTCGGCCACGTCACCAAGGACGGCGCCATCGCCGGGCCCCGCGTGCTGGAGCACATGGTCGACACGGTGCTCTATTTCGAGGGCGAGCGCGGTCACCAGTTCCGCATCCTGCGCACCGTCAAGAACCGCTTCGGCCCGACCGACGAGATCGGCGTCTTCGAGATGTCGGACCGCGGTCTCGCCGACGTCGCCAATCCGTCGGCCCTCTTCCTCGCCGAGCGCCGCGGTCAGGTCTCCGGCACCTGCGTGTTCGCCGGCATCGAGGGGACGCGACCGGTGCTGGTCGAGATCCAGGCCCTGGTGGCGCCCTCCTCCTTCGCCACGCCGCGGCATGCCGTGGTTGGTTGGGATTCCAACCGCCTTGCGATGGTGCTGGCCGTGCTGGAGGCGCGCTGCGGCGTGGCGGTCGGCGCCAACGACGTCTATCTCAACGTCGCGGGCGGCCTGCGCATCGGCGAGCCCGCAGCCGACCTTGCGGTCGCGGCCGCCGTCGTGTCCTCCCTCTGCGACGAGCCGGTGCCGGCCGACATGGTGGTGTTCGGGGAGATCGGCCTCGGCGGCGAGGTCCGTCCAGTCGGCCAGCGCGAGGCACGTCTGCGCGAAGCGGCGAAGCTTGGGTTCCGCAGCGCGCTGGTGCCGCGCGGTCGCGCCGGCACGGGCCCCGCGGCGCGGACGTCGGAGGGCATCGCCATTGACGAAATCGAGCATCTGTCGGACCTTGTGGCCCGTTTTCAGCCGGCGGATCGGCCGCTCAAGCGGACGCGTGGGAATCGCCCCTCTGATCGTGGGCGCAACTAGTCAACGGAGCGTTTGAGGGGCGATGGAGCAGCTTGGAATCACCGTCTTTGACGTCGCCGTGATCGCCATCGCCGTGTTCGGCGCCGTGATCGGCATGTCGAGCGGCTTCGCCCATGCCGTGCTGTTCATCGGCTCGTGGATCGCCTCCGGCTGGGTGGCCTGGCGCTATGCCAAGGTGGTGCAGCCCGAGATCGAGCAGCTCGTCGGCAGCCCGGAGATCGCCTATTTCCTGTCGATGCTGGTGGTCTTCGTCGGCGCCCTGGTCGTGCTGGTGATGCTCACCAACGCATTGTCGCGCTCGGTCCGGGCCAGCCCGCTCGGTAAGCCCGACCGGATCCTGGGAGCGGGCTTCGGCGTGCTCTGCGCCTGGGTGGCGCTTGGCACGGCCTTCCTGTTCTACGGCTATCTCGGTCCTCGTACCCTGCCGCCGGTGGTGGAAGGCGGCGCCACGTTCCCGATGATCAAGGAAATGGCCAATTTCGTGGAGCCTCACCTGCCCCCCGGATTCCGGACCCGGCTGCAGGGCCGCGGCGGGGACGCGGGCGCCGTCCCTCCGTCGCCGGCATCGAGTCCACCGGCCGAAGAGGCGCCTGCCGCCCCGGAAGCCCCGGCGGATTCGGCCAGCCCACCGGACGGCACGGAGACCAAACCGCCGCAGTGAGTTATCCTTGATAGCCTCAGGGGCACTCCCCAGCTATAACCCCGCCGTGCCCCATCCCCGACGCCCCGACCACGACCTCGACAAGTTTCACGAGGAGTGCGCGCTGTTCGGCATCTACGGGACATCCGATGCCGCCGCGCATACCGCCCTTGGCCTGCATGCCCTGCAGCATCGCGGCCAGGAGGCATCCGGCATCGTCACATATGACGGCCGGCATTTCCACAACCACCGGGCCGCTGGCCTGGTGGGCGACATCTTCGGAGAGCAGTCCGTCATCGCGAAGCTGCCCGGCTACAGCGCGATCGGCCACAACCGCTACGCCACGACCGGCGGTTCCTCCGATCGGAACATTCAGCCGATCTTCGCCGATTTCGACTTCGGCGGCCTCGCGCTGGCCCACAACGGCAACCTGACCAACGCCTACCTGCTGCGCAAGGAGCTGGTGCGGATCGGCTGTCTCTTCCAGTCGACCACCGATACCGAGGTCATCAACCACCTCATCGCGCGCTCCTCCTATTCCACGGTCGTCGACCGTGTGATCGATGCGCTGGGCCGCGTGAAGGGCGCCTACTCGCTGCTCCTGCTCACCAACGAGCAACTGATCGGCGTGCGCGATCCGATGGGCGTGCGTCCGCTCGTCGTCGGGCGTCTCGAGGATGCCTGGATCCTCGCCTCCGAAAGCTGTGCGCTTGACATCATCGGCGCCCGGTTCGTGCGCGACGTCGAGCCCGGCGAGATCGTGATCGTCGACGGCAGCGGCCTGCGCTCGATCAAGCCCTTCACCCGCCAGAAGCGGCACTTCTGCGTGTTCGAGCACATCTACTTCGCCCGGCCCGATTCAAAGGTCGAAGGCATCGGCGTGTACGACGCCCGCAAGCGTATCGGCGTCGAGCTGGCCAGGGAGAGTCCCGTTCCGGCCGATGTCGTCGTGCCGGTGCCGGACTCGGGCGTGCCAGCGGCCATCGGCTACGCGGCCGAATCTGGCCTCCCCTTCGAGCTCGGCATCATCCGCAACCACTATGTCGGCCGCACCTTCATCGAGCCTGCCGACCACATTCGCCATCTCGGCGTGCGCCTGAAGCACAACGCCAACCGCGCCCACATCGAGGGCAAGCGCGTGATCCTGGTCGACGATTCGATCGTGCGCGGCACGACCTCCATGAAGATCGTCGAGATGGTGCGCAATGCCGGGGCCCGCGAGGTGCACATGCGCATCGCGGCGCCTCCGACCACCGATCCCTGCTTCTACGGCATAGACACGCCGGAACGGGAAAAGCTGCTGGCCTCGCGATACGACGTCGCCGGCATGGCGAAGTTCATCGGCGTGGATTCGCTTGCCTTCCTGTCGATCGACGGGCTGTATCGCGCCATGGGCCTGCCGGGCCGGGACCCTGACAATCCCGGCTTCTGCGATGCCTGCTTCACGGGCGAGTACCCGATCGCGCTCGACGACGTGATGGGCGTCGAGAACCGTCAGCTTTCCCTGCTGGTCGAATCGGCCTGAAGTCATTCGCATGGCCGCGGCTTCTCCCGGCGGGCGGGCCGGCCGCGTCGCACTCGTCACGGGCGCCTCGCGCGGTCTGGGCGCCGCCGCCGCCCTCGCCTTCGCCGGCGAAGGTGCGCATTGCATTCTGCTTGCCCGCACCGTTGGCGGCCTGGAGGAGCTCGACGATCGCATCAAGGCGGTCGGCGGCTCGGCGACGCTGGTGCCGCTCGACGTCACCGACGGCCCGGGTGTCGACCGGCTGGGGGCCGCCCTCTATGAACGCTTCGGCCGGCTGGACGTCCTGCTGGGCAACGCCGCGATCCTGGGCGTCCTGTCCCCGATCGGCCATATCGACCCGGCTGTTTTCGAGCGCGTCATGGCGGTCAATGTCACCGCCAACTGGCGCCTGATCCGCTCGCTCGACCCGCTGCTGCGCCGCTCGGACGCCGGCCGGGCGATCTTCGTCACATCCGGCATCACCCACCGCATGACGCCCTACTGGAGCGCCTACGCCGCGAGCAAGGCCGCGCTCGAGGTGCTGGCCGGCACCTATGCCGCCGAGGTGGCCCACACGCCCGTCCGGGTGAACATCTACAATCCCGGCCCCATACGCACCACCATGCGGCAGCAGGCCTTCCCGGGAGAGCCGATCGAGCAGCAGACGCCGCCCGAGGCTCACGCGGAGGGGCTGATCCGGCTGGCGTTGCCGTCCTGCACCATGACCGGCCAATGGGTGGCCGGCGATGCCGCCCTGACGCCCCCCGATCGAGCTACCTGACCTTGGCTGGCGCCAACGGGGCGCGCGTGGCAGCGATGGTACGGTTATTGATCCGCTCGATGGATCGATCGATACAGTATTTCAGCTCTGCAGCCGCCTTCCAGCGCACGGCTTCCGCATCCTTGCCCGGCGCCGCCGACGCGACGACGACCGGCGGCGGCTTCATGCACTCGCCGAAGGCGCTCGCATCCTCGGATTGGCCCGAACGGGCGAGCGCCCGCTCCAATCTCGGAATCAGGCTGGGATATGGCCCGCCGCTCGACGTCCAGGACAGATAGTCGGACGTCGCTCCCAGCGCCACGAGCAGGTGCAGCGAGTCGGCCGGCACGGGTCCGTAGGCGACGCGGTCGATGAAGGCCACCGCCATGTTGAGCCGCGGCGTCGAATCCGCCGGGCTGAGATCCGCCGCCCGACGGTATCTGTCGACGGCTCCGGCGAAGTCGCCGCTGGCGCGCAGCACATTGCCCCATTCCACGAACAACGACGCCGGCACGGTGCCCGCGGCCGCCGCCGATTCGTAACGCTGGGCGGCGTCCTTCAGCAGGGCAAGCTCGGCCGGCTGCCCGATCGCCACCGTCACGAGGCCCGATCCGGTCCGCCGATGTGCCTGCAGCATCCATTGACGGTAGATCAGATGTCCCTGCAGCCGACGCACCAGCGCGTTCAGCGTCTCGCCGCGCCGCTGCGGAATGGCGTTGAGTTTGCGGGCAGCCTCGGCGAACGTCGATTCGGCGAGGTAGAGCTGCCATTGCAGTCCCGTCGTCGGATCGTCGCTCCAAGGCATGCCGATCGTGCCTTCATGAATCGACACCCCCTTGCGAACATAGGCATCGATCAGCACGGCGAGCGCCGTCGGCGAATCGGGCATGCGTGCCAGCGATTCACTGAAGCGACCGATCGCCTGGTCGAGTTCGCTGAGCTGCTGCGACCGGTCGATACCCGCCAGCGCCGCCGCCCGCGCGAGATGGATGCGCCCGAACACGTAGGGCACCCAGGGCAGGTCCTCCGCACGCCCCTGTTCGAGGATGCGGGCGATCAGCGCCTGCGTCTTCTCGAACGCGCAGCGGTCCCGACGGTTCTTGATGCGCCGCTCCTCGCGCAGCACCTCGCTGGCGTTCGGGAGCAGCGCCGTGTCGAGATTGTTGCAGGTCCTCTCCTCGGAGGCGAAGACATGGGAGGCTGCGACCTTGGGGTCGATGAAGCCGATTGCCGTCAGCGCCACGCATTCCAGGATGTCGTCGATGGCGCCGGGCGTATCGGCGCTCTCGCAGCTTGCGCGCGCGCCCATCTCGCCCGCCATGTTCACGGCCGCGACGTATCCTGCCGGCTCGCGCCGCACGACGACCGAGGCCCGGATGGTCGGCCTCATGACGCCGAACATGGCGGCCAGCTCCCGGATGCTGGCCCGCAGGGTCAGCGGCGCACCGGGCACCTGCAGATCGATCGGATTGGAGGACTGGTCGACATAGAGTCTGCGCCACTCGCTGACGCCCGACTTCTGGATGAAGTCGATGTGCTTGGCGATCTGCTGCGATGCGAGCTCCGACGTCGGCGCGCCCTTCACGTCAGGCAACTGGACGATCACCGGCTCGATGATGATGCCGTCCTTCCAGACTTCGCGGACGATCAGGATCGCCACGACGATCACCCCGACCGTGACGGCCAGCGACAGCGTGACCTTGCGGATCAGGTCCATCCACCTGGAGAAGCCTTCGAAGGTCTCGAACGCTGTCGGACCGGGCCCCGGAGACCCTGACGGCGTGTCGTCGGCTGGCATCGGCGCCCCCGCGAAACCGGATCGACGCAATTCTACGGTAGTATTTGTCGTCGCGGCAACACGCCTTCACGCATTTCTAGCGTCTGGACGAGCGGCTCGCGTAGGGGTTCCTCGGCTTGCGCATCGTCAGCCGGATCGGCACGCCCGGCAGGTCGAAATCGTCCCGCAGGCGGTTCACCAAGAACCGCAGGTAGTCGTCGCCCAGTTCCTCGGGCTGGCTGACCGACAGCACGAAGGTCGGCGGCCGCGTCTTGATCTGGGTCATGAAGCGCAGCCGGATGCGCCGGCCCTTGGCCAGCGGCGGCGGATGCAGCGTCTCCATTTCGCGCAGCCAGCGATTGAGCTTGGGCGTGGGCACGCGCCGGTTCCAGGTCTCGTACGTCCTGAACACGGCCGGCATCAGCCGCTCGATTCCGCGGCCGCTCAGGGCCGACAGGCCGACGATCGGCAGGTCCTTCACCTGCGCGAACGACGCCTCCAGCCGGTCGGTCAGCTTCCGCCAGGCGCGGCTCGCTTCGGCGCGATCGTCGGACAGCAGGTCGATCTTGTTGACCGCGATGACCAGCGCCCGGCCCTCCTCGATCACCCAGCCGGCGACGGCCAGATCCTGCTTCTCCGCCATGTTGGTGGCGTCGAGCACGACGACCGCGACGTCGGCCAGGCGGATCGTGTCCAGCGTGTCGGCCACCGAGGCGGCCTCGAGCTTTGCCTCGATGCGGCTGCGGCGGCGCATGCCTGCGGTGTCGACGAGCCGGACCGGCCGCCCCTGCCACCGCCACTCCACGCGGATGGCGTCGCGGGTGATGCCCGCCTCGGGGCCCGTCAGCACCCGCTCCTCGCCGACCAGCCGATTGACCAGGGTCGACTTGCCCACGTTCGGGCGCCCCACGATCGCCAGCAGCAGCGGTCGATCGGGATCGACCGCTTCCGGTTCGGCCTCCTCGCTCTCGTCCTCGACCGCCGCCTGATCCTCTTCTTCGATCTCGGGCGCAATGTGGCGGGCCAGCGCCTCGTGCAGGTCGCTCAGCCCCTCCCCGTGCTCGGCCGAGATCGGAATCGGCTCCCCGAGGCCGAGCGCATGCGCTTCCGCCCGGCCCTTCAGGCCGGCCCGCCCCCCCCATTTTTTTGCGACCCGGGTCACCCTGTCGGGGCGCTTTCGCAGCCACGGGGGGGAGCGTTTGTCGGGCGGGCC
>Ga0182792_1001129_pt1 | contig 22756 bp, 25 predicted proteins | sample Passage237B_FD_130497 | JGI IMG/M metagenome (GOLD analysis project Ga0182792, IMG submission 130497) | Cellulose adapted compost microbial communities from Newby Island Compost Facility, Milpitas, CA, USA - Passage2 37B (version 2) (version 2) ...
CATTGAATTCGCCATCCCAAGGACCGTCATCGGCCGGACGATAGCCCGAGTTTCCTTGAAAGCGTCTCCTCGAGAAGGAAACAGGCGGGGGCGATGCGCGTCTCGCGTGCAACGAGGGCACGGGGGGGGCGCGGGGGGGCAGCCCGGGGCGGAACGAATCGGGAATCTCCATGCCCCATAAACCCCCCCTCGGCCCCCCCCGCCCCGCCCGAGCGGGTGCCGCCGATGGCGCGGTCCTGGCGCACGGCCACGACCGACGGCTCGTTCAGCACGATGCCCTGCCCGCGCACGTAGATCAGGGTGTTGGCCGTGCCCAGGTCGATGGACAGGTCGTTGGAGAACATGCCGCGGAGCTTCTTGAACATCGAGGGGGCGGTCCTGGGGGCTGGCTGTGACGAGGGCGCCGCGGGGCGGCCGGGGCGCGGCGCGGAGGCGCCGGTGGCGAAATTTTGGGCAAAAACGAGGCCGGTTAGCCTAGCAACGCGCCCGGGGCCGGGCAAGGAAAATCCGCGGCAAATCGCGCCTTTTCCGCGCGCCGCGCCGGGCCGGCCGGGCCCCGGGCCCGGGCGCGCCGGGGTGGCCGCGCCGGGACGCAGCCGGTAACCTTTGCGCCGCGGCGCGGGGCGCCGCCCTGCCGCTTCCTGCCCGACCGGGGCCCCCGAGTACCGATCCGATGTCCACCCTGATCTGTGGTTCCCTCGCCTACGACACCATCATGGTGTTCCCGGACCAGTTCAAGAACCACATCCTGCCGGACAAGGTGCACATCCTGAACGTGTCGTTCCTGGTGCCGCGGATGCGGCGCGAGTTCGGGGGCTGCGCCGGCAACATCGCCTACAACCTCAAGCTGCTGGGCGGCGACCCGGTGCCCATGGCCACGGTGGGCCAGGATTTCGGCCCCTACCGCGAGTGGTTCACCCAGCAGGGCATCACCCTGGAGCGGGTGAAGGTGATCGAGGAGCTGTTCACCCCGCAGGCCTTCATCACCACCGACCTGGACAACAACCAGATCACCGCCTTCCACCCCGGCGCGATGATGCGCAGCCACGAGAACCACGTGCGCGACGTGCCGGGCGTCGGCTTCGGCATCGTCAGCCCGGACGGGCGCGAGGGCATGCTGCAGAACGCGCGCGAGTTCGCCGAGGCCGGCATCCCGTTCATCTTCGACCCCGGCCAGGCGATGCCGCTGTTCAACGGCCAGGAGCTGCGCGACTTCATCGAGCTGGCCGACTACGTCACCGTCAACGACTACGAATCCAACCTGCTGCAGGAACGCACCGGCTGGACCGAGCGCGAGATCGTGCAGCGGGTCAAGGCCTACGTGACCACCCAGGGCCCCAAGGGCGCGCTGGTGCACACGCCGCAGAAGACCTACGAGGTCCCGCCGGCGCACGAGCGCCGGGTCACCGACCCGACCGGCTGCGGCGACGCCTTCCGCGCCGGGCTGATCTTCGGCATCCAGAAGGGATACGACTGGCTGACCATCGGCCGCATGGGCAACCTGATGGGCGCGCTGAAGGTCGAGCACCCCGGCACGCAGAACCAGCGCTTCGACTTCGCCGAGTTCAACGAGCAGTTCAAGCAGCAATTCGGCTACTCGCTGGCCTGAGCGGGCGGCGGCGCGCCGCGGCGCTCAGTCCCAGCCGGGCATCTGGCTGCCGTCCAGGCCGCCGACCTCGAACACCGCCGTGCGCGTGCCGCCGGCCTTGACCGGGAACTCGACCTCCAGCCGCCGCGCCTGCCGCGTCCGCTGCCACAGGCCGCGGTGGTCCTCGATGAACAGGGCGATGGCCTCGTCCGTGTCCGGTCGCCAGGCCGACAGGGCGCGCGGGGCGGCCTCGTCGAACCGGGCCCGGATCCGGCAGCCGCCGTAGCAGGCGAAGTCGCCCCCCTCCAGCACCAGGTAGGCGTGGCGCTTCCATTCCGGGTGGTCGCGCAGCACCAGCTGCACCGGCGCCGGAGCGCCGCCGCCGGTGTCCACCGGGTCGGTGCTGAAGATCGCCGCCGAGCGCTGCTCGCCCTTGCCGGCGGGCACCCGTGCGTAGTTCCACAGCGCGGCCAGGCGGCGCTGCTCGCGCGCGGCCTCGGCCTTGGCGGTCACCTCGGCCAGGCCGGGCTCGACCGCGGCCGCGGCCGGGGTCCCCGGGTACTGGGCCAGCAACGCCGCGCCGTGCACCCGCGCCAGTTCCCAGTTGCCCGCGGCCACGGCGCGGTCGTATTCGCCCTGGAGGCGGGTCGCGGCCTGCGCCCTGGCCTGCGCCTCGGCGGCGGCCTGGGCCTGGCGCTGGGCCTCGCGGTCGGTGCAGCCGGCGCCGGCCAGCAGCGCGGCCAGGACCAGGCAGCTCGGGATGGACTTCATCGGCGTGTTCCTGCGTCGTTGCAGGCGCGCCGGCGCGGGAGCGCCGGCGCCCCCGGGGTCAGGTCTGCGGCGGGGTGCCGGCCGTCGGCGGCGTTGCCGGGGCCGGGGCCGCGGCCGGCGCGGCCTTGTCCAGCAGCGCCTCCACCGAGGCGGTGGTGATCGGGTGGTAGCCCGGCCGCGCGCGCGCGAACACCTCGCGGGCGAAGGCCAGGCCCTCGGGCGTCTTCGCCAGTTCCTCGTAGATAGGCATGATCAGCTTGCGCCGGCCCACGCGCTGGATGAACTCGCCGGCGGCCGGCAGCGCCGCGTCGTAGCCGCTGCGGATGGCCAGCGGGTACCAGCGCATGGCGATCTCGCCGTTGGCGGTGCCGGTGAAGCCGTAGGCGGCGTCCAGCTGCGCCAGCTGCTCGGGCTTGAGCGTGTCGCCCATGCCCTCGAGGAAGTGCACCCAGGCCTGGGTGCCCCATTCGTCGGCGATCTGCGGGTTGGGCAGCTGGCCGCTGCCGCGCCAGGCGATCCGCGCGGTGTCCACGTTGGAGAAGGTGCGCGACTGCGACGGCGGCGCGAAGCCCGGGATGCCGGGCTGGCGCAGCCAGGCGTCCAGTTCCTCGGCGCTGACCGCGTTGGGGTTCTTCGCCAGCAGGTGGGCGCGCAGGTAGGCGACGAACTGGTCGGTGTCGGCGCTCTGGAAAGCGTGGTCGTCGAACCAGCCGCGCAGGAACGGGTCGAACACCTCGCGCCCGAAGCGCTGCTCCAGGAACTGCAGGAACCAGGCGCCCTTGGTGTAGGCCACCTCGCTCAGCGCCTCGTCCGGGTCGCGCGTGCCCAGCGGCGGCAGCGTGAGCATCTGGTCGGAGGCTTCCATGCCGGCCATGTCGGCCTTCAGCCCGGCCTGGTCGATCTGGCGCTCCATCTCCGCCATCTCGATGCCGTACAGGGCCTCGGTGATGCGGCCCTGCACGTAGGTGGTGAAGCCCTCGTTGAGCCAGATGTCCTTCCAGCTGGCGTTGGTCACCAGGTTGCCGGACCAGCTGTGCGCCAGCTCGTGCGCGATCAGCGACACCAGCGACTTGTCGCCCACGATCACCGTGGGGGTGATGAAGCTCAGGCGCGGGTTCTCCATGCCGCCGAACGGGAACGAGGGCGGCAACACCAGCATGTCGTAGCGCTCCCACCGGTACGGCCCGTACAGCTGCTCGGTGGTGGCGATCATCTTCTCGGTGTCCTCGAACTCCTTCACCGCGCGGTCGACCATCGCCGGCTCGGCCCACACGCCGCTGCGCGCGGAGATCGGCTTGAACACCAGGTCGCCGGCGGCGATGGCCAGCAGGTAGGACGGGATCGGCTGCGGCATGCGGAAGCTGTAGTCGCCGTCGCGCGCCGCGGCCGGATCGTTGTCGGCGCTCATCAGCACCATCACGTCCGGCCGGGTGGCCACGCGCGCGCTGTAGGTGAAGCGCACGCCGGGGGTGTCCTGCAGCGGCACCCAGCTGCGGGCGTGGATGGCCTGCGACTGGCTGAACATGAAGGGCAGCTGCTTGCCCTCGGTCATCGCCGGCTCCAGCCACTGCAGGCCGGAGGCCTGCGGCGAGGTGGCGTAGGTGACGCGGACCTTCGCGTTGCGCTGCGGCGCCTGGACGGTCAGCTTGCTGCCGAACACCGGGTCGGCGTCCGCCAAGGCGTACTCCAGCGGCGCCCACGCGCCGCCGGCCTCGCCCTCGACCTTCTGCACGGACAGGTCGCGGGTGTCGAGCACCAGCTCGGTGGCCTTGGGATCGGTCCACTCCAGGGTGTAGGTGGCGGTGCCGGACAGCTGCCGCGCGTCGAAGTCCAGCTTCAGGTCCAGCGCCAGGTCGGCGATGCGGACCTTCTCCGGCTCGGCGTACGAACTCTCGTCGTGGCGCCGCGAGGAGGGCGCGGGCGCCTGGGCGGCGGGCTTGGCGGCGGGCTGGGGTTCGGCCGGGCCGGCGGATTCGCCGGTGCAGCCGCTGGCGGTGGCGATCATGGCCAGGGCGATCAGGAAGGCGGGAAAACGCATGCGGAAGCTCGGAAAGCGGAGTGCGTGCAGTGTAACCCGCCACCCCGGACGCGGCCCGCCCGTGCGCGGGCGCCGGCCCAGCCGGTGACGGAGGGCGCGAACCCCGCGATCGCGGGTCCGTGAAGGCCGCTCCCGGAGACGGGGAGCGGCGGGAGCCGGCTTGCCGGCAACGGGACGGGAACGGCGACGGCCGGCAACGGCGCTCGCCGCGCCGCGAAGGCTGCCCGCGAGACGGCGACCGCGACCCGGCGCCCCGCGCACGGGCCGCGGCGGGTTCCCGGTCAGACCTTGTAGCCGGTGTGCACCGCGACGATGCCGCCGCTCAGGTTCACGTAGCCGCAGCGCGCGAGGCCGGCGTTCTCCATCATCGCCAGCAGCGCGTCCTGCGGCGGGGGCTTGCGGATGCTCTCGGCCAGGTACTGGTAGCTGTCCGCGTCCCCGGCGAACAGCCGGCCCAGCGCCGGCAGCACCTTGAAGGAGTGGAAGTCGTAGACCGGCCGGAACCACTCGGCGCGCACCTCGGAGAACTCCAGCACCCGCGCCTGCCCGCCCACGCGCAGCACGCGGCGCATCTCGCGCAGGGCCGCGTCCTTGTCGGTGACGTTGCGCAGGCCGAAGGCGATGGTCACCAGATCGAAGCTGCCGTCCGGGAACGGCAGCCTCTCGGCGTTGCACTGCACGTATTCCAGCCCGGCGACCAGGCCGCGGTCGGTGAGCCGGTCGCGGCCCACGGCGAGCATGCCGGCGTTGATGTCGCCCAGCACCACCTGCCCGGCCTCGCCCACGCGCGGCCGCAGCAGCGCGGCGATGTCGCCGGTGCCGCCGGCCAGGTCGAGCACGCGGTCGCCCGGCTTCACCTGGCAGGTGGCGGTGAAGTAGCGCTTCCAGGCCCGGTGGATGCCCAGGCTCATCAGGTCGTTCATCAGGTCGTACTTGCGCGCGACCGAGGTGAACACCTGCCCGACCAGCTTCTGCTTCTCGGCGCGCGGCACGTCGCGGAAGCCGAAGTGGGTGGTACCGGATTCGTGGGGGGACTGGCTCATGCCGGCTATTATGTCACCAGACAACCCCGGGGGAGGCCGTGGTGAAACGTCTGCTCGTTGCGCTCCTGCTCGTTCTCGCCCCGGTCTTCACGGCGGCCGCGGACGAACCGGTACAAGCCATAGTCGGCGGGACCCTGGTGAATCCGGGCGCGGTCGCGGTGCCGGACGCCGTGGTGCTTGTCCGCGGCGGCCGCATCGCCGCAGCGGGCGCGCGCGGGGAAGTCGGGATCCCCGCAGATGCCAGCCGGATCGACGCGACCGGCAAATGGCTGGTTCCCGGCTACATCGACTCGCACGTGCACTTCTTCCAGTCCGGAGGGTTGTATTCCCGCCCCGACGTCCTCGACCTGCGCGACGTCGTGCCTTACGAACAGGAGATCGCCAATACCCAGGCGAACCTCGGCGACACGTTTCGCCGCACCCTGCGCAGCGGCGTCACCACGGTGGTGGACATGGGTGGGCCCATGTGGAATTTCGACGTGCGCACGCAGGCCATGGCGGCGCAGGCGGCGCCGCGGGTGTTCGTCACCGGCCCGCTGATTTCCACCTGGAAGCCGCCGGTACTGGCCGATCTGGCCGATCCGGCGATCCTCGCCGCCGCGAGCGCCGAGGAAGCCCGCGCCCTGGTCCGCGCGCAGGCGCCGCGCAAGCCCGATTTCATCAAGATCTGGTACGTGGTGCCGCATGGCGAAACCCCGGACCGATACCTGCCCGTCGTACGCGCCGCCATCGACCAAGCCCACGCGCTGGGCCTGCGCGTGGCCGTGCATGCGCTCGAACTGGAAACCGCGCGCGCAGCGGTGCTCGCCGGCGCCGACATGCTGGTGCACAGCGTGGAGGACAAGCCGGTCGATGCCGCCTTTCTCGGGCTGTTGAAGAAAAACGGCGTCGTCTACATTCCTACCGCCGCCTCCGGCGAAAGCTACGAGCGCGTGTTCACCCGCGAGCTGGGGCTGACGCGGGAGGAACAGGCGTGGGGCAACCCGGATGTCATCGACACCCTGAATGACCTGTGGCGCCTGGTGCCGGCCGAATTGCCAGGCTGGCTACGGCAGCAGTGGGAGCAGGGCCGCAAACCCGCCCGTCCCGCCATCGCGATGCAGAACCTCAAGGCCGTGCAGGACGCGGGCATCGTGATCGCCACCGGCACCGACGCCGGCAACCCGGGCACCCTGCCCGGTGCTTCGTACTTCCGTGAGCTTGACCTGATGGCGGAGGCCGGCCTGACGCCCGCTCAGATCCTGACGAATTCCACGCTCGGCGGCGCCCGCCTGCTCGGCCGCGACGACGAACTGGGCAGCATCGCCAGGGGCAAGTTCGCCGACATCGTGATCCTGGATGCCGACCCGCTGGCCGACGTCGCCAACTTCAGCCGCATCGTCGCGGTGATGAAGGGCGGCGAATACTTCCCGGCCGATTCCATCATCGAAGGGGCTCCCCAGGCATCCACGCGGCGCAACCCGCAAGCTTTCCGCCAGCCCGGCCCGGAAGACCAGCCCGAAGCCGTGGTCCAGCGACAGCTGGAGGCCTACAACGCGGGCGACGTGGAGGCTTTCCTCGCCACCTACAGCCCCGAGGTGGAGCTGTTCACGCTGGGCGGCGAACGCAACTCGCAAGGACTCGAAGCCATGCGGGCCACCTATGCGTCGCTGTTCAAGGCCAACCCGGACCTGAAATGCGAGATCGGCAAGCGCATCGTGCAAGGCGATTATGTGATCGACCACGAACACCTCACCGGCCTGGCGAACGGCACGGCCATCGACGCGGTCGCCATCTATGAAGTGAAGCGCGGGAAGATCCGCCGGGTCTGGTTCACGCCATGATCGCCACGCCCGATTACCGCGCCCTGCTGCAGACCGCGATTGCCGAAGCCCGCCAGGGCCTGGCCGAGGGCGGCATCCCCATCGGCGCGGCGCTGTACCGCAACGACGGCGCGCTGCTGGGCTGCGGCCACAACCGCCGCGTGCAGGAAGGCGATCCGTCCGTGCACGGCGAAACCGACGCCTTCCGCAAGGCCGGCCGCCAGCGCCGCTACCGCGACACGATCATGGTCACCACGCTGGCGCCGTGCTGGTACTGCAGCGGGCTGGTGCGGCAGTTCAACATCGGCACCGTCGTGGTCGGCGAATCGGTCAACTTCCGCGGCGGCATCGACTGGCTGCGCGAGAACGGGGTCGAGGTGATCGACCTGGACGACGGCGAATGCATCGACATGCTCGGGAGCTGGATCGCGGCCAATCCCGAGGTGTGGAACGAGGACATCGGCGAAGACTGACCGCCGCACCGGCTCCCGCGCACCCATACCCCCATGCACATCGAACACGTCCAGCACCACGGCCTGCCCTGCCTGCGCCTCCATGCCGACGGCGCCAGCGCGCTGTTCGCCCTGCACGGCGCGCACGCGCTGTCCTGGATCCCGGTCGACGGCCGCGAGCGGCTGTTCCTGAGCGAGCGCAGCCGGTTCGACGGCGCGGCCGCCATCCGCGGCGGCGTGCCGGTGATCTTCCCCCAGTTCGGCGAACGCGGCGTGTACCCGCGCCATGGCTTCGCGCGCACGATGCCGTGGCGGCCCGCCGGCATCGAGGCCGGCCAGGCGGTGTTCGAACTGCGCGACAGCGAGCGCACCGCGGCCTGGCCCCACGCCTTCGCCGCGCGCCTGCGCATCGCCCTGTCCGCGACACGGCTGGCGATCACCCTGGACGTGGAGAACACCGGCGCGCACGCCTTCGACTTCACCGCCGCGCTGCACACCTACCTGCGCGTGGACGACCTGGCCCAGGCCGCGGTGCAGGGCCTGCAGGGCTGCGACTACGAGGACAACGCCGGCGGCGGCGTGCTGCGCCGCGAGGACAACTACGAAGTCGCCTTCCACGGCGAGGTGGACCGGATCTACAACGACGTGGTCGCCCCGCTCGTGCTGGTCGACGGCGAGCGGCAGCTGGCCATCGAGCACGAAGGCTTTCCCGACTGCGTGGTCTGGAACCCGGGCGAGCAGCTTGCGGCGCGGATCGGCGATCTCGCGCCGGGCGACTGGCGCCGCTTCGTGTGCGTGGAAGCGGCGGCGGCGATGAAGCCGGAAACGCTGGCGCCCGGCGAAATCTGGAGCGGCACGCAGACGCTGGGCTGAGCCGGTATCGGCAGCGCGCACCGGAGGTCACGGCGAGGTTCCCGGGAACCCCGCCCCGCCCCCGGGGCGGGTTCCTGCGAGTGCGTGCTAGAGGATGTAGCGGCTCAGGTCCGGGTCCTGCACCAGCTCGCCCAGGTGCGCGTCCACGTAGGCGCGGTCGATGGCCACCGCCTGGCCGTCGCGGTCGGGCGCCTCGTAGCTGAGGGTGTCGAGCAGGCGCTCGAGCACGGTGTGCAGGCGGCGGGCGCCGATGTTCTCCTGGCGCTCGTTGACCAGCGCGGCGATCTCGGCGATGCGTTCGATGGCATCGGCGGTGAACTCCAGCTTCACGCCCTCGGTGGCCATCAGCTCCACGTACTGGCGGGTGAGTGCGGCCCTGGGCTCGGTGAGGATGCGCACGAAGTCCTGCTTGCTCAGCGCCGACAGCTCCACCCGGATCGGGAAGCGGCCCTGCAGCTCCGGGATCAGGTCGCTGGGCTTGGCCAGGTGGAAGGCACCGGAGGCGATGAACAGGATGTGGTCGGTCTTGACCGTGCCGTACTTGGTGGAGACGTTGCTGCCCTCCACCAGCGGCAGCAGGTCGCGCTGCACGCCCTCGCGGCTGACGTCGCCGCCGCCGATGGCGTCGCCGCGCTTGGCCACCTTGTCGATCTCGTCGATGAAGACGATGCCGTTCTGCTCGCAGGCCTCGATGGCCGCGGCGCGGATGTCGTCCTCGTTGACCAGCCGCGCGGCCTCTTCCTCGACCAGCTGCGGGCGCGCGGCCTTGATGGTGAGCGTGCGCTTGTGGGTTCGCGCCCCGCCCAGGTTGGCGAACATCTGCCGCAACTGCTGGCCCATCTCCTCCATGCCCGGCGGGGTCATGATGTCCACGCCGACGCTGGCCGACAGCTCCAGCTCGATCTCGCGCTCGTCCAGTTCGCCGGCGCGCAGCATGCGGCGGAACTTGGCGCGGGTGGAATCCTCCGGCCCGGACACCTGCACCTCGGCCGCGCCGGGGTCGAAGCCGATGCCGGGGCTGCGCCGCGGCAGCAGTGCGTCGAGGATGCGCTCCTCGGCGCGCTCCTCGGCCTGCAGGCGCACGCGTGCCTTGGCCTGCTCGCGGTACATCTTCACCGCGGTGTCGGCCAGGTCGCGGACGATCTGCTCCACGTCCTTGCCCACGTAACCCACCTCGGTGAAGCGCGTGGCCTCCACCTTCACGAACGGCGCGTTGGCCAGCGTGGCCAGGCGCCGCGCGATCTCGGTCTTGCCCACGCCGGTGGGGCCGATCATCAGGATGTTCTTGGGCATCACTTCGTTGCGCAGCTCCGGCGCCAGCTGCATGCGGCGCCAGCGGTTGCGCAGGGCGATGGCCACCGCGCGCTTGGCGGCCTGCTGGCCGACGATGTGCCGGTCCAGCTCCTGCACGATCTCGCGCGGGGTCATGGTCGAGGACGCGTCGGGACGGGTCATCACAGCTCCTCCACGACCACGTTGCGGTTGGTGTAGATGCAGATGTCGCCGGCGATGTTCAGCGCCTCCACGGCGATGGCGCGCGCATCCATCTGCGTGTGCGCCAGCAGGGCGCGCGCGGCCGACAGCGCGTAGCTGCCGCCGGAGCCGATGGCGATGATGCCGTCCTCCGGCTCGATCACGTCGCCGGTGCCGCTGACCACCAGCGAGGTTTCCCGGTCGGCCACCGCGAGCAGCGCCTCGAGCTTGCCCAGGCGACGCTCGGTGCGCCAGTCCTTGGCCAGCTCCACCGCGGCGCGGGTGAGCTGGCCGTGCTTCTCCAGCTTGGCCTCGAACAGCTCGAACAGGGTGAAGGCATCGGCCGCCGCGCCGGCGAAGCCGGCCAGCACCTGGCCGTCGCGGCCCAGGCGCCGCACCTTGCGCGCGTTGCCCTTCATCACCGTGTGGCCGAGGGTCACCTGGCCGTCGCCGGCCACGGCCACGCGGCCGTCGCGGCGCACCGCCAGGATGGTGGTGGCGTGGAACACGTTGGGGTTCTGGCTGGGGTCCATGCGGCCTCCGGGGTCGATAGCCCCTTCAGTGGGGGCCGCGGCCGCCGGCTTCAAGCCGTCGTGGCGCGGGCGTGAACGGCAGGCCGCAAGCGCAGGCACGCAAGGCCGGGCACGCGGGCGGCGCGGGCACGCCGGGAGGCCGCCACTGCCGTAGCTACGGCGCCGCCCGCGCGTCGCCGTCCACGCCGGCCTCCAGCGCACGGTATCGCGCCAGGCGCTGCTCCAGCGTGCCGGTGTGTAGTTCGAACAGGTGGTTGTCGAAGTCGTAGAAGTAAAGCGACTGCCCTTCCCCGTCGATGCGCGGCCGCGGCGCGCGCAGCTCGACGCCCAGCGCCTGCAGGCGTGCCTGGTAGTGCGGCAGCTCCGCCTCGCCGACCGCGAAGGCGACGTGCTGGTAGGAACGCTGCGCCGGCGGCTCGCCTTCCATGGCCGCGATCCAGACCTCGCCCAGCAGGAAGAACTTCTCCCGCGACAGCGAATGGTTGCGGCCCGCGCTGTCGTAGACCTCGTGCGCGCCCAGCCCCTGGCACAGGAAACGCGCCATGCGGTCCAGGTCCGCGACGATGAAGGTCAGGTGGCTGATGCCCTGCACGGCGCTACCGGCCCGCGGGCGTGGGCGGGATCGGCTCCGGCCTGCCGGAGGCGTGGCCCTCCTGCGCGTGGTACAGCACCCGCGCGGACAGCTCGTCCGGGTCGACCAGCACCGACCAGACGAGCCGGCTGCCATGCAGGTCCGCCTGCTGGAAATGCAGGAGCGCGCCGCCGGCGTGGTCGCGATAGGCGCCGGCCAGCTGGACCACCCCGGTCGAGGACAGCCCCAGCCGGCCGAACAGGTACGCCTCGATGGCTTCCCTGCGCTCCCGGGGAACCGCCTCCCACGCGGCCAGCCGCGTGTCGCGCGACTGGAACGCCTCCGGCCCGAAGGCCAGCAGCCCGGGCGCGTCCGCGCCCGGCGCCGCCAGCGGGCAGAGCGACAGGAACAGCAGCAGTGCGATGCGCTTCGGATTCATCCCGCCCGTGCCTCCGGCTTCGTGCCCACTGTGATGCCTCGCGGCGCCGGCAGGCGCCATCCCTTCGCCTCGCCGTCGACGGCCCGGGGGTGCGCGCGGCAGGCCACCCGGGGCGGCCGCAGGCGATGATGCGTCCGGCGCCGACGGGGCGCAACGGCCGCGGCCGCGACTCAGCGCGGCGGCGGCGCCCCGGCCCGCTTCCGGTACAGCAATCCGGCGGTCGCCAGCAGGTATGCCGCCACGAAGGAAGCATGGATGACGATGTCGGGCCAGGGGTTCCCGATCAGCCAGTCCCGGCCGATGTCCTGCAGTCCCTTGAATCCCGTCCACAGGTGGCTGGCGACCACCGGCAGCACGAACCGCTCCCTGAAGGGCGACGGCAGCAAGGCAACCAGCACGCACATCGCACCCACCAGCACGTAGAAGCCCGACAGGGCGCCAAGCGCGGCGATGACCAGGCTGCCGTCACCGGCCCCGGCCAGGTCGAGGATGGTGCCGAAGGTCCCGTGCGGGGTCGCCCATGACGCGGCCCCGAATCCCAGGGCGAGCGCCCCGTCCAGCAGGAACACCGTGGCCAACGCCCTGGACCACGCACGCGACGCATCTTTCGACATGGAAATTCCCTGGAAGACGGTGGTGGACCTTGCGCATTGCACCGGGACGCAGCGCCGTTTCAGGCGGCCGGGCCGCGGCACCGCATCGACCCGGAACGACTACGCCCTTCTTGCGCTGGATGCAAGCTGGACCGCCCTGGAAGCGAAGTATCCGCTGCAACACCCGTGGGCCAGGCCGAGCGCCGCGGCCAACATACCCGATTCGGCCAGGCCGGGGTCGAGGGCGCGCGTCACCGCGAACGCATACCTGGCGAAGAAGAGCGCCATGATGACGAGCAGCGGAATCCAGCTGCCCGGGATGAAGAACGTACGGCTGGATGGAGCGAACGCGATCCTGTCGTCGCGGAGCAAGCGGCAACCCAGGGCCGTCACGGCCACCAGCCCGAGTGCCCACATCGCCAGGGGCACGGGCGCCAGGCCGAAGCTGGAGCCCACGCCGGCGAGCGACAACACGACCATGGCGGCGGGAAGCGCGAAGGCCCGCCGGGCGCCGACGCGGCGGTCGCGCGCCTGCTGTAGCCCGAGCAGGAGCAGGGCAACGAACAGCCCGTAGACCCAGGCCGGCGTGTGGCCAAGTACCCGGACGATCATCCGCAGAGCCTCGTCTGGCAGCCGACGCCCCGGGCCGGCGCTGGCGCGCGCACCGGGCCGCGGCCACGGCGGTTAGCCACGCGCACGCCGGTAGTGCATCGCCACCGCGCCGTTGCGCAACGGTGTGGCCGAGACCAGCTCGAGCCGTCGCGAGCGCGGCAGTCCGCCCTGGTACAGCGTCGGGCCGTGGCCGGCGATGCCGGGATGGAGAAGGAAGCGATACTCGTCGATCAGGTCCAGCCGGTCGAGTTCGGCCGCGAGCCCGACGCTGCCGAGCAGCACGCCACCGGGCGTGCGGTCCTTCAGCGCCTGCACGCCGGTGCGCAGGTCGCCGGCGAGGTGGTGGCTGTGGGCCCACGGGAAATCCCTTCGCGTCGACGACGCGACATGCTTCGGCTTGGCCTCCAGCTTGACCGCCCATTCGCGCACCGCCGGCGAGGCTGCCTCGTCGCCGCGTGCGACCGCCGGCCAGTAGCTTTCCATCATCTCGTAGGTCACGCGGCCCCACAGCATCGCCCCCGTCTCGTCCATGAGCCGGGTGAAGAACGCGTGCGTCTCGTCGTCGGCGATTCCTTCCCGATGGTCGACGCAGCCGTCGAGGGTGAGGTTGATGCTGAAGGTCAGGAGCCCCATGGCGCCGAGTCTACTCCGGGCGGGGCGGACCGCCTGGGCGTCGCGACGCCCGACCCGCCCGGGCCACGACGCGGCTCGGCTTCCATGGCCATCGGCCGCCACCGGCCGATGGGAGCCGCTCCACCCGATAGCAAACCTCGGCCCGGAACGCACGCCGGGACGCCGAGGGTCAGTGCGCCTGCAGGTCGAAGCAGGCTTCCCAGGAAACGGCGTCCGTCAGGAGTTCCGCCGCCTACGAGAAGGCCGCCCTCGCCTCCTCATGCCTGGCGGTTGGGCAGCAACGACCGACATCCACGACCCGCTTCGGCTGATGCAGTTGCCCCTCCGTTGCTACCTCCCCTTGCACTTGTAAGGGCTCTCGCTCCTGAGTTCCTGACCTGTTCTCGCGTCCTTGATGGTAACGGTCGCCCCCGGCTCCGAGGCACAAATGGCATTCCTGGCGGTATATATCCCCCGCCCCTCGGCCATTATGTTCACCTTGGCCGGGGTTCCATCCGCACGGACCGCGGTAACGGCATAGGTGCCGGATAGGGTGACACACCCGGAAAGCAGTAACGATGCAGCTGCCGCCGAAAGAACCTTCCTTGCCGCCATGATTGCTCCCTGTCGAAAAAATCGCGGAACTCGAGAACGCTGGACCGAACCCCATGAACCGGGCTGGCGCCCCGATTGCGCCGCTTTTGTAGCAGGCGAAGGCAAGCCGGGATAGCGGAAAAACGGATGAGAATTGTGGGACAATACCGAAATCGCCGACATCCGCCATGCCGCTTGTCACCGGTACGACACCCGTTGCCGAATGCAGCTGGGCGGGTTCATCCACGCCACTCCGCGACGTTGCCTTTGTGCTCCTCGAATTGCACGAGAACCACGGCTCCGGTCTTTCGCATCGCTGGGCCAAGAGAGTGCCGACCACGGCAAGGCTGTGGCGACCGTGGAGGGTCATCCACCCGTCGTAGTCAGGCTCTGCGCCAACGAACACGTCTCCGAACGCCACGCCAGGAGCACGAAGCGCATGCCCGGCCTCCGGGTCGATTGCACCGGATTTCCATGCCCGCGAACGCCTGAATCAAGCAGAGCCGCGAAGCGGCTTCGGCTTGAATGAACAGTCAGGCCTTAGCCGGCCAGGTGCTTGCAGTCGATCCCATTGCCGCATGGGCGCCGTCCATGAACCCTGAAACGATGTCAGAAAGCCCACCGGCTGCGAGCAATAGAAGTGCTGCCGCAACGAGAGTGTTGCGGCTGTTTTTCCGGTAGCCGACTACCAGAGCGGCGAAACCAAGAACAAGCAATGCGATCGTCAAGTAGTCCATTGAATCCCCTTCTGTAAGGCCTGACGCCCGAATTAAGCCGAGCCGCGGAGCGGCGTCGGCTTGGACGAATTGTTAGCCCGCTTTCGCGCCGATCTTGTACTTCGTGCCACCACGCTGAGTTCCTTCGACCTTCATCAGCAGGCCCTGCTGCACCATTTTTACGATAATGGACTTCATGATGTGCTGCGTTTTCGTTGGGTAGAGCTCGCGGGCCTTCTTGTTGGTGATCGTTGCTTTTGGGCCGTGAGCCTTCAGATACTCGAGAATGAGCTCTTGTGCTGTGGCCAGTTGCTCATGCGGGATGATTGCTAAGAACGAGCTTTCCTGATTGGCGTACCGTGGCTCCTTCAGTCTCGCATTTCGCATTGCTTCTGCAGCAGTGTTCAAGCCCTCACCCATATCTTGGTTTGGAGGATTTGGGAATTTGTTGAGCAAGCGGACGATCTTTCCGTTCCGAATGGAACGTGTTTCAAGTAGATTCGCCACGCTGACATGACCAGGTAGCCGACCCGGGCTCTCGACCTCCACCCGGTTATCGAATATCCGAATGTGCACGTGATCTGCGTGGCTGTAATCGCGATGAATAAGCGCGTTGGTGATGATTTCGTGCAGCGTCTCGTCGGGATAGACGAGAGCTTCGAGGCCGCGATCCGTCTGGATCTTATGCGACTCTAGTTGGCGCTTTGTCTCTTCTACGGAGGCGTAAATCAGCTCGTGTAGCGGACCATCGAGCGTTTTGGGAACACCAGTGAGCGTCGCTCTAGTGGGTTCTCCGGTTGTCTTGTAACGCGCGATCTTGACCGATGCCCGGTCGGGGAGGGAGCTTGCTGGGTTGTCTGAAAACAACAGGACGCACGCGACGGTCGGGAGTTCTTTGCGAGCTAACTCCTCCATATCAATCAGCTCCGCTGCAGTGCGTAGCGGAATGTTGTGCTGTACGAACTTTGTGATCTGCTTGGAGCCTTCAATCCTCTGGAGGTCAGTTGCAACGGTCTCTGTTTCGTATGAGTAGATGCCTTTATCGAGCTCAAGCCGGCGCAATAGCTCAGGCGTGTCAGCCTTAATCTTCCGAGCATTCGACCGTATATAGGCAACTCCGTTGCTAGCACGTGCAACGCGCTTGGTCTTCGGGCAACCGACTCTAAGCAAGTACCCAGGCAAGCCTGGTGCCTGCAAGAACTCATACTGAAAGTGGTCAGTTGACGGGAAGAGCTGCTCTAGTTCCGCGATCAGGTTATTCGCGTCCTCCTTCTTTGCGAAACCGTCCCAAGCCTTTGGCTTATCTTCGATGCCGACGAAGACTTCACCTCCCTCGGCATTTGCAAATGCTGAGAGAGTTTCGGAAAGCTTGCTTGGGGCAATTCGCTTGGACTTGAAGTCGAGAAGATGGCCTTCTTCCATCTCGAGTAGCCGAACTGCGTCCTTCTTGGTGAGCTTCAAGACGGCAAGTGCCATGCTGTTTTCCTTAGTTGGCTAACGGGGAAGCTCAGCCGCGGCGGAGCCGTCGGCTGCAGCACGTTGTTAGCGCTGGCTCTGTGAGAACTCTTTCAACCAAGCCATACCCGAGTTATAGAAGGCACTGAAGCCGGCTACTAGCTCCCAGAGCGAAACGCTGTAAAACTCAACGCCAGCCTCGAGCTTGTTATATCCCAACGCCAGCGCATGAACGCATGGCTCATCGCGCCCGATCAGCGTGATATCCGACTGGACGAACGAGTGCTTAAACGCGTTCGACACCTCATTCAGCACCCGAAGAATGTCTAGGTTATCGACGACCGGAGCCAGGCCAAGCTCCTGATCCTTCTTCAGTGCAGCACCAATACAGTCAACTTCAATACGAGGGGGATAGGCCCCTGCCTGCTGGAACACGGAGAGACACCACATCAGGGCGATCAACTCATCCGCGCCACGTCGCATGAGATACACCGCCTGTTCGCTCGCGTATACATGCCGCTCATACGCATTCACGGGGGACATCATCGCGGTGCGACACTGATCCCAGTAAGCGAAGCTGTCCATCAACCGTCTGTTGGCTTCATCCATACGCTGACAGAGCTTCATGAGCTTGAGCTGAAAGTTGCCATATGGAGTGTCTGCCGGAAGCCAGAACCCAAGGACAGCGTTATAAGGCTCGTCAGGCGCTTTGCCGTTGTTAATCAGGGTCGGCTGCATGCTTCTTCCTCACGCTAACGCCTGAATTAAGCCGACCCGCGAAGCGGGTTCGGTTTGAATGAATTGTTAGACCTCTCTCAGTGAGCTCTAATCTTTGCTGCGAGACTCATGGCAACCTCTACATAGCTCACCGCATCAGTCTCGCTCAAATGAAGCTCTTGAGCATGAGCAGCACTGTTGCGCAGATGCCGAAGCCTCCTGAATGCTTCTAGATCGTCCCTTGTTATGATCTTGCACTTGAACAGATATTCCCCGAGCGTCGGGTGGTTCTTGAACGTGTCGCTCGGTGGCTGACTCCAGAGCGAGCTCGCCACTTCATTTGCAGCTGTCTCAACCTCTATCCAAGCCTCCATGATGGCGACACGAGTAGAAAATGGCACCATTCGCAATAGCTCTGCTCGCTTGTTCCTGAGCCGCTCTGGTAGTTCGGATGAGTCAGCTCCCGAGTTTGGCAGAGCAGTCTGCTGGCCGGAGAAAGTTTTTGCCTTCAATACTGCGATTTCTTTGGAGAACTCTAGTTCAATTTCCTTGTATCTCAGCTTTCGCAGCAGAGGTATCAACTCTTTAAGTGGCTTCCGAAGTAGAACAACAAGTGCAAAGAGAGACGCCGGCCAAGCTAGTGCCCTAACAACTTCAGCTATGAATGTAAGCCAGTCCACCGCAACGATGCCCCAAAGAGATCTAACGCCTGAATTAAGCCGACCCGCGAAGCGGGTTCGGCTTGAATGAATTGTTATGTGGCAAGACGGCTACTTGGCGCAAAGAGTATTCCAGACCTTTGCAAACTCCCCCGCAACCATCTGCTCCTCGAGGTACGTCAACTCCGGTTTACCCGCAGAAATGAACTTTTGATGCCCAGAGTAGCCGCCAAAGCTGTTTTTTGAGTTGACCTCACCACAAGTGACGGGCAATCCGTCCTTGCCGCGATTGAAGTACACGGCTCGGAACTGTGCGGAGCCCGGATCTTTGAGCTTGGTCTTTACAGCCTCTTGACCGCGTGCGATCCAAGTTGCTCGCCTGGATTGCTCGTCCGCGACCGGATCCGGGGTGGACGGGGTGAACATACGAGCGGCGAACAGCACACCAAGAATGCCGAGACCGACAAAAACGGCAACTGATGCAATTGCTTTTATGTGACGGGCCTTGGAGCCGGGCTTGATGCCGGACCTGACGGCGCCAACCATGAGTGGTATGCCAATCAAGGGGACAAACACGTAAGCAGTAGCCACAAGCCCAGCGGGCGCTGAGCCGGCGTCGATGAATCTGGAGATGACTGCGTAGTAGATGACGATTGCTGCAATGCCGATCAGTGCGCCCATGCTCTTTTGTCCGTTTGCGAGTCGAGTCTCATTGCCACATAACGCCTGAGTTAAGCCGACTTGCGTAGTGGAGGCAAAAGCGTGGCAAGCTTTTTCTGCCACGCTTTTGCCGTAACGAAGCAAGTTCGGCTTGAACGAATTGTTAGGCCGCGCACCGATGAACTAGCTATGCGCGAGCCTTGCGGAAATGATACACAGCATACGCCAGTGAGACTGAGGCTGTGAGGGTGGCTGGGAGGACGAGCGCAAAGTAGCTGAGCAAGCGAAACGCAATTGCGCCTGCAATGCCACCACAGAGGAAGCCAGAAATTACAGTAACGCTGAGGCGGAGCCGCGGTGCATCAACCGGGAGCCGACGCAAATAATGACCAAGAGAAATCCCAAGATCTGTGAACATGCCAGAAAGGTGTGTGGTGCGGACGACAGCGCCGCTGAAAGTGCTAACCATTGCGTTTTGGATCCCGCAAGCGCAGGCAGCGGCGTACATGCCATAAGCGCTCTTGTGTTCTAGTAGCGGAATTGCCGCGAAGAGGAGCAAGGACACGAGAAGCAACGCGACTCCGTACCTGCGCCCGAGCTGAAGCGTGCTGTCTTGAATGATGAAGCCGCTCACGGAGCAACCCACGACAAAAGAAGCTATCAATGCGGCAAAGTGCAATACGGCGGTGCCGCTAGCAGAAGCGATAGCGGCGCCAAGCATTGATGTGGTGCCAGTGAGATGGGTAATAGCCTGGTGCTCAAAGCCAAGGAAGCCAACGACATTGACTGTCCCGGCGATGAATGCGAGCGCCCAAGCGCCTGTCCACACCCAGCGCGGTAGCTTTGAAATCATGAGCGCCTAGAAGTTGCCATAGCGGCCTAACGCGTATTAGACCCCAGATCGAGGTGATAACACCGAGTGTTCATCAGCCCCGGACCACCCGTCAACCGGGCATTTCCTTCGCCGGATCAACGGCTTGGCCGGTGACGAACGCCTTCGGGGCCCGCACGCTGGAGCTGCGCATCTGCAGAGACACGGCGGTATGAGTTATCAGGACGAAATGCCGTGATAACCGGGGACCGTCGCGGCGGAAGCCAGCCACCGCGCCTGCTGGAACAGGTTCGTCGCCAGCTGCGGGCAGGCACTGCAGGCGTGCTGAGCCCCCTGGCCCGGTGACGGCGTGGCCTAGCGCCTTCGCTTGGCCCGCGGGTGGGCCGCGTCGTAGACCTTGGCCAGGTGCTGGAAATCGAGGTGGGTGTAGATCTGGGTGGTGGCGATGTCGGCGTGGCCGAGCAGTTCCTGCACGCCGCGCAGGTCGCCGGAGGATTCCAGCACGTGGCTGGCGAAGCTGTGCCGCAGCATGTGCGGATGCACGTGCTTGAACAGGCCCTGGCGCATCGCCAGCTGGCGCACGCGCAGCTGCACCGCGCGCTGGCCGATGGGCCCGCCGCCGCGGCCGGGGAACACGAAGTCGTCGGCGCCTGCCCCGGTGGAGGCACGCCAGGCCTCCAGCGCGCGCCGCGCATGCGAGCCCACCGGCACGCTGCGCTGCTTGCCGCCCTTGCCGGTCACGGTGACGGTGCCGCCGGCGCCGAGGTCGCGCCAGCGCAGCGCGCACAGTTCGCTCAGGCGCAGGCCGGAGGAATAGAACAGCTCGAGCAGGGCGCGGTCGCGCAGCCCCAGGGGCGTGTCGGCAGGCACCTCCACCAGGCGCACGGCCTCGTCCACGTCCAGCACCTGCGGCAGCCGGCGCGGGGCCCGCGGCGCGCGCACGCCCGCGGCCGGATTGGCCGCGATGCGGCCGTGGCGCAGCAGCCAGGCGTAGTAGCTGCGGCAGGCCGACAGCCGGCGCTGCAGGCTGCGGGCCGAGAGGCCGCGGCGGTGCTCGTCGGCCACGAACCGGCGCAGGGCCGGCCCGTCCAGCGCGTGCGGGGCGCCGGCCTCCTGCGCGGCTGCCCAGTCGCGCAGCGCGTCCAGGTCGCGCCGGTAGGCGTCGAGGGTGTGCGGCGACATCGCCCGCTCCACCCGCAGGTGCTCGAGGAAGGCTTCGATGCCGCTCACCGGGTCGGGGCCGTCGCGCATGCGTCCATGATGCGCGTGGAGCGGGCGGGGGGCCAGCCCGCGGGAGGGGCTGCCGCCCGCATGGCAGGTTCCCGGGAAGGGGTGCGCTGGCGGGTCAGTCGTCGAAGCGCTGCAGCGCCACCACCAGCGCCTCGCCCATCATGCGCAGGAACAGCGTGCCCATGCCGGGGTAGAAGCGGTTGGGGTCGTGGCTGCCGACGGCGACCAGGCCGGTGCCGGACAGCGGCAGCAGCGCGCTGGACTGCACCTCTTCCCGGCGCGCGCCGTACAGCACCGCGTTCTTCTCCGCCTGCAGGCGGCCGCACAGCGGCTCGCCGTCGCGCAGCGCGTCGCGGAAGGGCTCCAGCTCGGGCTCGCCCTCGGCGCGCACCTGCAGCCACTCCGCGTCTTCCATGCCGGCCACGGGGCGGAAGGAGACGATGCGCACCAGGTCGCCGTTGAAGTCCTCGGCCAGCGAGGCGGCCATCGCGCGCAGGGTGTCGGCGTAGCCCTGCTGGCGCATCAGCGACAGGGTCAGCTGGTGGGTGCGCACCGCCAGCCGCTCGTTGACCTGGGCGTTGGCCGACAGCTCGGCCAGCCGCCGCGACAGCTCGCGGTTCTTGTCGCGCAGCACCTCCAGCTGGTAGCTCGCCAGCGAGGCGGTGCGGCCGTCGTCGCGCGGCACCACCAGGCTCAGCGCCAGGTCGGGGAAATGCTTGAGGAAGCCGGGGTTGCGCCGCAGCCAGGCCGCCACCTCGTGCGCGCCCAGCTTCTCCTGCCTGTCCTGGAGCTCGCTCATGCCTGCCATTCCCCCTCGAACACGAAAGCCGCCGGTCCGGCCATGATGACCCCGGCGCCGTCGGCGGGCCAGCGGATGTGCAGCTCGCCCCCGGGCAGCGCCACGATGGCTTCGCGCGCCAGGCGGCCGCGCCGCACCAGCGCCACCACCGCGGCGCAGGCGCCGCTGCCGCAGGCGAGGGTCTCGCCGACGCCGCGCTCGTACACGCGCAGGCGGATGCGGTCCGGCGCGAGCACCTGGGCGAAGCCGACGTTGCACGACTGCGGGAACGCCGGCGAGCGCTGCAGCGCCCGGCCAAGGCCGGCCACGTCCGCGGCCTCGACGTCGTCCACCTCGATCACCGCGTGCGGGTTGCCCATGGACACCGCGCCGAACACCACGCGGTGCCCGTCCACGTCGAGCGCGTACTCGGCCTGCGGCGCGGCGAAGCCGGCCAGCGGCACGTCGGCCGGCGCCAGCCGCGGCGCGCCCATCGCCACCGCGTAGCGGTCCGGGCCCAGGCGCTGGACCTCGTGCGTGCCCGCCGGGCTGTCGACCACGAAGCGCTCGCCGCGGGCGGCGCCGTCGCGCACCAGCCAGGCGCCGATGCAGCGCGCGCCGTTGCCGCACTGCCCGGAGGGGCTGCCGTCGGAATTCCAGACGCGGTAGGCGGCCACCGCGCCGTCGGTGCGCGGCGGCTCGACGGTCAGGATCTGGTCGCAGCCGACGCCGGTGTGGCGGTCGGCCAGGCGCGCGGCGAGCGCGGCGTCCGGCGGCGGCAGGCCGCCGCGCAGGTCGAGCACGACGAAGTCGTTGCCCGCGCCGTGCATCTTGCTGAAACGCAGTCGCTCAGCCATCCGTGCCGCCCGCGGACGCAGGCAGGTCGGCGCCGCCGGGGGGCGCGTCGGCGGGCTCGGTCGCCGCATCTTCCGGCTCGGCGGTGGGCGGCGGCGGCGCGTCGGCCGGCGCGGGCACTTCCTGCTCCACGGGAACCGGCGCCTGCGGCATCACCAGCGGCCCCTTGTTGCCGCAGGCGGCCAGCAGCAGCGCGAGGACGGCGGCGGCGAACGGACGATGACGGGTGTTCATGCGCGGCAGTATAGCGAGCGCACGGGAAGGTGCCGTGTTCGCGCGGTCACGCGCGCGGGCCCGCGCCGGGCGGTTCCGGCCGGCACCACAGCCAGGCGCCGACCACGGCCATGCAGGCCACGGGCAGCGCCACCATCCAGCCGCGGTGGGAAGGCACGGCTGCCATCACCGCCAGCAGCACGGCGGCGCAGGCGAGCATCGCCCAGGTGGCGGCCCACTTCGCGCGCCGCGGCACCGCACGGTGCCGCTGCCAGGCGACGATGGCCGGCCCGAAACGCGGATGCGCCAGCAGCCAGCGGTGCAGCCGTTCCGAGCCGCGCGCGGCGGCCCATGCGGCCACCAGCACGAACACCGTGGTGGGCAGGCCCGGCACGAACACGCCGACGATGCCCAGGCCGAGGCTGGCATAGGCCAGCAGCCACCAGGCCCAGCGGAAGCGGTTGCGGTCGCCCATCGTCGCCATCATAGGCGCGCCGGGGGTGGCCGTCTTGCGGCGGCGGTGGCGACGATGGTGGCGACGATGGTGGCGGCGACGGCGACGGCGACGACGACGGTGGCGGTGGCGGTGGCGGTGGCGGTGGCGGTGGCGGTGGCGGTGGCGGTGGCGGTGGCGGTGGCGGTGGCGG
>Ga0182792_1001134_pt1 | contig 22671 bp, 17 predicted proteins | sample Passage237B_FD_130497 | JGI IMG/M metagenome (GOLD analysis project Ga0182792, IMG submission 130497) | Cellulose adapted compost microbial communities from Newby Island Compost Facility, Milpitas, CA, USA - Passage2 37B (version 2) (version 2) ...
ACACCGCCCTCACAAACCCATCCAGCACCTTCTTCTGGCCGGCCTTGTCGAAGTCGATGGTGAGCTTGTTGCCGTCGATGGCCGCGACGTTGCCATTGCCGAACTTCTGGTGAAAGACGCGGTCGCCGACCTTGAAGGGGGAGGGGGTGTCGGCCACGGATTTTGCGACAAGCTCGCCCTCGATGACGCGGCCCTTCACCGAGCCGCGGCCTGCGCCATAGCCTGAATCGACCTCGCCATAGCCGATGCGCTCCACCGCGTGGCCGGAACGCGAGCCCCAGTTTCGGTCGGTCGCGTCGGTGCGGTTTCGCTGCGCCCGCTGCCAGCCGGGCGTGGCGTAGGTGTTGGAGAAGGCGCCGGAGCGGGCCGGGTCGAGGTCGTCGAAGCGCGAGGCGCCGTAGGGATTGCGCCGGCCGGGCGACTCGCCGAAGCCGCGGCCACCATAGCCGCCATAGCCGCCGTAGGACGAGCCGGTCTCGGCCACCTCGATGTGTTCCTCCGGCAATTCCTCCAGGAAGCGCGAGGCGATGGTGGACTGCCACAGGCCGTGGATGCGGCGGTTGGAGGCGAACCAGATGTGCAGGTTCTTCTTGGCGCGGGTGAGCCCGACATAGGCGAGGCGGCGCTCTTCCTCCAGGCCTGCGCGCCCGCCCTCGTCCAGCGCGCGCTGGTGGGGAAAGAGCCCTTCCTCCCAGCCGGGCAGGAAGACGGTCTCGAACTCCAGGCCCTTGGCCGAATGCAGCGTCATGATGGAGACGGCGTCGAGCTCCTCGTGCTGCTCGGCCTCCATGACCAGCGCGACGTGCTCAAGGAAGGAGCGCATGGACTCGAACTCCTCCATGGAGCGGATCAGCTCCTTGAGGTTGTCGAGCCGGCCGGGGGCCTCGGCCGAGCGATCATTCTTCCACATGTCGGTGTAGCCCGACTCCTCGAGGATGATCTCGGCAAGCTCGGTATGGGGCGTGTTGTCGAGCAGGCCCTGCCAGCGGGCGAAGCTGGCGCAAATTCCGCGCAGGCCTGCGCGCTGGGAGGGCTTCAGCTCGTCGCTCTCGGCAAGCTCGGTCGCCGCCTCCAGCATGGGGACGCCGAGGGCGCGAGCGGTGTCGTGGACCTTGCGCACGGCGGCATCGCCCAGCCCGCGCTTCGGAACATTCACGATACGCTCGAAGGCGAGGTCGTCGGCCGGCTGGCAGACCACGCGGAAATAGGCCATCGCGTCGCGGATTTCCTGCCGCTCGTAGAAGCGCGGGCCGCCGATGACGCGGTAGTTGAGGCCGAGCGTGACGAAACGGTCCTCGAACTCGCGCATCTGGAAGGAGGCGCGGACCAGGATCGCCATGTCGTTGAGCGCATGGCCCTTGCGCTGCAGCGCCTCGATCTCCTCGCCGACGGCGCGGGCCTCCTCTTCCGAGTCCCAGGCGGCGTGGACCATCACCCTGGTGTCGTCGGGGTCGGCGGCGTCGGTGAAGAGCGTCTTGCCCAGCCGCCCCTCATTGTGGGCGATGAGGTGGGAGGCCGCGCCCAGTATGTGGGCCGTGGAGCGGTAGTTGCGCTCGAGCCGTATGACCTTCGCGCCCGGAAAATCCTTCTCGAAGCGCAGGATGTTGTCCACCTCCGCGCCGCGCCAGCCATAGATCGACTGGTCGTCGTCGCCGACGCAGCAAATATTTATTTGCTGCGTTTTGTTTTCGCTCGCGGCCGTGCGCGGGCTGCGCCCGCTGGCCTCCGCGGGGGCGCCCGAAACGTCGGGCGGGCGGCGGTCGCCGCCGCGGCCTTCGGCCGAGGGGTTCGACGCCGGCGATTGGCCAATCTCCCCCGCTGTCCCGCCGGCATCTTCACGAGGGGCTTCGGCAAGGTCGCGCCCCGCGTTGCCCCCCTCTGCCCTGTCGGGCATCTCCCGCGGGGAGATCGGCCGGCCGCTCGGCTGGCTTTTTCCCTGCGGCCTTTGCGCGATCAGCCTCAGCCAGAGGTATTGGGCGGTGTTGGTATCCTGATACTCGTCGACCAGGATGTACTTGAACCGGCGGTGGTACTCCGCCAGCACGTCCGGGTTTTCGCGGAAGATGCGGATGGGCAGCAGCAGCAGGTCGCCGAAATCGACGGCATTCAGCGTCTTCAGCCGCTCCTGGTAGGCGGCGTAGAGCTGGCGGCCGCGGCCGTTGGCGAATGCGCGGGCGTCGCCCTCCGGAATGTCGGCGGGGCCGAGCCCCTTGTTCTTCCAGCCGTCCACCATCTGGGCGAACTGGCGCGCAGGCCAGCGCTTGTCGTCCAGCCCCTCGGCCTGGATGAGCTGCTTCATAAGGCGGATCTGGTCATCCGTGTCGAGGATGGTGAAGCCGGACTTGAGGCCGGCCAGTTCGGCGTGGCGGCGCAGCATCTTGACGCCGATCGAGTGGAAGGTGCCGAGCCACGGCATGCCCTCGATCGCCTCGCCGACGAGGAAGCCGACGCGCTGCTTCATCTCGCGGGCGGCCTTGTTGGTGAAGGTGACGGCGAGAATCTGCGACGGGAATGCGAGGCCGAGCGAGAGGATGTGGGCGATGCGGGTGGTGAGCACCCGCGTCTTGCCGGTGCCCGCGCCGGCGAGCACCAGCACAGGGCCTTCCGTGGTTTCGACGGCGAGCCGCTGCTCCGGGTTGAGCCCGTCGAGATAGGAAGGGGCGCGGCCGTGCCTGGCGGCCATGGCGCGCGCGGCGATGCCGCCGGCGCGCGGAGGCGGCGGTTGCGGGCCGTCGAAGAACGGCATCTCGTCGTCGGGAAAATCGGACATTGCCCCGAATGTAGTGATTCGGCCGGCAAAGGCCAGAAAGATGCGGCTTTCGCCGAACGGGTGCGTGTTGCGCCGGAGACGGCCGCCGGGAGGCGCAAGTGATGCCTTCCACACGGAACGAACGCATGGCGTCGTCGTTGTCAATCAACCAGCGAGGACAGCATGTCGGACGAAGCGGTTGGCGGCGGCGAACGGGGCGCCGGGCAGGAGCCTGCCCGCAGGCGCGGAGGGCCGCGCGGGGCACGGTTCGGCTGGCTGCGCGCAACCCTGGTCCTGCTGCTGGTCGGAGTCGCGGTCGCCGTGGCCGGGCTTGCGTGGGCGCTGCACGACGCGCCGTTTTCGGACATTGCCTCCGACGGCAGATCGACGGTGCTGGTGCTGGAGGCCTCCGACCGCAGCCGCATCGTGCCGGAGGGTGCCTACCAGGCAGAGTATCACGAGCTGAAGGCGTTTCCGCAGCACCTGATCGATGCGGTGCTCGCCATCGAGGACCGGCGCTTCTACCAGCATCCGGGCGTGGACGTGCGCGGCATCCTGCGGGCTGCGCTGCGCAATTTCGGGGCGGGCGGCATCGTTGAGGGCGGCAGCACGATCACCCAGCAACTCGTCAAGATACGCCATCTCGAGCAGGACCGGACGTTCAAGCGCAAGATCCAGGAGGCGGTGCTTTCGCTGTGGCTCGACCGTCGGCTCGGAAAGGACGAGGTGCTGACGCGCTATCTCAACAGCGTCTATCTCGGTTCCGGCGCGACCGGCTTTCCGGCCGCCGCCAAGGTCTACTTCAACAAGGATGCGAGGGACCTCACGGTCGCGGAAGCGGCGATGCTGGCGGGGCTGATCCGCTCGCCGACGGCGCTCAGCCCGCTCAACGATCTGGAGGCCGCGCGGGCGCGCGCCGCCGTCGTGCTGGACGCCATGGCCGATGCGGGCAGATTGTCGAAGGGCGAGCTGCAGGCCGCGCAATTGCGGGTAGCGACGCTCGAGCCCGCCCCCGGCGGCGGCCAGACGCCGGGCAACTGGTATGCCGACTGGATCTTGGCCCAGGTCGATTTCCCGCGCAGCGCCTTCACGGGCAATCTGCACCTGAAGACGACGCTCGACCCGCGCCTGCAGGCGCAAGTGCAGGAAATCCTCGGCCGGTATCTGAAGGCGAACGCCCAACCGGGCGGGCCAGAGCAGGGCGCGGTGGTCGTCATGCGGCCCGACGGCGCCGTGCTTGCGATGGTCGGTGGCGTGGACTACGGCGAGAACGCCTTCAACCGGGCCGTCAGCGCCAAGCGACAGCCCGGCTCGACGTTCAAGCTGTTCGTCTACTACGCTGCGCTGAAGGCCGGCGTCGGGCTCGACACGATGGTGGAGGATGCGCCGATCGAGATCGGCGACTGGAAGCCGGAGAATTACGGCGAGCGCTATCACGGCCGGGTCACGGTGGCGGATGCCTTCGCAGGATCGTTCAACGCGGCTTCCGTGCGCGTGGCGCAGTTCGCCGGCTTCGACCAGGTGGTCGCTGCCGCCCGCGAGCTCGGCATCGACGCAGAATTGCCAGCGGTGCCCAGCATCGCGCTCGGCACCACGGAGGTGTCGCTGCTGGACCTCACCGGCGCCTACGCGTCGGTGCGGGCGGGCCGCGCGCCCGTCGAGCCGTGGGGGATCGCGGCGCTGGAAGCCGAGGACACAGGTCGAACCTTCACCATGGGGCCGGCCAAGAAGCCCACGACCGACATCTCGAAATACCAGCCGGAGCTGGTCGCGCTGCTGCGGCAGGTGGTGGAGCGGGGCACGGGCCGCGCCGCCGCGACAGGCGGTTTCGCCGCGGGCAAGACCGGCACCACGCAGGAGAGCCGCGATGCCTGGTTCGTCGGCTTTACCGATGAGGTCGTGGCAGGCGTTTGGGTCGGCAACGACGACAACGCGCCGATGGACAAGGTGACCGGCGGCAGCCTGCCGGCCAGGATCTGGCACGACGTGGTGCTGGCGGCCTCGAAGAGCACCGTGGCGCCCGAGCCGGAGGAGGGCGTTGATGAAATGGTGACGGGCAATCTCGGGAGTCCGCGGCCGGGAATCGAAGACGGAAGCGCGAACGAAGTGCCGATAATCGTGCATGACGGGACTCAATCCGTCGGCGCGCTGTGCGACATCGACGCCTGTGCCAGGGCCTATCGCTCTTTCCGTATCGAGGACTGCACGTACCAGCCCTATTCCGGGCCGCGCCGGCTGTGCCAACTCGGCAGCAGCGCGCGGGTGGTCAGGGTTCCGCGCGAGGGCGGGGCTGCCGTGCAGCGCGTGGAAGAGCTCGGGCCGGGGGCGGAAGGCGGGATCGAAAGGGTTGGAGAAGCGTCGGACGACGCGGTGGTCGATCCGTATGGTCGCCCGCTGGTGGACCTGTCTGGCAGGCCGATGGCGGCCAGCCGCTCGACCGGCGGCGCCAATGCCTGCAACTATGATGCCTGTGCGCGCAGTTACCGATCCTTCCGGCCCGAGGACTGCACCTACAAACCCTTCTTCGGACCGCGGCGGGTGTGCACGCGGTAGGCTCGAATGCGGGGGCAAGCGATGGAGGTCGAGACCAGGATTTTCCAGCCGTCGGGCGGGATTCCCAACAGCGCGCTCCCGGCGGTGATCTGCCGCGATGCGCTGCCTGCCGAGGCGCGGGAGGGGGGCGCCGCCTGTGCAATGTTGAAGGCGAACGGCTGGGGCGGCAACTGGCTCTGGGGCGTCTATCGCTTCTGGCACTTCCACACGCGCGGCCATGAGGTTCTGGCCTGCGTTGCGGGCCGTGCGCGGCTCGGGCTGGGCGGAGACGACGGCATCGAGGTCGAGGTGGGCCGGGGCGATGTCTGCGTGCTGCCGGCAGGTGTCGGGCACAGATGCCTGGAATCCGGCGAGGGCTTCACGATGGCAGGCGGCTACCCGCCGGGGCAGGAAGGCAACATCGTGCGGCCGGGCGACATGCCGATCGAGGCGGCGCGGGCCGAGAGCGCGGCGCTGCCGCTGCCCGAAACCGACCCGCTGAGCGGCAAGGCCGACGGCCTGGTGGCGCTGTGGGGGAAGTGAGCCTTTTCGGCTGGACAGGCGGAGGGGTTGTTTACCCACCTCCGACCCCACCCCACAAGGGGGAGAGGAATTCGGAGGCGACGGCTCCGACTGCTTCAGCTGGTCGCTGAAGGCCCGAGAGCTTTCGGCCGAGTTCGAATCCTACTTCCGCGGGATGCCGATCGAGCGGCCGGCGCGCTCGGGTCGGGGCAGGGCGGCGTGGGCCTGCCGCATGGCGGCGAGCTTCTCGGCCACATCCGGCGGGAAGGGCGCGACCTTCGGACCACTCATGTCGACATGCAGTCCCAGCGTCTCGCCGGTGGCAGCCAGCCAGCCATCGACATGGCGCAGCTCCTGGAAGGTGTGGAAGCGCTTCTCGTCGTGGTCGAGCAGGTGGAACGTGCTGGTGACGCGGTCGCCCAGGTGCAGCTCACGCAGGTAGCAGATGTGGAACTCGGCGGTGTAGGTGGTTAGCCGGCGCGTCTTCGCATAGTCGGGACCGAGCCCCAGGAGTTCGTACGCCTCGTCGGCGCAGCGGTCGAACAGGACGCTGTAGAAGGCCATGTTGAGATGGCCGTTGTAGTCGATCCATTCGGGCTGGATCGTCATGACGGAGGAGACGAAGGGGGCGGGAATGGACATGGAAGCTCCGGGCATCGATTCGGTGGCCCTTCCACATAGCTTTTCCAGCAACGGATAGGGGTGATGCGAAGCGTCACCGGTGCGTCAATTTCCGTCGAGCGGCGCTTTTGACGACGGGCGGACGAGCCGGTACGAGTGGCACTGGGAGTGCCCGGCCACAGGCCGGGCATCAGGGAGGTCGAACATGGCGCTGGCCGACATCGAAACAGTCCACCGCAACGAGGAGGGCATCGCGGCGGTGCTCGGGATCCTGCGCCAGCGCTTCGGCGAGAGGCTGGCGACCGGCACGGACATCCGCCGGCAGCATGCCCACACAATGACCTACATCCCCACCCAGGCGCCGGACGGCGTGGTGTTCGCCGAGAGCGCGGAGGACGTGCAGGAGGTGGTGCGGGTCTGCGCCGACCATCGCGTGCCGGTGATCGCGTTCGGCACCGGCTCGTCGCTCGAAGGCCACGTGAATGCGCCGGGCGGCGGCATCTCGATCGACATGTCGCGCATGAACCGGATACTCGCCGTTCACGCCGAAGACCTCGACTGCACGGTCGAGGCCGGCGTGACGCGCAACCAGCTCAACGAATATCTGCGCGACACCGGCCTGTTCTTCCCGATCGACCCGGGCGCCAATGCGAGCCTCGGCGGCATGGCCTCGACCCGGGCCTCGGGCACCAATGCCGTGCGCTACGGCACGATGCGCGAGAACGTGCTGTCGCTGTCGGCGGTGATGGCAGACGGGCGGCTGATCACTACGGGCAAGCGGGCGAAGAAGTCGTCGGCCGGCTACGACCTCACGCGCCTGCTGGTGGGCTCGGAGGGCACGCTCGGCATCATCACCTCGCTGACGCTCAAGCTCTACGGCATTCCGCAGGCGATCTCGGGCGGGGTGTGCCCGTTCCCCTCGGTGGAGGAAGCCTGCCGCGCGGTGATCGAGACGATCCAGATGGGCGTGCCGGTGGCGCGCATCGAACTGGTGAACGCGCTCGGCATGAAGTCGATCAACGCCTATTCGAAACTCGACTATCCAGAGGGGCCGTGCCTCTTCCTCGAGTTCCACGGCAGCGAGACCGGGGTGAAGGAGCAGGCCGAGACGTTCGGCGAGATCGCGGCCGAGCATGGCGGCGGACCGTTCATCTGGACGAGCGTGGCGGAGGAACGCAACAAGCTGTGGAAGGCCCGGCATGACGCCTACTGGGCCGGCATGGCGCTGCGCAAGGGCGCGCAGAACCTGACCACGGACGTGTGCGTGCCGATATCGCGGCTGGCCGACTGCATCGCCCAGACCGAGGCCGACATCGCCGAATTGCGGCTGGTGGCACCGATCGTCGGCCATGTCGGCGACGGCAATTTCCACGTCATGGTGCTGATGGATCCGGGCGTCGCCGACGAGGTCGCGCGGACGGAGGAGTTCGTGTCGCGGCTCAACATGCGGGCTATCGCGATGGATGGCACCTGCACGGGCGAGCACGGCGTCGGGCAGGGCAAGACGCGCTACCTGCGCCACGAGCTGGGGCCGGCGGTGGACTACATGCGGGCGGTGAAACAGGCGCTCGACCCGCTCAACATCCTCAATCCGGGGAAGATCCTGCCGGCGGGGTAGCTGCCAGGCGCAGGGCCAGTTCCGGCAGAACCCGCCTTAGCGTCGCCATCAGATCGGGTTCCTTCAGCCTTGCCGGCGAGTCCACAAAACCATGGAAAGCGCTTGCGCGCGAGCCGGACGCGGCTGCACCGCATTTGCCACTTTATCGACACGCTGGTGCGGGTAAGGTAAGGCCCCTCGGCAGCAATCGTTTCGGCTTGGAGACATCGCACTGGCGCGCTTCTTCGTCATCATCGGCGGGCTGATCGTGCTCGTGCTCACCGCGGCCCTGATCGCGCCGATCTTCATCGACTGGGCCAATTTCCGCGCCGATTTCGAGCGCGAGGCGAGCCGGGTGCTCGGGCGCCAGGTCGAGGTCAAGGGCGCTGTGACCGCGCGGCTGCTGCCGTTCCCTTCGGTGACCTTCGAGGACGTGCGGGTCGATGGGGGCGCCTCGGGCGAGCCGGCGATGGCCATCGAGACATTCTCGATGGACGCGGAGCTCGCTCCGCTGATGCGCGGCGAGCTCCTGATTTTCGACATGCGGCTGGTGCGGCCGCGCGCCACCGTTTCGATCGCGGAGGACGGAACGGTGGACTGGGCGATCCGGCCGTCGAGCCCGTTCGATCCACGCCAGGTGACACTGGAAAAGGTGACGATCACCGAGGGCCAGGTCATCATTCATCACGCCGCCGGCGGGCGCGACCACATGCTGACTGAAGTCAACGCCGTCCTCTCCGCCACCTCGCTGGCCGGACCGTGGCGGATTGACGGTTCCGCCCGGCTCGACGGGATGGTGACGCGACTCGACGTCTCGACCGGAGCGGTGGGCGAGGACGGCAAGATGCGCGTGCGCATCCGGGCCGCGCCCGAGCGCTATGCCTTCGACCTGGAAACGGACGGTCACGCGGCGGTGGCCGCCGGCGCGCTGAGCTATGAGGGAACCTTCAGGCTGACCGCGCGCCAGGACGACCGGAAGGATCGGCTGCGCGGCGCCGACGGCGACACGTTTGCAGTGAGCGCGGATGGCGGAGCCAAGGAGCCGCAGCCGCCCGCCTATCGCGTCCGGGGCAGCTTTGCACTTACCCATCTCGGCGTCGAAGTGCCCGAATTCCGCTTCGAGACCGGGTCGCTCGACGACCCCTACACGGCAGACGGCAAGGCAAGCATCGCGCTTGGTCCCGATCCGCGCTTCCGCATCGAGGCGGACGGGGCCCAGATCCGCTTCGCCGACGCTGTCGCCGAAGACGAGGTGGCGGGCGGGATCGCGCTCGCGGCCCGGCTCGCCGGCCTGCGCGAGGCGTTGGCGGACTTGCCGAAGCCGGTGATCCCCGGCTCGATCGACGTCAACCTGCCGGCGATCGTCGCCGGCGACACGACCATCCGCGATGTGCGGCTGTCCTCGGAGCCGAACGAGCAGGGCTGGGCGATCAACACGCTGTCGGCGACGCTGCCGGGGCGCGCCACGCTGGAGGCGAACGGGCAACTCTTCACCGGCGAGGACGACTTCGGCTTCAGCGGCAGGATGGTGCTGGCGATCAACCAGCCGTCCGGCTTCGCGGCATGGCTGTCGAAGGAGGTGGACGAGCCGATCCGGCGGCTTTCGAGGGCAGGCTTCCAGGCCGATGTCGTGCTCAACGAGCACGTGCAGGAATTCAGGAACCTGCGTCTGGCGCTGGGCGACGCCGAATTCAGCGGAAGCATGGTCAACGACCAACCGGCGGATGCGCGGCCCTCGCTGCAGATCGATCTCGACGGCGGGCGCCTCGACGTGGAAGGGCTCGCCGCTTTTGCCGCGCTGTTCGTCAGCGACAGCGGGGCGACGCGCTGGGACGACCGCGATCTCGACCTGAAGGTGCGCGCCGGGCCGGTCGTGGTCGCGGGCATTGCCGCCGAAAGCCTCGACACGCAGCTGCGGCTGCGCGACGACACGCTGGAGATCGACAAGCTCGCGCTGGACGGCCTGGAGGGCGCTTCGATCAGCGCCACGGGCAAGGTCAAAGGGATCGGCAGTGCGCCGGTCGGCTCGATCGACGCCACGCTTCTGTCGGACGACCTGGGACGCCTGGTCGGCCTGCTTGCCGAGCGCTTCCCGAACAACGCCGCACTGGCCGCGCTCGATGCGCGCGCCGACGCCTATCCCGGGCTGCTGGCGGAGGCCAATGTCGGCGTTGTCGGAAGCCTCGTGGCGGGCGACGGGGACCAGAGGCAGCTCGCCGTCAGCGCGCAGGGCAAGGCGGGCGGCAGCCAGTTTTCGCTGACGATGTCCGGAGAAGGCGAACCCGACGAGCTGCTGGAGGCGTCCTTCAAGGTGAATTTCAGCGCGACCAATGATGACCCGGCACCGCTCTACGCGCTGTACGGGCTGCCGGCGCTGCCCTTCAATTTCGCGGAAGCCGCGCGCACGGAGCTTTCGATGGAAGGCACGCTGGCCGAGGGCGCCGCGACCCGCTTCCGCTTCGAGGCGGAAGGGCTCTCCGCGGCGTTCGACGGCACGGTCGGCGCGGCCGAGGGCGCGATCTCGGCGCAAGGCAAGGCCTCGGTCGAGGCCGACGATCTGGAACCATGGCTGATGACGGCCGGCCAGACGCTGCCAGGAATGGGGCTTGGCTTGCCGACCCGCCTTGCCGGCGACCTCGACCTGCGCAACGGACTGCTGGTCATCTCAAACCTGTCGGGCAAGCTCGCCGGCATCGGCGTGAGCGGCGACGTCAACGCCGCGATGCGCGATGGGCTACCCCATATCACCGGCGCGATCGACACCGATTCGTTCGACCTCGCCCTGCCGGCGGAATCGATCTTCGGCACGGGGGCTTTCGCCGCGGGCGACGGGATTTGGCCGCAGGCACCGTTCGAGCCAAAGGCGCGGCCGCCGTTCACGGCGGACATCCAGCTGACAGCCGGCAGGCTGAGCGTCGGGTCCTTCACGCAGGCTGCGAACGCGCAGATGACGGCGCGCTTCGATCGCGAGGGACTGCGGCTTTCCGACCTTGGCGCGGATTATCGCGGCGGCAGGCTGACGGGCCTGATCGAGCTCACCAACAATGCCGGGACCGGATTGCTGTCGGCGCAGCTCAGGCTGGACCGCAGCGACCTCGCCGCGATGCTGCCGGAGGCCGGCATCGCGGGCCGCGGCGATTTCGGCGTGAGCGTGACGGCGAGCGGCAAGTCGGTGGACGGGCTGGTCGCATCGCTGGCGGGATCCGGCACGGCGGCGCTGTCGCGGCTTTCCGTGCCGGGGCTGAATCCCGGGGCGCTGCCCGCGCTGCTCGCCAGCGCAGACGAGATGGGCACGCAGATCGATGCCGAGAAGACTGCCGACTTCGCGCCGGCGCTCGTCGGTAACGGACGCTTCGAGGCCGGGAAGGCGGAGCTGGCTCTGACGATTGCCGCGGGCGTGGTGCGCACGCCTCCCGTGCGGCTGGAGCAGCCGGAAGCCGTGCTGACCGTCGAGCCGCGCATCGATCTCGCAAACGGCACGGTGGGCGCGACGGGAACGATCGAATACCGGCCCAGTGTCGACGACCGGGTCGCCGGCGCGGAACCCGCCGTGCGCTTCTCCGCGGAAGGTGCGCTCGGGGGGGTCAGCGTCAGCTACGACACGCAGCCGCTCGCGCAATATCTGACGCAGCGCGCGCTGGAGCGCGAGCAGGCGCGGGTCGAGGCCATGCAGGCGGTGCTGCTGGAACGGCAACGGCTGCGGCGTGAGGCGCGCTATTACGCGGCGCTGCGCGACGAGCGGGCTCGGCTTGAGGAAGAGCGGCGCGCGCGGGAGGAGGCTGAGCGACTTGCGGCCGAAGAGGCGGCCCGGAAAGCGGCCGAGGAAGCGGCCCGACGGGCGGAAGAGGAAGCAGCGTCCGGGGACGAGGCCGGCCCGGGCGCGGTGGAGGAAGAAGCTCGCCAGCCGGAGCAGGACGAGGCGGCCCGAAGGGCGGCAGAGGAAGCTGCGCGCTCGCCCGAAGAGGCGCAGCCGCCGGTCCAGCAGCCCGCGCCCGAGCAGCCGGCCACCCAGCCGTCGGCCGAGCCGCTCACCTTGCCGCAGCGGGGGACCCGGGCGCCGGGCCTGCCCGGGGTCGATGTCGCGCCCCTCGCGCCCGCTGCGCCGCGTCCCGAAAACCAGGTCGATTCGAATGGGCAGGGTACGCTGTCGCTCGACAACCTCATGAAGCTGCTGCAGTCGCAGTAGGCGCCGAGTCGGCACGCGCACGGCATCCTCACAAACCGATTCAAGAACCTGCCGGATTGAATTCGGCCGCGCGCCCAACTCATTGATCGTGCGAACGATCCGGGCCGGCCTGTGGGTCATCCGAGTGGCCGAAGGCGCGAGTGCGCAAGTCGTCCAGAACGAACAGCCTGAGGGCGGAGGACAGATTGGTCGCGCGGTTGCGGGCGGCATCGACCTTGGCGATGAGGGCGGCAACCGCGATGCCGCGCTCGCGCGCAATGCGTTCTATCTCGGCGTGGAAAGCGTCTTCCAGCGAGATGCTGGTCCGGTGGCCGCGGATTGCGACCGAGCGCTTGCGCACGACGCTCACCGTTCGTCTGCTGGCTCCGGGCCGTCATCGTCGGTACCGTGCGGCCCGCGCCTGTGGGCATCGTGACGGCGCTGATCGAGTTCGGCCGAGAGGCGCTCCTCGATGCGCTCGGTCCTGGTCCTGCCAAAGCGGGCGCGATTCTCGGCGGCAGCCTGCTCCTTCTGCGCGCGCGCCTTGCGCTTGCGCACTTGCCGGAGGTTGACGATGTCGGCCATCTACTTCTTGCGGAAGGCGTCGAGGGAAACAACGTCGGCGCCCTTGCCGTCTTCGGGCTCGTCCTTCCCGGCCGGGGCCTTCGCAGCGGCAGCCGCCTCGCCTTTCTGCGTCTTCGCGGCTGGCGTGGACTTCGGCGCCTCCGCCGCGGGAAGCGCCGAAGGCGGCGCTTCAACGACCTCCGGCTGCTTCACGTCGAATTCCAGTTCGAAACTGACCGAGGGATCGTAGAAGCCGCGAACCGCGGAGAAGGGGATCTCCAGCTTTTCCGGCACGTCGGAGAAGGACAGGCCGACCTCGAAGCCCGTCTCGGACACCTTCAGGTCCCAGTACTGGTACTGGAGCACGATGGTCATCTGCTCCGGATAGCGTTCCTTCAGACGGCTGGAAATGCGCACGCCAGGCGCATTGGTCATGAAGGTGATGAAGAAGTGATGGTTGCCGGGCAGGCCGGTGCGGGCGACCTCGGCCAGCACCTTGCGCATCACACCGCGCAAGGCTTCCTGGGCCAGGATGTCGTAACGGATGTGGTCTTCGGCCATGTTTCCCGACGGAATCTGCCTTGAGTCGCGGTCTCGCTAAGCTCTAATCAAGCTTCTGTGCGGCGTAAACCGAATATAGGGCGAACGGCGGTGAGGGGGAGAAGTGGAGGCTTCTGTTGCCAGGTGCCTCCGGACCCCGCCTGGAGGGGCTAACCCCCAGGGCTTGATTCGAGACTATCGCGCCGCATTAAGCAGCGAGACGTGCCTCAGCATAGTTGTCGTTGGCAACTATAAGTTTGGCCCGATAACGGTGGCTACCATGCCGGGCGAAAGTCCGATCTTTACACCCTCGTCGATCCTGTTTCGCCCCCATCAGAAGCCGCCCGGCATTGCCTGAAGCGGCGGTTTCTGGTGGAGGCGCCGGGTACCGCCCCCGGGTCCGAATGGCTTATTACATCGGCCGTTTATCGCCATAGCCGGCACGAGGCCGGCACGCCCAATATAGGGCATGCTGGCGCCGAAGTGAAGGGCGAGAGCGCTAGCCGTACCGGCTCATGGCGAGTTCCGACACATCGATCTCGGGCGTTCGGCCGGAGACGATGTCGGCGATGACGCGGCCGGAGCCGCAGGCCATCGTCCAGCCTAGCGTGCCATGGCCGGTGTTGAGGTAGAGGCGTTCGACGGGCGTCGGGCCGATGATCGGCGGGCCGTCCGGCGTCATGGGCCTCAGCCCACTCCAGAATGTCGCGTCCTCGATGCGCCCGCCTCCGCCGAACAGGTCGGTGACGGAATGTTCGAGTGCGGCGCGGCGCGAGGGCCGCAGGGTGAGATCGTAGCCAGCGATCTCGGCCGTGCCGCCGACGCGGATGCGCTCGCCGAGCCGGGTGATGGCGATCTTGTAGGTCTCGTCCATGACGGTCGAGACCGGCGCCCGCGAAGGATCGGCGATGGGGATGGTGAGCGAATAGCCCTTCACCGGATAGACCGGGATGCGGATGCCGAGCGGCTTCAGCAGGCTCGGCGCGTGGCTGCCGAGGGCGACGACGACGCGATCCGCCTCGATGACGCCGGCGTCGGTGCGCACGCCGGTGGCGCGGCGGCCATCGGTCATGATCTCGCGGATGGTTGTGCCGTAGCGCAAATCGATACGGGCCGCGGCGAGCGCGGCGAGCTTCTGCGTGAAGACATGGCAGTCGCCCGTCTCGTCGCCGGGAAGGCGCAGGCCGCCGACGAACTTTTCCGCAACATGGCCCAGCGCCGGCTCCGCGTCGACGCAACCTGCGCGGTCGAGAACCTCGTAGGGCACGCCGAAGGAGCGCAGCACCTCGATGTCGCCGCCGATACCGTCGAGCTGTTTCTGGGTGCGGAAGAGCTGGAGCGTGCCGCGGGAGCGCTCGTCATAGGCGATGCCGGTGGCCTCGCGCAGTTCGCGCAGGCGATCGCGGCTGTATTCGGCGATGGGCACCATGCGGGCCTTGTTGACCGCGTAGCGAGCCGACGTGCAGTTGCGCAGCATCGCAAACATCCATGCCCACATGGCCGGATCGAGGCGCGGGCGGACGGCGAGCGGCCCGTGGCGCATGAGAAGCCATTTGATCGCCTTGGCCGGCACGCCGGGGCCGGCCCAGGGCGAGGAATAGCCCGGGGAAATTTCGCCGGCATTGGCGTAGCTGGTTTCCATGCCCGCGCCGGACTGGCGCTCGACCACGACAACCTCGTGGCCGGCTTCGGCGAGATACCAGGCGGACGTCACGCCGATCACGCCGCCGCCGAGAACGAGCACCTTCATGCCGGCCTCCTGCAAGCGGGCCGGCGCATTTCCTGCCCTGCGCAGGGCAGGCCGAAAACAGTCATCTCATTCATCGATCACATCCCCACGGGCGCCCGAGGCAGCCCGGACATCACAACTGCGCTTCGTGTTCGTCGGATTTCCGGCCCCCGGTCGACGGCTTGGCAGCCGCGCCAGGGCTAGATGGATGCGATGAGACTGCCCGCGTGATTGAGCAACCGCGCGCGGCGGGCCGATATGGTGCGGCCGGGAGTGTTCAGGTTCGCCACGGTGTCTTCTCGGGTTGCCAGGGACGGGCGAAACTTAGTGACTTGTCGGCAAACTGCAAGACGGGCCAGTTGCGGCCGATTCGCGCTGGCGTGGCGACGCGGCGCGGCGGATAATGCGTTGGCCTAGAATCGCGCGGCGGACCATGCGACACCCGGAAGAACAGTATCTCGAGCTGATGCAGGCGATCCTGGAGAACGGCGACCGCAGGGTCGACCGCACCGGGGTCGGCACGCTGTCGCTGTTCGGCGCGATGATGCGGTTCAACCTGCGCGACGGCGCAGTGCCGATCCTGACCACCAAGCGCGTCTACTGGAAGACGGCAGTGAAGGAAATGCTGTGGTTCCTCACCGGAGGCACCAACATCCAGCCGCTGCTGAAGGAAAACGTGCGCATCTGGACCGACTGGCCGCTCGCCACATACCGCAAGGCGACGGGCGAGGAGATCAGCCAGGAAGCGTTCGAGAACCGGATCGTCGAGGACGACGAATTCGCGGCGCGCTGGGGCGAGCTCGGGCCGGTCTACGGCAAGCAGTGGCGCCGGTGGGTTGGGCCTGACGGCAGGGAACACGACCAGATCGCCGCCGTGGTCGAGGCGCTGAGGCACAACCCCACAAGCCGGCGCATCCTGTTCCACGCCTGGAACGTGGCGGAACTCGACCGGATGGCGCTGCCGCCCTGCCACATGGTCTACCAGTACCATGTCGCGGGCGGGCGGCTGTCGTGCCTGATGTTCCAGCGCTCGGTGGACCTGCTGCTTGGCGCGCCGTTCAATTTCGTGGGTGCGGCCGCACTGCAGATGATGCTGGCGCAGCAGGCCGGGCTCGAGCCCGGCGAGCTGGTGTGGATGGGCGGCGACGTGCATCTCTATCTCAACCATCTCGAGCAGGCGCGCGAGCAGCTAAAGCGCAGCCCGAGACCGTGGCCGACCATGCGGCTCACCCGCAAGCCGGACGGCATCGACGGCTACCGGATCGAGGATTTCGAGGTCATGGGCTACGAGCCACATTCGGCGATCCACGCCGAGGTGGCGGTCTAGCCATCGCCGCGGCCGGCGCGAATCGGAGGACACGCTTTGACCGTCACGCTGGTGGTCGCCATCGCGGAAGGCGGCATCATAGGGCGCGAAGGCGGGCTGCCGTGGCGGCTTTCGACCGACATGAAGCGCTTCAAGGCCGTCACGATGGGCCATCCGGTGGTGATGGGACGCAGGACCTGGGAGAGCCTGCCGAAACGCCAGGCGCTGCCCGGTCGCACCAACATCGTGGTGACCCGCGATCCCGGCTATCGCGCCGAGGGCGCGATCGTCGCCCATTCGCTCGACGAGGCGCTGGAGGTCGCGTCCCGATCGCCGGGCGGTGAGGAAATCCACGTCATCGGCGGCGGGCAGATCTACCGTGACGTGCTGGGGCGGGCCGACCGGCTCGACGTCACTCACGTGCTTGCCCAGGTCGACGGCGACACGCGCTTTCCCCCGATCGACCCGGCCGAGTGGCAGCCGGTTTCGGAGGAGACCATTCCGGCGGGCGAGAAGGACCAGTATCCGACGCGACATGTCGTCTACGAGCGCAGGGCGGGTGGCGGCGGCAGCAAAAAGGCCGCGAAAGAGCGCAATTGACGCGGCGCACCGCGCGGCGCGCGCGTTGAAAGCGCGCCTTGGCGTACCTATAAGGGCTTAGATGCCGGCATGGGCCTTGGGGTTCCGCGGCAACAACGGTCTCTTTCAGAGAGGAAACAGATGCCCTGGAGCAATCAGACCGGCGGCGGCCCGTGGGGCGGTGGCAACGGCAATGGCGGTGGTGGCGGAAGCGGTGGCCCGTGGGGCCAGCGGCCGCGCGGACCGGGCGGCCCGCAGGGGAGCCCGCCCGACCTCGAAGACATCATCCGGCGCGGGCAGGACCGGCTGAAGCAGGCACTGCCGGGCGGCGGGCGCGCCAGCCCGATGCTGTTCCTGCTGATCGCCGCCGCGGTGGCGGCATTGTGGGCGTTCAAGGCGATCTACACCGTGCAGCCCGACGAACTCGCCGTCGAACTGCGCTTCGGCAAGCCGAAGCAGGAGATTTCCGAGCCCGGCCTGCATTTCCACTGGTGGCCGGTCGAAACGGTCGAGCGGGCAAACGTGGCCGAGAAGCTCGTCAACATCGGCGATGCTCGCGGCAACCGAGTAACCGGGCTGATGCTTTCGGGCGACCAGAACATCGTCGATGTTCGCTTTTCAGTCGCCTATGAGGTGAGCGACCCCCAGGCCTATCTGTTCCGCGTCGCCGATGCCGACGAGATGCTGCAGCAGGTCGCCGAGAGCGCCATGCGCGAGGTCGTCGGCCGGCGTCCGGCACAGGACGTGTTCCGCGACGACCGCCAGGGCATTGCGGAGGGTGTGCGCGACATCGTCCAGTCGACGCTCGACGAATACGGGGCGGGGCTCAGGGTCAACGCCATCTCGATCGAGGAGGCGGCGCCGCCCCGCGAGGTCGCCGACGCGTTCGACGAAGTGCAGCGCGCCGAGCAGGACGAGGACCGTTTCGTCGAGGAAGCCAACCAGTATTCCAACAAGCAGCTCGGTCAGGCGCGTGGCCAGGCGGCGCAGATTCGCGAAGAGGCAGCCGCCTACAAGAGCCGCGTCGTGCTGGAAGCCGAAGGCGAGGCGAGGCGGTTCCTGTCCATCTACGAAGAATATGCCAGAGCGCCGGAGGTGACGAAACGACGCCTCTATCTCGAGACGATGGAGAGTGTGCTGTCACGGTCAAACAAGGTCATTCTCGACCAAAACGGTTCCAGCCAGGGCGTGGTGCCCTACCTGCCGCTTTCAGAACTCCGCAGCCGGATGCAGGGCGGGCAGCAACAGCAGCAGGGAGGAAACCAGTGATGTCGAGCCGTCTTCCCCTCGTCGCGATCGTCGCGGCAATCCTGCTGTTCCTCGCCTGGTCGTCGATCTACGTCGTCAACGCGCGCCAGCAGGCGATCGTCCTGCGCTTCGGCGAGATCGTCGACGTCAAGACCGAACCCGGCATCTACTTCAAGCTGCCTTTCCCGTTCATGGAAGCCGACAACGTGCAGCTGATCGAGGACCGCATCCTGCGGCTCGACCTCGACGACATCCGCGTGCAGGTTTCCGGCGGCAAGTTCTACGAGGTCGACGCGTTCGTCGCCTACCGCATCTCCGACCCGCGGGTCTTCAGGCTGACGGTCTCGGGCAGCGTGGCGCTCGCCGAGCAGCGGCTGCGCACGCGACTGGATGCGGCGCTGCGCCGGGTCTACGGCTTGCGCGGCTTCGAGGCGGCGCTGTCGGAAGAGCGGGCGGCGATGATGCAGGAAGTGGCCGAACAACTGCGGCCGGCGGCAAACTCGCTCGGGCTGGAAATCGCCGATGTGCGGATTCGGCGGACTGACCTGACGCAGGAGGTCTCGCAACAGACCTACGACCGCATGAAGGCCGAGCGTCTGGCTGAGGCCGAACGGCTTCGGGCACGCGGCCGCGAGGCGGCACAGCGTATCCGTGCCCGCGCCGACCGCGAGGTCGTCGAGATCGTTGCCGACGCACAGCGCGAGGCGGAGATCCTGCGCGGCGAGGGCGATGCCGAGCGCAGCAGGATCTACGCGGACGCCTATACGCGCGATCCGGAGTTCTTCGACTTCTACCGGTCGATGCTGGCGTACCAGCAGGCGCTGGAGGGCGACGGTACCTCGATGGTGCTGTCACCCGACTCGGAGTTCTTCCGCTTCTTCGGTTCGGAGGCAGGTGCCGCGACGCCGCAGCCGTCGGGCGAGCAGCCCACGGCGGCTCCCGGCGCCACGGGCGCGACCCGGTAGGGCCGCGCCATGTCCGATCTCATCGACGCCTTCGGGCTCGTTCTGGTGCTCGAAGGCGTTCTCTATGGCGGCATGCCGAACCTGGCAAAGCGGCTTGCCGCCGAAGTGATCGCCGTGCCCGAGGGCGCATTGAGGGTGGGTGGCCTCGTCGCCGTCGCTGCCGGAGTCGGAATCGTCTGGCTGGTGCGCGGCTAGCTCACGCAGGCACTTTCACCGGTCCGCGAACGCTTCTAGGAGTAACGCAGGATTTATCCGTGCTCTCTTGAAAGGCCGCAAACAAGCCGCATTTCCTGAGATCATGACACGAAATTCGCCACGAAGCGGTTCGCACGGCGCGGATCTGGGAGCTTTCCGATGCTGACTCGTGTCCTTTCTGCAAGCGCGCGCCATGCCGTGCTTGGCCTTGTCGGCGCCGCGCTTTTGTACGGGCCGGTACAGGCGCAGGAGAGCGACAGCGGGCAGTCAGCTCCGACCGTCAACATTCCGCCAGCGATGCGGTACGGTCCGGCTTCGGTGGCCGACCTCGCCGAGGGCCTGCTGGGTGCGGTGGTCAACATCTCCACTTCGCAGAAGATCAGCTCCGGACAGCCCGACATGCAGATGCCCGAGCTTCCGGAGGGGTCGCCGTTCCAGGATTTCTTTGACGAGTTCTTCAACGACCAGCAGAACGGCGGCAACGGCCCGGGCCGCCGCATGCAGTCCCTCGGCTCGGGTTTCATCATCGACGCCGAAGACGGCATCATCGTCACCAACAACCACGTGATCGCCGACGCCGACGAGATCGAGGTGAACTTCTCGGACGGCTCGAAACTGAAGGCGGAACTGGTCGGCCGCGACACCAAGACGGACCTGGCGGTACTCCGGGTCGATCCCGCCAGGAAGAAGCTCACGGACGTCGAGTTCGGCGATTCCGACCGCATCCGGATCGGCGACTGGGTGATGGCGATCGGCAATCCGTTCGGGCTGGGCGGTACGGTGACGGTCGGCATCGTGTCGGCACGCGACCGCGACATCAATTCCGGTCCCTACGACGATTACATCCAGACCGACGCGGCCATCAATCGCGGCAATTCCGGCGGCCCTCTGTTCGACATGGAGGGCAAGGTCATCGGGATCAACACCGCGATCATCTCGCCTTCGGGCGGTTCGATCGGCATCGGCTTCGCGATTCCGTCGGACCTTGCGCTCAACGTCATCCAGCAGTTGCGCGAATTCGGCGAAACCCGCCGGGGGTGGCTCGGCGTGCGCATCCAGCCCGTTACCGACGAAATCGCCGAAAGCCTCGGCATGGAATCCGCAAAGGGCGCACTGATAGCCGGCATCATCAAGGGTGGGCCGGTGGACAACGGCCAGGTCCAGGCCGGAGACGTGATCGTCAAGTTCGATGGCCGCGACATCAGGGAGATGCGCGACCTGCCGCGGATCGTGGCCGACACGACCGTCGGCAAGGAGGTCGAGGTCGTCGTCGTTCGCAAGGGCAAGCAGGAGACGATCAGGGTCAAGGTTGGGCGGCTGGAGGACAACGAGGAGGTCGCCGCCGCTCCGCCTGATGGCGACGAGCCGGCGGAGGGCAGTGACGATGCCCCCGTAGCCAGCGCCAGCATCCTCGGCATGAAGATCGCCGAACTCGACGATGCGATGCGCCAGCAGTTCGGCATCGGACCCGACGTCAGCGGCGTCGTGGTGACCGACGTCGATCCCGAGTCGGCCGCTGCCGAGAAGGGCATCGCGCCCGGCGACGTGATCACCGAGATCGCGCAGGAGTCGGTATCGACGCCGAAGCAGGTGATGGATCGAATCGCTTCGCTGAAGAGCCAGGGCCGGCGCAACGCGCTGCTGATGCTGTCGTCGAAGACCGGCGAGCTGCGCTTCGAGACGGTGCGGATGCAGTAGGCACAGGCCTCGGCGCTAGCGCGCCGCGCGCGCGTTCTCCCAGTCGGCCTTCGTCAGCCGGTAGAGTACGTGGCGGCGCAGAGCCGCGTGCGTGTCCGGCACGCGCGGGTGGTCGAAGTCGCCCGCGGGATCACGGTGCATGCCGATCCGTTCCATGACGGCGGTCGAGCGGCGATTGTTCCAAACGGCGAAGGACACGATCTCCGAGAGCCCGACCGGGCCGAACCCCTCCTCGAGCCAACGCCCGGCGGCTTCGGTCACGTAGCCTCGACCCCAGTGTTGTGGCGACAGGCGCCAGCCGATTTCGACCGCGTGGGGCGGCAGGACGGGCCCAATGTCGACGTGGCGCAGGCCGCAGAATCCGATGCACTGGCCGCTTTCGCGCAGCTCCAGCGCGGCAAGGCCGAATCCGTATTCGTCAATCTCGTTCCGCAGAAGGTCCAGCAACTGGTCGGATTGTGCCCGGTCGCGCCGGAACGGGAAGAACTCCATCACGCGATCGTCGGAGTTGATCAGGAAAAACAGGTCGCGGTCGCGCTCTTCCCAGTTTCGGATGATCAGGCGCGGTGTGACGAGCGGCTTCACGAGGCAAACTCTTCGCGACGGTAGCCCTGAAGGTACAGCAGCGCAGTCAGGTCGCCATGGTCGATGCGAATGCGCGCCTGCGCCGCCACCGACGGCTTTGCATGCAGAGCCACGCCGATGCCCGCGAGCGCCAGCATGTCGAGATCATTGGCGCCGTCGCCGACGGCGAGCGTCTCGTGGAGGCCGATCCCCAGCCGGGCCGCCATCTCGCGGATGGCGGCGGCCTTCGCCTCGCGTCCGAGGATAGGCTCGCCGACCTTGCCGGTCAGCCTGCCGTGCTTGACCAGCAGCCGGTTGGCGCGATGCTCGCGAAAGCCGAGCTTTGCGGCAATGCGGGCCGTGAAGGCATCGAACCCGCCCGAGACGAGCGCGGTCCAGGCGCCGTCGCGGTTCATGGTGGCCACGAGTTCGCGCGCTCCGGCGGCGATGGTGATGCGATCGCGGATCAGGCGATCGATGACAGATTCGTCGAGCCCTTCCAGCAGCGCGACGCGCTGGCGCAGGGCCGGCTCGAAGGCGATTTCGCCGTTCATGGCCATTGCGGTGATCGCCGCAACCTCGCGCTTGATGCCGACTTCGTCGGCGAGTTCGTCGATGCATTCCTGGTCGATGATGGTGGAATCCATGTCGGCGATGAGCAGCTTTTTGCGGCGACCCTCGGCTGGCTGGACGGCAAAATCGACCGGCGCGCCATCGAGCGCCAAGGCGATTGTTCCCTCCACCTCGGTCTGCTGCAGGGCGGACTTCAAGTGCAGATCGCAGGCGATGCCTTCCGCCAGCCAGACCAATTCGCTTGCGCCGACCGCTTCGCGCACCCTATTCGCAAGGGGCGCCGACAGCGCACGGTCGGACGGATTGCAAACGAGGGTGGCGACGAGTGGCATGGAGATCGCGGAGGCAGACCGAAGGGAGGCGCTAGGCGGCGCGATCCTGATAGCCGGGCCGACCGCGAGCGGCAAGTCGGCGCTCGCGCTGCGGCTCGCGGCCGAGCTCGACGGCGTGATCGTCAATACCGACTCGATGCAGGTCTATTCGGTGCTGGACAGGCTCACCGCCCGCCCGCGCCCGGAAGACCT
>Ga0182792_1001137_pt1 | contig 22653 bp, 21 predicted proteins | sample Passage237B_FD_130497 | JGI IMG/M metagenome (GOLD analysis project Ga0182792, IMG submission 130497) | Cellulose adapted compost microbial communities from Newby Island Compost Facility, Milpitas, CA, USA - Passage2 37B (version 2) (version 2) ...
CGCGGCCTGCCCGGCCTCGGTGGCCAGGACGACGGCGCGGTGGCCGGCGGGGATCCAGACGGCGGCGCCCAGGCCGGTGCCGGGGCCGAGCACGAGCAGCGGCCCGGGCGCGGTCTGCACCGGACCGCACAGCTGCAGCACCTCGTTGCCGCCGAGGTGGGCCACGGCGTGCGCCACGGCCTCGAAGTCATTGACCAGGTGCACCGCCTCCAGTCCCAGCTCGCCGCGGATCGCCGCCGGCGCGAGCGGCCACGGCAGGTTGGCGGTGATGACGGTGCCGTCGGCCAGCGGGTAGCCGGCACTGGCGATCACCGCCACCCGGGGGCGCGCGTCCTCCAGCGTGGCGATGAACTCGGCGAGGATGGCCGCGAGCCGCGGATAGTCCGCACAGCGGTACTTGCTGTAGGCCAGCACGCGCAGCGGCGCGCCGCCGGCCGCGGCCTGGACCAGGCCGACGCGGACGTGGGTGCCGCCGACGTCGGCCGCGATGAAGGGCTGCGGCAGGCGTTCCGGACCCGGGAGGGACATGGCTTGGGCTGGTGACACGCGGTTTCCCCGTGGTGGTGGCGCCGGATCGGCCGATCCGGCCTGGACGGATTGCGGCGGAGTGTGAAAGCCGTCTGACAACGATGTCAACAGATTTTCGGCCACCGCTCGACGGGCGGCCGCAGTCGCACCAAAAGCGTTCCTGCGACACCGCTGTCATCCCGGATTGCGCACAGCTGCGGTGCCAAACCGCGCAAATACTTGCGTATTCAGCAAGAAGGAAGCCGCCGTCCCTGTTGCAGGGCAGCATGCGGAAGCGGCCCGCCGGTACCGGGGTGCGGGCCGGCCGGGTTGACAAGAGCGGCCCGCCGGCCGAAAGAATGTGACAACGTTGTTCCCGCTTGTCGCGCCGCGAAGGGCGCCACCGGGCACGTCCATCCGCCCAGGGGAGGCATTGCAGTCATGTCCGCGACCACCGCCGCAAGCGCGCGCACCAGCCTGGCCACGTCGATCGCCATCGTCGGCGGCCTGTTCTTCATCATCGGCTTCTTCACCTGGATCAACGGGCCGCTGATCACCTTCGTGCAGCTGGCCTTCGACGTCAGCGAGATCTCGGCCTTCCTGGTACTGATGGTCTTCTACCTGTCGTATTTCTTCCTGGCGCTGCCCGCGTCGTGGATCCTGCGCCGCACCGGCATGAAGAAGGGCCTGGCGCTGAGCCTGGCGGTGATGGCCGTGGGCGCGGCGATGTTCGGGCAGTTCGCCACCCAGCGCTGGTTCGGCGGCGCGCTGGGCGGGCTGTTCGTGATCGGCGGCGGCCTGGCGCTGCTGCAGACCGCGGTCAATCCCTACATCTCCATCCTCGGCCCGATCGAGAGCGCGGCGCGCCGCATCGCGCTGATGGGCATCTGCAACAAGGTCGCAGGCATCCTGGCGCCGGTGGTGCTCGGTTCGCTCGTGCTGCACGGCGTGGGCGACCTGGCCGCGCAGGCGCAGGCGGCCGACCCGGCCACGCGCGCGCAGCTGCTGGACGGCTTCGCCGCGAAGATCCACGCGCCCTACCTGGTGATGGCCGGGCTGCTGCTGCTGGTGGCCGTGGCGGTGCTGTTCTCGCCGCTGCCGGAGCTGCGCAGCGACGAGGCCAACGCCGCGCCGGCGGGCGGCGCGGGCGAGCGGCGCAGCGTGTTCCAGTTCCCGCACCTGTGGCTGGGCGTGCTGTGCCTGTTCGTCTACGTGGGCGTGGAGGTGCTGGCCGGCGACGCCATCGGCACCTACGGCCAGGGCTTCCACCTGCCGCTGGACCAGACCAAGTTCTTCACCTCCTTCACCCTGGCGGCGATGCTGCTGGGCTACCTGGCCGGGCTGGCGCTGATCCCGCGGTTCGTGTCGCAGGAGCGCTACCTGAGCGTGTCGGCGGTGCTGGGCGTGCTGTTCGCGCTGGGCGCGCTGCTGACCCACGGCTACGTGTCGGTCGGCTTCGTGGCGGCGCTGGGCTTCGCCAACGCAATGATGTGGCCGGCGATCTTCCCGCTGGCCATCCGCGGCCTGGGACGCTTCACCGAGACCGGTTCGGCGCTGCTGGTGATGGGCATCGCCGGCGGCGCGATCATCCCGCAGCTGTTCGCGGTGCTCAAGCAGCACTTCGACTTCCAGGCGGTGTTCGCCGCGCTGACCGTGCCCTGCTACCTGTACATCCTCTACTACGCCCTGCGCGGCCATCGCGCCGGGCTGACCGGCGGACGCTGATCCCGCATCATGGGCGGCGGGTCCACTCCACGGGCAGAAGGCATGCGCAGGCCGACCATCAAGGACGTCGCCGAGCGGGCGAAGGTTTCGCTCAAGACGGTTTCGCGGGTGATCAACAACGAGCCGTCGGTCATGCAGGCCACGCGCTCGCGCGTGCTGGCCGCGATCGCCGAGCTGGACTACGAGCCGGACGCCACCGCGCGCAACCTGCGCAGCGGCACGCCGTTCGTGATCGGGCTGGTGTACGACAACCCGAACCCGTACCACATCATCGGCGTGCAGAACGGCGTGCTGGCCGCATGCCGCGAGACCGGATTCGGCCTGCAGATCCAGCCCTGCGACTCCACCTCGCCGCTGCTGGCCGAGGAACTGGCCGAGTTCGTGCAGCGCTCGCGCCTGGCCGGGCTGGTGCTCACCGCGCCGATGTCCGAGCGGCCCGACCTGGTCGCGGCGCTGGTGGCGCGCGGCATCCGCCTGGTGCGGATCATCGCCGCCACCGAGGATCCCGGCGACGGCCAGCCCTGCGTCTTCATCGACGACCGCGATGCCGCCTACGAGATCACCGAGCACCTGATCCAGCTCGGCCACCAGCGCATCGGCTTCCTCTGGGGGGGGGCGCAGCACCGCTCCTCGGGCGAGCGCTACGCCGGCTACGAGTCCGCGCTGCGGGACTACGGCATCACCCTGGACAAGCACCTGGTGGTGCCGGGCGACTACACCTTCGACGACGGCTTCCGCGGCGCGCGCCGCCTGCTGGCGCTGCGCGAGCCACCCACCGCCATCTTCGGCAGCAACGACGAGATCGCCGCCGGCGTGCTGGCCGCGGCCAAGTCGGTGGGCTTGAACGTGCCCTACGACCTGTCCATCGCCGGCTTCGAGGACAGCCCCTTCTCGCGCCAGTCCTGGCCGCCGCTGACCACCGCCAAGCAGGCCACCGAGGACATCGCGCGCCACGCGGCGCGGCTGCTGATCGGCGGCCTGCGCCAGGACGCCTACGCCGACCATCCGCTGGCCGTGTCCAACCAGGGCTTCGTGCCGCAGCTGGTGGTCCGCGGCTCCACCGCGCCGGCGCCGCTGCAGTCGCGCCCGCGCCCGCCTTCCCCCTCCGACGCATGAACATGCCGCTTGCCCTGCCCGCCGAAACCGAAACCCTGATGCACCAGGAGGCGGCGCAGGCCGCCGACGTGGTCGCCGCCCAGTTCGCGCGCAACCGCGACGCCGTGGCCGCGCTGGCCGCCAGGCTGCGCACCTCGCCGCCGCCGTTCGTGGCCACCTGCGCGCGCGGCAGCTCCGACCACGCCGCCACCTACGCCAAGTACCTGTTCGAGACGCAGCTGGGCGTGGTCACCGCCTCGCTGTCGCCGTCGGTGGGCTCGGTGTACGCCGCGCCGCTGCGGCTGCGGGGCGCGCTGTTCGTCGCCATCTCGCAGTCCGGCAAGAGCCCGGACCTGCTGCGCAACGCCGAGGCCGCGCGCTCGGCCGGCGCGCACGTGGTGGCCTTGGTCAACGTGGAGGATTCCCCGCTGGCGCAGCTGGCCGATACCGTGATCCCGCTGGGCGCGGGCCCCGAGCGCAGCGTGGCGGCGACCAAGAGCTACCTGGCCTCGCTGGCCGCCATCGCGCAGCTGGCCGCGCACTGGAAGGGCGACGAGGCCCTGCTGGCGGCGCTCGACCGCCTGCCCGGCGCGCTGCGCGCGGCGTGGGACGCCGACTGGTCGCCGCTGGCCGACGGGCTGGCCGGCGCGCACAACCTGTTCGTGCTCGGCCGCGGCCTGGGCCTGGCCGCGGCCCAGGAGGCAGCGCTCAAGTTCAAGGAAACCTGCGGCCTGCACGCCGAGGCCTACAGCTCGGCCGAGGTCAAGCACGGCCCGATGGCGCTGGTCGGCGCCGGCTTCCCGGTGCTGGTGTTCGCCCAGCCCGACGAGACCGGCGAGGGCACGCTGGCGTTGGCGCGCGAGTTTCGCGCACGCGGCGCGCAGGTGTGGACCGCGGCCGGCCAGGGCGAGCTGCCGCTGGCGCCGGCCCCGCATCCGGCGCTGGCGCCGCTGCTGGCCATCCAGAGCTTCTACCGCGCGATCAACGCCCTGGCCCTGCGCCGCGGGCACAACCCCGACCTGCCGCCGCACCTGAACAAGGTCACGGAGACGGTGTGATGGGCACGCTGGCGCTGGTCAACGCGCAGGTCCTCACCGACGAAGGCTTCCGCGACGACCTCGCGGTACTGGTGGAGGGCGGGCGCATCGCCGCGCTGGTGCCGCGGGCCGGGGCGGCCGGTGCGGACGCCACGCGCGACCTGGACGGCGGCTTCCTGCTGCCGGGTTTCATCGACGCCCAGGTCAACGGCGGCGGCGGCGTGCTGTTCAACAACGACACCAGCGTGGACGCCATCGCCGCCATCGGCCGCGCCCATCGCCGCTACGGCACCACCGGGTACCTGCCCACGCTGATCAGCGACGACGCCGGGGTGATGGCGCGCGCGGTGGCCGCCACCCGCGCGGCCATCGCCGCGGGCGTGCCCGGCGTGCTGGGCATCCACCTCGAGGGCCCGTACCTGGCGCCGGCGCGCAAGGGCACGCACGATGCCTCCAAGTTCCGCGTGCCCGGCGCCGACGAGATCGCGATGGCGACCTCGCTGGACAACGGCGTCACCCTCATCACGCTGGCGCCGGAGCGCGTGCCGGCGCAGACGCTGCGCGAGTTCGTGCGTCGCGGCGCGCTGGTGGTGGCCGGCCACACCGCGGGCAGCTACGAGGAGATACGCGCGGGGCTGGAGGCGGGGCTGCGCGGCTTCACCCACCTGTTCAACGCGATGTCGCCGCTGCAGGGCCGCGAGCCCGGCGCGGTGGGCGCCGCGCTGGAGGACCGCGACAGCTGGTGCGGGATCATCGTCGACGGCGTGCACGTGCACCCGGGCAGCCTGCGCGTGGCGCTGGCGGCCAAGCCGCGCGGCAAGCTGTTCCTGGTCACCGACGCGATGCCGATGGTGGGCGCCGACAGCCCCAGCTTCGACCTGTACGGCGAGACCATCACCGCGGTCGACGGCGTGGTGCGCAACGCCGCCGGCGCGCTGGCCGGCTCGGCGCTGGACATGGCCACGGCGGTGCGCAACTGCGTGCACCTGCTGGGCCTGCCGCTGGCCGAGGCCGCGCGCATGGCCTCGACCTATCCGGCGCAGTTCCTCGGCCTGGACGACCGGCTGGGCCGCATCGCGCCCGGCCTGCGCGCGGACCTGGTGCTGATGGACGCGGCGCTGCAGGTGCGCGAGACCTGGATCGGCGGCGAGCCCTCGGCCGCGGCGTGAAGCGCTACGCCTCGGTCGACGCGCTGCGCGGCCTGACCGTCGCCGCGATGCTGCTGGTCAACAACCCCGGCGACTGGGGCCACGTGTACGCGCCGTTGCTGCACGCGCCCTGGCACGGCTGCACGCCCACTGACCTGGTGTTTCCCTTCTTCCTGTGCATCGTCGGGGTCTCCATCGCGCTGGGCGTGGTGCCGCGCCTGGAGGCCGGCGGCGACCGCGGCGTGCTGATGCGCGCGGTCACGGTGCGCGCGCTGCGCATCCTCGGCCTGGGCCTGCTGCTGCACCTGCTGGCGTGGTGGTGGCTGGACCTGCCGCACTACCGGCCCTGGGGCGTGCTGCAGCGCATCGGCCTGTGCTTCCTGGCCGCCGGCGCGGCGGCGCTGTGGCTCGGGCCGCGCGCGCAGTGGACACTGTTCGGGGCGCTGCTGCTGGGCTGGTGGGCGCTGCTGGCCATCGGCGGAAGCTACGCGCCATGGGACAACCTGGCCAGCCGCATCGACCACGCGCTGCTGGGCCCGTGGCTGTACCAGCACGACCCGGCCACCGGCCGCGGCCACGACCCGGAGGGATTGCCCGCCACGCTGGGCGCACTGGCCACCACGCTGCTGGGCCTGCGCGCCGGCGACTGGCTGCGCCACGGGCGCGTGCGCGCGCTCTGGCTGGGCGGCGCCGCGGCGCTGCTGCTGGGCCTGGGCTGGCAGCTGCTGCTGCCCTGGAACAAGAACCTGTGGACCTCGTCCTACGTGCTGTGGAGCGGCGGCTGGGCGCTGCTGGCGCTGGCCGCCGCGCACGTCCTGGTGGACCGCCGCGGGTGGCCGCCGCTGGGCCGCAGCTTCGGCGTCAACGCCATCGCCGCCTACGCCGGCTCGGCGGTGATGGTGTACGCGCTGGCCGGCCTCGGTGCGTGGGAGCCGCTGTACCGGCACGCCTTCGCCGGGTGGATGACGCCGCGCTTCGGGCCCTGGCTGCCCTCGCTGGCCTTCGCGCTGGCGTTCGTGGCGTTCTGGTGGGGCGTGGTGCGCTGGATGGACCGGCGCGGCTGGCACCTGAAGGTCTGACCCCGGCGCGCCGCGGCGGCCGCGACCGTCACGGCGAAAGGCAGCGGGCCGCGCGGGCGCGCAGCAGTTCGCGTTCGCGGGCGTTGGCGGTCATCCCGGCCGCGCGCTCGAACTCGACGCGCGCCTCCTCATGGCGGCCGAGGCGGAACAGCAGGTCGCCGCGCACGCTGGGCAGCAGGTGGTAGCCGGCCAGCTTCGGCTCGCCGGCCAGCGCGTCCACCAACGGCAGCGCCGCGGCCGGCCCCGACGCCATCGACACCGCCACCGCGCGGTTGAGCTCGACCACCGGCGAGGGCATCAGCCGCGCCAGCGCGTCGTACAGGGCGACGATGCGCGGCCAGTCGGTGTCGGCGGCGGTCACCGCGCGCGCGTGGCAGGCGGCGATGGCGGCCTGCAGCGCGTACGGCCCCAGCGCGCCGCCTAGGCGCTCGGCGCGCTCCAGCGCCGCCAGGCCGCGGCCGATCAGCAGCCGGTCCCAGCGCGAGCGGTCCTGGTCCGGCAGCAGGATCGGGCTGCCGTCCGCCGCGGTGCGCGCGTGCAGGCGCGAGGCCTGGATCTCCATCAGCGCCACCAGGCCGTGCACTTCCGGCTCCTCGGGCATCAGCCCGGCCAGCACGCGGCCCAGGCGCAGCGCTTCCTCGCACAGCGCCGGGCGCATCCAGTCGTCGCCTGCGGTGGCCGCGTACCCCTCGTTGAACACCAGGTAGATCACGCCCAGCACCGCCGACAGCCGCTCGGGCAGCTCCTCGCGGCGCGGTATCTCGAACGGCACCTGCGCCTCGGCCAGGGTGCGCTTGGCGCGCACGATGCGCTGGGCCACGGTGGGCTCGGCGGCGAGGAACGCGCGCGCGATCTCGCCGGTCTCCAGGCCGCCGAGCAGGCGCAGGGTCAGCGCCACCCGCGACTCCTGCGGCAGCACCGGATGGCAGGCAATGAACATCAGCCGCAGCAGGTCGTCGCCGACCGGGTCGTCGAGCAGCTGGTCGCCGCGCTCGCCGGAGGCCTCCTGCAACTGCTCCAGCTCGTAGGCCAGCTGCACGTGCTTCTCGTCCCGCAGCTTCAGGTGGCGGAGGCGATCGATGGCGCGGTTGCGCGCGGTGGTCATGAGCCACGCTCCCGGGTTGTCGGGCACGCCGGTCTCCGGCCATTTCTCCAGCGCGGCGACCAGCGCGTCCTGGGCGAACTCCTCGGCCAGGCCGACGTCGCGGACGATGCGCGTCAGCCCGGCGATCAGCCGTGCCGACTCCATGCGCCAGACCGCGTCGATGGTGCGGTGGATGTCGTGGTTCATGCGCCGCGATCACACCACCGCGCCGCCGATGCGGCAAGTGCGCGCCGGGGCCCGCACGCCGGGCGGCTCACGCCGCCCCGGCCGCGGCCGCGGCGCGGCGCAGCCGGGCATGGCACAGCAGCGCCAGTGCCAGCAGCAGCGCGCTGCCGATGGCCGAGATGGCGCGCAGGCCCAGCGCGTAGGCGTGGCGCGCGGTGTCGCGCAGCGCGGCGGCGGCGGCCTCCGGCAGCTCGCGCGCCAGCGCCAGCGCCTGGCCCAGCGTGCCGCGCGCGGTCTCCAGCGCCGCCGGCGGCAGCTGCGGCAGCGCCTCGGCGTCCACGTGCAGCCGGTAGATCGCCGCGGCCAGGCTGCCCAGCACCGCGATGCCCAGCGCCGCGCCCAGCTCGAAGCCGGTCTCGGACATGGCCGAGGCCATGCCGGCCTTCTCCGGCGGCGCGGCGCCCACCACCAGGTCGGTGGTGACCATCGACACCGGCGACATGCCGATGGACAGCAGCACGAAGCCGGCGGTCAGCTGCAGCGCGTCGGGCCGACCGATCCACCAGCAGGCCAGGCCGAGCGCGGCCAGCGCCATGCCCCCGGCCATCACCGCCACCGGCGCGAAGCGCCGCAGCAGCTGCGGCGCCAGCAGCGAGCCGGCGATGAAACCCAGTCCCGAGGGCACCGTCCACAGGCCCGCCTGCAGCGGGCCCATGCCCAGCACCAGCTGCAGGTACTGCGAGGCCAGGTAGAAGCCGGCGAACATCACGAAGGCCACCAGCACGTTCACCGACAGCGCCAGGCCGAAGCCGGGCACGCGGAACAGGCGCAGGTCGATCATCGGGTCGGCCAGCCGCGCCTGCCGGCGCAGGAACAGCACGGCCACCGCCACGCCTGCGGCCACCGCCGCCAGCGCCGCGGCGTCGGCGCCGGAGGTGGCCGCGCGCTTGATCCCGTACACCAGCGGCAGCACCGCCAGCAGCGACATCGCCGCGCTGGCCACGTCCAGCCTGCCGGCCTGCGGGTCGCGGAACTCGGGCAGCATGCGCGGGCCCAGCACCAGCAGCGGCAGCACCAGCGGCACCGCGACCAGGAACACCGAGCCCCACCAGAACCACTGCACCAGCAGCCCGCCGACGAACGGCCCCAGCGCACCGCCGGCCGAGAAGCTCGCCACCCAGACGCCGATGGCCACCTGGCGCTGGCGCGGGTCCAGGAACATGTTGCGGATCAGCGACAGCGTGGAGGGCGCAAGCGTTGCCGCGGCCACGCCCAGCAGCGCACGCGCCAGCACCAGCAGTTCGGCGGTGGGCGCGAACGCGGCCAGCAGCGAGGCCAGCGAGAACACGCCGGCCCCCCACATCAGCAGCCGGCGGCGGCCGATGCGGTCGCCCAGCGTGCCCATCAGGATCAGGAAGCCGGACACCAGGAAGCCGTAGATGTCCACGATCCACAGCAGCTGCGCCGGGCCGGGGCGCAGCGCCGCGGCGATCTGCGGCAGCGCCAGCACCAGCACCGTCATGTCCATCGAATAGAGCACGCACGGCAGGGCCAGCACGGCCAGGCCGAGCCACTCGCGCCGGCCGGCGCGCGGGGCGGGTTGCTGCATGGAGCGTCCTCGCGAAGGGGCCGCGGCCTGCGCCGCGGCGACGGGTCAGGATCCGGCGCAGGGATCGGAGCAGTTGACCATCCACGGCACGCCGAAGCGGTCCACCAGGCTGCCGTAGCGCCTGGCCCAGAAGGTCGGCTGCAGCGGCATCTCGATCCGCCTCGCGCCTTCGGACAGGCCGGCGAAGATGCGCTCGGCCTCGGCCACGTCCTCCAGCTGGAGGGTGACGTAGGCGCCCTTGACGCCCTCGTACGGGTACTGCGGCGTGGCGTCGGTGCCCATCAGCAGCTGGCCGCCGAGGTCCACGCAGCCGTGCATCACGCGGTCGCGCGCCTCCGGCGCCACCGGGCCGCAGTCCTCGGGCATCTCGCCGAAGGTCATCATCGCCAGCACCTTGCCGCCGAGCAGCCGTGCGTAGAAGTCGAAGGCCTGGCGGCAGTCGCCGTCGAAGCTGAGGTAGGTGTTGAGTTTCATGCGTGCGTCCTCCTGTGGCGGCTCAGCCACGCGCGGCGATGCCGTCGCGCAGGCGGTGTTCCTGCTCGCGCAGCTCGGGGCCGGACCCGGCGCCGAAGTCTTCCTCCTCGAACACCGGGCGGATCTCGATCTCGCTGTCCTCCGGATGCGGATTGGGGCAGCGCCTGGCCCACTCGATGGCTTCCTCCATGGAGCGTACCTGCCAGAGCCAGAAGCCGGCGACCAGCTCCCGGGTCCCGGCGAAGGGCCCGTCGACCACCGTGCGCTGCCCGCCGGAGAAACGCACGCGCACGCCACGGGAGCTGGGATGCAGGCCTTCCCCGGCGAGCATCACCCCGGCCCTGACCAGTTCCTCGTTGTAGCGGCCCATCTCGGCCAGCAGCGCCTGGCCGGGCATGACCCCGGCCTCGGAACTGGGCGAGGCCTTCACGAGCACCATGACACGCATGTCGTCCTCCTCGTTGGCGGCCGGCGCCGCCTCCGGTGCCGGTCCTTGCCACTGCGACGGGCGGGAGGGGCGCCGATCGACACGGCGCGACCGCCGCGGCCGGCCGCGGGCCCGATGCTAGACTCCGCGCGCCTGTGCGGGACGCGGCCGGCGCCGCGCGGCAGGCACCGCCGGGAGGAAGAGCCATGTCCGCTTTCGCGCGCCGCATCCGTCCGTACGTGGACGCCGAACTGGCCGCCGCGCGCCACGCCGAGCGCGCGGGCGACGCGGCGGCCGCGTTCGCGCACCTGCAGCGCGCGCACGTGCTGGGGCAGGCCTCGACCCTGCACCACGTGCGCGTGCACTGGCGCATGCTCGGCTGGGGCTGGCGGCAGCGCCGCCGGCGCGAATGCCTGGGGCAGCTGCTGCGGATCGCCGGGGCGGCCACCAAGACCGCGTTCGGCCTGGTGCCGGCCGGCAATACCGGCGGCACCGACGTCAGTCCGTTCCGGCCGCTGCCGGTGCCGCCGGACCTGGCGCGGCTGATCGAGCACGCCCGCTCCGGCCGGTGACGGCCGCGGGCGCCTCGGCTCAGACGCCGGGCGCGGCCGGGGAGGCCGCCGCCGGCGGTGCCGCGGGTGCCCGCGTGCGCGCCGCGCCGATGGCGGCAATGCGCGCGCGGCGCAGGGCCTGCCCGACCTGCGGCCCGGCCAGGTGCTCGCGCCGGGCCAGGTCGCGCGCGCTGACCGCCAGGGCGGCGGCGTGCAGGCGGCGCAGTTCGGCACCCTGCGGGTAGTCGGCCTCCGCGCTGCCCAGTCGGCCGCGCTTGTCGGCCTCGCACGCCAGTGCGATGCGCGGCACCCGCTCCGGACGGCGGAACGCATCGCAGCGCTCGAGCAGCTCGTACACGGTGCGGTCGCGCAGTTCGCCCAGCCGGTGCACGTTGAGGTGTTCGCGGCACACGGCCTCGGCCAGGCGGCGGTGTTCCTGCGGCACCCGCAGGCGCTCGCACAGCGCGGCCAGCGGCGCCAGGCCGGCCTGTTCGTGGCCGATGTGGCGCGGCAGCACGCGCTGCGGGGTGAGCGCCTTGCCGAGGTCGTGGGTGAGCGCGGCGAAGCCGACCAGGTCGTCGCCCGGCGCCAGCCGCGCGGCCATGTCGCTGACCAGTTCCTGGTGGCGGCCGGTGTCGACCTCGGGATGGAACTCGGCCCGCTGCGGCACGCCGTACAGCGCGTCCACCTCGGGCAGCACCGCGGCCAGCGCGCCGCAGGCGCGCAGCGTGGCCAGGAACGCGGAGGGCCGCGGCGCCGCCAGCGCCCGGCGCAGCTCCTGCCACACGCGCTCGGGCACCAGCGTGTCCAGCTCGCCGCCGGCGACCATCTCCCGCATCAGCGCCAGCGTCTCCGGCGCCACCTGGAAGCCCAGCGGCGCCAGCCGCGCCATGAACCGCGCCGCGCGCAGCACCCGCAGCGGGTCCTCGGCGAAGGCCGGGCCGACGTGGCGCAGCACGCGGCGGCGGATGTCCTCGGTGCCGCCGTAGGGATCGACCAGGCGGCCGTCGGCGGCGCGGGCGATGGCGTTGACGGTGAAGTCGCGCCGCTGCAGGTCCTGCTCCAGGGTCACCGACGGATGGGCGTCGACCACGAAGCCGCGGTGGCCGCGCCCGCTCTTGCGTTCGGTGCGCGCCAGCGCGTGCTCCTCGCCGGTCTCCGGGTGCAGGAACACCGGGAAGTCGCGGCCCACCGCGCGGAAGCCCAGGCCCAGCATCTGCTCCGGCGTGGCCCCGACCACGACCCAGTCGCGGTCGCCCGCCGGCAGGCCGAGCAACTCGTCGCGGATGGCGCCGCCGACCAGGTAGGTGTCCATGCGCCCCCCCGCTAGGACGCCGGGCCCGGGCAGGCGAACGCCTTGCGCGCGCCGCCGGTGCGGCCGAGCATGCGCTCGCTCACCGGGAGCGCGTCGCCGTTGAGCCGCCAGTCGTAGATCACGCTGAAGGCCAGCACCCGGGCGACGTAGTCGCGGGTCTCCTTGTAGCTGATGGTCTCGATCCACAGGTCCGGGTCGTGCGAAGGACGCTGCGACATCCAGCGCGCCACCGGGGTGGGACCGGCGTTGTAGGCGGCGATGGCCACGTAGGTGGCGCCGTACTTGTCCTCCATCTCGCGCAGGTAGGCCGTGCCCAGCGCGATGTTGGTGGACGAGTCGTACAGGCTCTCGGCGCCCGCGTAGGGCAGGCCGGTGCGCCGCGCCACCGCGGCGGCGGTGGACGGCAGCAGCTGCATCAGCCCGCGCGCATTGGCGCCGGAGCGGGCATTGGGGTTGAAGATGCTCTCGGCGCGGATCTCGGCGGCGATCCAGGCCGGGTCCAGGTCGTGGCGGCGCGCGGCGGCGCGGATGTCGGCGTCGTGGTGCAGCGGGAAGCGCAGCGTGTACAGCCGCTGTTCCTCCGGCTGCTTGCCCAGCGAGAACACCGCGCGGTCGAACCAGCCCTGTTCCTGGGCCAGCGCCACCGCGATGCGGCGCCGGGCGTCGTCGAAGCGGCCCAGCGCGTCGTTCCACTCGCGCACGGCCCAGCCCGGCTGGTCGATGCGGTACAGCGCCAGCGCGCGCACCAGCGCCGGGTCGCGCGCGACCTCGGCGCGCAGCCCGGCCGGCTCGGCCGGCTGCCAGGGGCACAGCGCGTAGGGCTGGCGCAGGCGGTCGGCAGCGAGGAAGCCGTGGAAGGTGGCCGCGCGCGCGGCCTGCCGCAGCAGCGCCTGCGCCTCGGCCTGGCGGCCGGTCTTCTCCAGCATGCGCGCCTCGAACCAGCGCCAGCGCGAATCCTCGCGCTGCGTCGGCGGCATCCGCCGCAGCGCCGCCAGCGCGGCCTGCCAGTCGCCGCGGGCCATGGCCTCGCGCACCCGCCACTCGTGCAGGCGCTCGTCGTAGGCCGATTCGGGCACCGCCGCCAGCCGCCGCGCCGAGTCGGGCAGGTAGGAGGCCACCGTCCACAGCGCCACCTGGTACAGCACCTGGCCGCGCTCGGCCTCGCCCAGCTGCAGCGCCGGGCCCAGCTGCGCGAGCATGCGCTCGGCCGCGCCGGGATCGTTGCGCGCCAGCCGCGCCAGCCCGGCGGCGGCGACCTTGCGGCTGCGCGCGTCGTGCGGCCACTGCACGGCGCGCGCGTGCGGCGCCTGCAGGAAGGCGAGGTAGTCGTCCGCCAAGGCACGCGCGCCGGCCTCCAGTCCGCGCGTGGCCGCGCGTGCGACGCCGGGCTCGTTCGCGGCCACGGCCAGGTCGAAGCGTTCCCAGCGCAGCGCGTCGTCCAGGCCGCCGCGCGCGGCCAGGGTGGCGAAGGTCGCATCGCAGGCGTCGGGTCGCGACTGGCCGCTGCGCCACAGCGCCTGCGCCTCGGTCGTCCATGCCGCGTCGGCGCGGCCCAGCGCCTGCAGCGCGTTCAGGCGCGCGCAGCGCAGGCCGGGGTCTTCGACCGGGCGCCAGTCGGCCAGCAGTTCGTCCCAGCGTTCGCGCCGCGCCAGCGACGCCAGCCAGACCGTCCGCAGCGCCGCCGCGGCGGCCTGGCCGTCGTGGCGCTGCAGGAAGGCGCGTACCTGCGCCGGGTCGGCGTTGTCGGGATTGCGCGAAAGCCGGGCGAATTCCAGCCACGGCCAGCGCGGATCGTCGCGCAGGGCCTGTGCGCGGGCCGGGTCCAGCTGGCCGCGCTGCGCGGCGGCGATGGCCTCGCGCATGGCCGCGTCGCGCGCAGCATCGGCCGGCGCGCCCTGCGCGGCCAGCGGCGAGGCGGGCAGGGCCAGCAGCAGCGCCAGCAGCGGGCGGCGCAAGCGTTGCAGTGACGGGATGGTGGCCGGACGCGACATGCGGTCGAATATACCCAACGCGCCTGAATGGCCGTGACGAGGCGGCCACGCGGCGCCCGCACGCGACCGGCGCTTCGCACGAGGATTGGCCGGTGTCGCCGCTGTCGTTCGCGCTGTTCCCGCTGCTGGGCGTGGTCGCCGGCGTCCTCGCCGGCCTGCTGGGCGTGGGCGGCGGGCTGGTGCTCGTCGCCGCGCTGGCGTGGCTGCTGCCGTGGTTCGGGGTGCCGCAGGCGCAGGCCATGCATGCGGCGCTGGCCAGTTCGCTGGCCAGCATCGTGCTGACCGCCGCCTCGTCGGCACGCGCGCATGCGCGGCGCGGCAGCGTGCTGTGGCCGACGGTGGCGTGGATGGTGCCCGGGCTGCTGCTCGGTGGCTGGCTGGGCAGCGGCCTGGCGGTCGCGCTGGACGACGCGGTGCTGCGCTGGACCGTGGCCGGCTACTGCCTGCTGGCGGCGTGGCAGATCGGCTTCGGCCGCAGCCGCGCGCCGGTTGACGGCAGCCCGGTCCCGGCACCGCGCGGGTGGCCGATGACGGCGGCCGGCGGCGGCATCGGCGCGCTCTCGGCCGTGGTCGGCATCGGCGGCGGCAGCATGACGGTGCCGCTGCTGGTGTGGCGCGGCGTGGTGCCGGTGCGCGCGGTGGGCACGTCCAGCGCCTGCGGCGTGGCCATCGGCCTGGCCAGCGCGCTGGGTTACGCGCTGCACGCCCCGCCGGGAGCGCTGCCGCAACATGCGGTGGGCTACGTCTACCTGCCCGCCGCGGTGGGCGTGGCGGCGGCTTCGGTGCTGGCCGCGCCCTGGGGCACGCGGCTGGCGCACCGGCTCAGCGGGCCGGCGCTGCGCCGCGTGTTCGCGCTGTTCCTGCTGGCCGTGGGACTGAGCGTGCCCTGGTCGGGCTGAGCTTCAGCCGCCGCAGGCGCTCTCGGCCACGACGCGGGCCAGCCGCTCGTATTCCCCGCGCCGGCGCTGCGCGTTGTCGGGATGGGCGAAGCGCCAGCGCGACTCGGCCTCGCGCGCGTAGCGGCGCCAGGCATCGCAGGCCGCGCCGTCGGGCACGCGCGCGCACTGGTCGCGCACCACCTGGTGGGCCTGCCCGGCCACGGCGGACGGATCGCCGTCCAAGCCCACGGTGCGCAGCGGCAGGTAGCGCGGCGGCTGCTCCTGCTCTTCGGACAGGTAGCTGTCGCCTTCGTGGGTGGTGCAGCGGAACAGGGGTGGAGGCGGCAGCCGGTCCTCGCCGGCCACGGCGTCATCGCCGGCGGGGCGCTGCGGCAGCGCCGCGCTGTCGAGCACGCGCGGCGGCGGCCCCGCGTCCGCCCCGGCAGGCGGCGCGGCCGGTGCGGGGGCCGGCGCGGGCATCGGCACGCTGGGCACGTCGGCCACGGTCTGCACCCGCTGGGTGGTGCCCGGCGGGCAGGGACGGTTCTGCACGGTGAGGTTGCCGGCCGCGTCGGTGCAGCGGTAGAGCGTGGTCTGCGCCATCGCCGCCGGCGCGGCCAGCAGGCCGCACAGCAGCAGCCCGGGCAGGCGCGATGGGGTCAGTAGCCGGGGCATTCGCTGCGCAGGCGCTGGTCGATGTCGCGCTGCTCGCGGTCCAGCGCGTTGCGCTCGCTGGGCGTGGTGTCGTGGTAGCGGCGCAGGATCTCGTAGCGGCGGTCGGACAGGCGCGAGCACACCTCCTCCCGCGCCAGGCGCACGCACGCGTCGCGCACCCAGGTGCCCCCGGCGGGCACGACCACGCCGTGGGGCGGGCGCGGCCCGACGCCGGGACCGGGGCCCGGGCCGGGCGGCCGGCCCACCGGCGGGCGCCCGCCCGGCCAGACGGGATAACCCACCGTCCACAGCGGGACCCAGCGCGGGTTGCCTTCGCCGCTCTCGCTGACGTAAGTCTCGCCGTCGGGCGTGGTGCATTCGTAGGTGGGCCGCGGTGCCTCGACGGTGACGATGCGCACTTCGCGCGCGGGCGCGGCCGGCGCGGGGGCGGGGGGCGGCGCGGGCGCGGCGGTGGCATGCGGCGGCGGATCCCGGGGGCGCTGCATCTGCAGCACCTCCTGGCGCTCGCCGGTGCGGCAGGGCGAATCGCGCAGCGCCACCAGCTGTCCGCGGCTGTCGCTGCAGCGGTAGATGGTGACCCCGGCGGCGGCCGCGGCGGGCTCCTGCGCCGTGGCCGGCAGCGCCAGGAGGAGCGCGCCCAGGGCGGCGTGGCGGGCCAGGCGCACGGTCAGCCCCCTTCGCAGCGGTAGCTCTTGGACAGGCCGAACCAGGCGATGCGTTCGACGACCAGCGCCTGCCCCTGCGCCCGGCACGTCCAGTACATGCCCAGGGTACCCACGCCGATCGAGACCAGGGCGAAGGCCAGCAGCATCCCCAGTGCGGCCAGCGCGCGGACGGCCGGGGTGCGGAGGGGCGGGTGCTCGGGCATGCGGCCTCCAGGGCGGTGCGGCCATCCTAGCGCGCGCGGCGGGGGTCAGGTCCGCAGCACGCTGCCGTCGCGCGCCACGCGGATGGGGGTGGGCCGCTCCAGCCCGCCGGTCTCGCCTTCCAGCACGCCGTCCACCGCGGCCAGCACCGCCGGGTCCAGCTGCGCGCGGAAGAACGCCGGCGGCTGGCCGGCGAGGTTGGCGCTGGTGGACACGATCGGTCCGCCGAAGGCCTCGCACAGGGCCGCCACCACCGGATGGGCGCTGACGCGCACGGCGATGCCGTCGTGCTCGCCGGTGATCCAGCGCGCCGCGCCCGGCGCGGCGGGCATGACCCAGGTGTGGGGGCCGGGCCAGCTGGCCAGCACCTCGGCCAGCCGCGCGGCCGGCAGCGCCGGCAGGTCCAGCCAGGGACGCAGCGGGTCCAGGTGCGCGGCCACCAGGATCAGGCCCTTGTCCACCGGGCGCTGCTTGATGCGCAGCAGGCGCAGCACCGCGGCCTCGTTCCGCGGGTCGCAGCCCAGGCCCCAGACCGCCTCGGTGGGATAGGCCAGCACCGCGCCGGTGCGCAGCAGCGCGGCGGCCTCGGGAGCGGACAGGGAGGTGGTCATGCGGCGAAGGGTAGCCAAGCGGCCCGGCGCCTGCACGCCGGGCCTGCGGTCAGAACGGCGGGGCGTCGCCGGCGGCCTTGCGGGCCGGGGCCTTCTTCGCCGCGGACCGGGCCGGGGCCTTGGCCGCCGTCTTCCTGGCCGCGGCGGTCTTCTTGGCGGCCTTCCTGGCAGGCGCCTTGGCCGCGGCCTTCTTCGCCGTCTTCCTGGCGGCCTTCGCGGCGGGCGCCTCGGCGGACGCGGCCTTCCGGGCGGGGGCCTTCTTCGCGCCGAAGCCGCGCCGTGCCGGCTTGCCGGTCTCGGCCAGCAGCTGCTGCACTTCCTCCAGCGTCAGCGAAGCCGGCTCGCGGTCCTTGGGGATCTTGCCGTTGAGCCTGCCGTCGCTGATGTAGGGGCCGAAGCGGCCGTTGAGCACCTGGATGTCGCTGCCGGGGAATTCCTTGATCACGCGGTTGCGCGCGATCTCCTCCTTCTCCTCGATCAGGAACACCGCGCGCGCCAGGTCGATCTTGTAGGGGTCGTCCTCCTTCTTCAGCGAGGCGTAGGTGCTGCCGCGCTTGACGAAGGGCCCGAAGCGGCCGATACCCACGCTGACCTGCTCGCCGTTGCTCTCGCCCAGCGTGCGCGGCATGTCGAACAGCTTCAGCGCCTCCTCCAGGGTGATGGAGTAGATGCTCTGGCCGGGTTGCAGCGAGGCGAACTTGGGCTTCTCCTCGTCCTCGACGGTACCGATCTGCACCATCGGGCCGAAGCGGCCGATGCGCGCGCTGACTTCCTTGCCGCTCTGCGGATCCACGCCCAGGGTGCGCGCGCTGCCGGCGTCGGTGCGGTCCAGCGACTCCTTCTTGTCCTCGACCAGCTCCTTGAACGGGCCCCAGAACTTCTCCATCAGCGGCACCCACTCCTCCTCGCCGCGGGAGACGGCGTCCAGCTCGTCCTCCAGGCGCGCGGTGAAGTCGTAGTCCACGTACTGGGCGAAGTGGCCGGAGAGGAACTTGCTCACCGCGCGGCCCACGTCGGTGGGCTTGAACGCGCGGCCGTCCATCTCGGCGTACTTGCGGAACAGCAGGGTCTGGATGATCGAGGCGTAGGTCGAGGGGCGGCCGATGCCGTACTCCTCCAGCGCCTTGACCAGGGCCGCTTCGGTGTAGCGCGGCGGCGGCTGGGTGAAGTGCTGGTCGGCGTGGATGCGGTCCAGGGGCACGCGCTCCCCCGGCTTGAGCGCCGGCAGCTTGCGGCCCTCGTCCTCGTCCTCGGCGCCGCGCGTGTCCTTGCCTTCCTCGTACACGGCCAGGAAGCCGGGGAACACCACGGTGGTGCCGCTGGCGCGGAAGGCGTGCTCGCCGCCCGCGGCCAGGTCCACCGAGACGGTGTTGAGCGTGGCCGGCACCATCTGGCAGGCCACGGCGCGCTTCCACACCAGCTCGTACAGCCGGCGCTCGTCGTCGCTGAGGTAGCGCGCCACCTGCGCCGGGGTGCGCAGCGCCGAGGTCGGGCGGACCGCCTCGTGCGCCTCCTGCGCGTTCTTGGACTTGGTCTGGTAGACGTTCGGCTTGTCCGGCAGCGAGGCGGTGCCGAAGTCGCGCGCGATCACGTCGCGCAGCTCGGCCAGCGCCTCCTGCGACAGGTTGACCGAGTCGGTACGCATGTAGGTGATCAGGCCGACGGTGCCTTCCTCGCCCAGGGTCACGCCCTCGTACAGCTTCTGCGCCACCTGCATCGTCTTGCGCGTGGTGAAGCCGAGCTTGCGCGAGGCCTCCTGCTGCAAGGTGGAGGTGGTGAACGGCGGCGCGGGGCGGCGCTTGCGCTCCTTGCTGGCCACGTCGGTGACGTGCAGCGCGCCGGCGGCGGCCTGCTGGATGCGCAGGCGCGCCGCTTCCGCGGTCTCGCCGTCGGTGATGGTGAACTGCTCGAACTTCTGCCCGTCGAGCTTGACCAGCTTGGCGGTGAACGGCTGCGAAGGGTGGGCCAGCTCGGCGCCGATGCTCCAGTACTCGCGCGCCCGGAACGCCTCGATCTCCTCCTCGCGCTCGACGATCATGCGCAGCGCCGGCGACTGCACGCGGCCGGCCGACAGTCCCGGCTGCACCTTGCGCCACAGCACCGGCGAGAGGTTGAAGCCGACCAGGTAGTCCAGCGCGCGGCGCGCCTGCTGCGCGTCCACCAGCTCGCCGGCGATCTGCCGCGGCTGGGTCATGGCCTCGCGGATCGCGCGCGGGGTGATCTCGGTGAACACCACCCGGTGCAGCGGCTTGCCGTCCAGCAGGCCGCGCTCGCGCAGGATCTCGGCGATGTGCCAGGAGATCGCCTCGCCCTCGCGGTCCGGGTCGGTGGCCAGCCAGATGTCGTCGGCGGCGCGCGCGGCGCGGGCGATGGCCTCGACGTGCTTCTCGTTCTTGTCGATCAGGTCGTAGCGCATCGCGAAGCCGCGCTCCGGGTCCACCGCGCCTTCCTTCGGCACCAGGTCGCGCACGTGCCCGTACGAGGCCAGGACGGTGAAGTCCTTGCCGAGGTATTTGTTGATCGTCTTGGCCTTGGCGGGCGATTCGACGATGAGCAGGTGCTTGGGCATGGCGGCTTTCGGTGGGGCGGTCGGGGGGACCGGAACGGGCGGCGGCGCGCGGGCATTGGGCCCCGCCAGAGATGCCGACGCCCGGGGGAGACCCCCCGGGCGCGCGGCAGCGTTGCTATTTATAGGTGAATCACGCCCCGGCCGGCCGTGTCAAGCCGGCCGCGCGGCGCCCCGCGTTCAGCCGTGCTGGGCGGCCAGCGCGGCGATCGCCAGCGCGGCCACCACCACGGTGGCCACGATCATCAGGCCGAACAGCACCAGGACCACCACGGTGACCGTGCCCAGCCCGTGCTGCTGGCGTTCCGGATGGGCGGTGAAGGCCCAGCGATCCACCACCAGCGTGTCGCAGAGCATGTCGTGCGGGGCCTGCTTGCGCTCGGTCATGGCCACCATCAGGCCGGAGACCAGCACGCCCAGGCCGCAGGTGAGCGCGGCGAAGACGATATAGGCCACGTAGCGCAGCAGCGCGCGGCCGAACCCGACGCGCTGGCCGTCGCCGCGCACCACCTTCACCCCCACCGCCATCTTGCCCAGGCTGGCCTGGGTGGCGGACGAGTGCATCCAGGCGAAGTAAAGCGCCGGGATCGACAGGCTGACGGCGTAGTAGGTGGCCATGAACGCCAGCGGCGGCCCGCCGGCGGACGGGTCGGTCTGGGCCAGCGCGGCCAGGCTCACGCCGAATGCCAGCATCAGCGGGATCAGCACCGCGTAGACGACCACGCTGGTGACCAGGCCGTCGATGACGCTGGCGGCGAAGCGGCGCCACAGGCCGGCATGCACCACCTCCCCCGCGTGCGCGTAGGCCAGTGGCGCCGGCGCGGCGGGCGCGGCCGGCGGCGTGGCCGGCAGGGTGCGGAAGTCGACCGCGGCCGGCGGCTCGCCCAGGCCCAGTTCCTCGCGCAGGCCGCCCAGCGGCTGCCAGCCCGGCAGGCCTTCGCGCCAGACCAGCGTGGCCGCGTCGACCTGCCCGTCGCGGAACAGCTGCGCCAGCTCGGCCGCCGGCAGCGGGCCGATCTGCCGGCGCTGGCGGTCCGCGTAATACCACTCGCTCATCGGTTTCCCCTCGTGTGACGTGTCGTGTGCGGCTCAGCCGCGGCAGAAGCGCGGCAGGTGGCGGTCGGCGACCTGCGAAGTGCATTCCCAGTCGTCGCGGTCCGGATCGTGCTCCAGCCAGATCGCCTTGCCGTCCAGCTCGGCGTGGCCGGGCGCGGCGATGATGGCCTCCAGGCCGCAGCGCTCGGAGCCCTCGAAGCGGCCGAATTCGACCGAGGCCAGGTGCGTGCCCGCGTATTCCTCCGGCTCGCCGAAGCCCTCGTCGCCGTTCTCCGGGCAGCGGTCCTGCGCCAGGACGAATGCCGCCACCGCCGCCTGCCGCTGCTGCGCCTCGGCGATGGCGGCGCCGGAAAGCGAGCGCAGGCGGTAGTCGTTGTAGGCCGGTACCGCGATGGCGGCCAGGATCCCCAGCAGCACGACCATCAGCAGCCCCGCCGTGGCCACGACCAGGGCGATCAGGACGCCGCCGGACAGGCCGCGCGGCGGGTCGACGGGCGCCGCCGGCAGCGGCGGCGGCAGCGCGGGCAGCCCGAGCTCGCCGGCCAGTTCGCCCAGCCTGCGCCACTGCGCCAGGCCCTCGCGCCACACCAGCGTGTCCGCGGCCACGGCGCCGCCGGCGGCCAGCGCGCGCAATTCCGCGGCCGGCACGGGGCCGTGCCGCTGCCGGTCGGCAGTGGCGTAGTACCAGCAGTCCATTCCGTTCCCCGCGAAGTCGCGCCCAAGGTAACCCATGCCCCGGAAACGCGGAAGCCGGCGTGCGCCGGCTTCCGGAGGGTGGGCGGGGGGCGCCGTCAGTGCACCGGCTCGGGTTCCTCGCCGAACATCTGCGTTTCCATCCAGGCGTAGGCCGCCTCGGCGCCGGGCTGGTTGAACAGCACCATCAGCACCACCCACTTGAGGTCGTCCAGGTCCAGGGCGTCCTGGTCCAGGGCCATGGCGCGGTCGAGCACCAGCTCGCGCTGGTGCGCGTCCAGCACGCCGTGCTGCTCCAGGAACAGCAGGAAGCCGCGGCACTCCACGTCCAGCTTGTCCAGCTCCGGCCCGTGGAACACGCGCACCGGGCCGTCCACCCGCGCCTCCTCGGCGGCCGGGCGCTGCTGGGCCAGGCCGTCGAGCCAGTCGAAGGCCTTGCCGATCTCGCTGGGGGTGAAGCCGGCCTCGATCAGGCCCTGTTGCAACGGGTCGCGGTCGCGCAGGGTGTCCGCGTCGTCGGCGATGTAGTGTTCGAAGAGGTAGAGCAGGACGTCCAGGATGCTTTCTTTCATTGCCCTCGGCCTGCGCCCGTGGGGGCGCCGTGGGGTGGGGAACCACGGGCGTGGCCGTCGCCTTCAGGCGACCGTGCCGCCGCCGGTGGACCTGCGCGCATAGCGGCCGTGTTCGACCGCGACCCGCCCATCCAGTTCCATGCCCAGCAGCATGGAGGACAGGGTGGCAGCCGTCAATCCGGTGCGCTCCACCAGCACATCCATAGGCATTGGGTCGTGGCCCAGGGCCTGCCACAACCTGTCGTGGTCCGTGTCGGTCTCTTCATGAACCGCGACAGGCTGGGCCGGCGTCGCGCCGGCGGCGGTCGCGGCGGGTGCCAGCGCCACCGCCAGGCGTCCGGCGAGCGGGGCGATGCCGGCCAGGACCTCCTCCGGCGTTTCCGCCAGCATGGCGCCGTCCCGGATCAGCCGGTGGCAGCCGCGCGCCTGCGGGTGGTGGATCGAGCCGGGCAGGGCGAACACCTCGCGCCCGGCCTCCGCGGCCAGGCGCGCGGTGATCAGCGCGCCC
>Ga0182792_1001140_pt1 | contig 22544 bp, 23 predicted proteins | sample Passage237B_FD_130497 | JGI IMG/M metagenome (GOLD analysis project Ga0182792, IMG submission 130497) | Cellulose adapted compost microbial communities from Newby Island Compost Facility, Milpitas, CA, USA - Passage2 37B (version 2) (version 2) ...
CCTTTCGGGGGGAAGGGGGCGATTGCCGCCCCGGGCGGTGGGCGGGCCCCGGCGGGGGGGCGCGGGGTTTGGGGTTGCGGGGGTGCCCCCTATCCCCCCGCCATGGCGACCGCCGGATCGGACGGCACGGCGTGGATGAGCAGGAACGTGACGACCAGCAGCCCGAGCAGCGACGGGATGACGAGCGCGCTGCGTCGCAGGACGAAGCGCAGCATGTCAGCTTTCGAGGCTGATCCAGCGCACCTCCGCGCCCTGGCCGACCGTGCAGAAGCGGCGGCCCTTGACGCGCTTGTTGAGGCCCTGGAGCTGCATGGAATTGTAGATCCAGATGTCGGGGCAGTCGGCCATGATCTTGCGGATGGCCTCCTCGTAGAGCGGCGCCCGCACCTCCTGCTTGACCTCGGCACGGGCCTTGCGCAGCAGCGCGTCGACGTCGGCGTTCTTGTAGTACGACGACGCCTTCCAGGTGCCGTGGAACTGGCTGTCGTACATCTGGCCCACCCAGTTCTCGGGATCGACGAAGTAGGTCGACACCCAGTGCACCCACAGGTCCGGCGTCGTGTCCGGCTTGGAGGCCTGGGTCGTCAGGTTCGACCAGATGTTGCCGACCACCTTGAGGTTGATGCCGACCTGCGCCAGGTCGCTCTGGAAGAGCTGGGCGCCCTGTACGCTTTGCTCGTTCTCCGACTGGACGTGCAGCTCGAACTGGCGCTTCATCGGTGCGCCCTCGGCGATTGCCTTGGCGGCGTACTCCTTGGCCTTCTTGAGGTCGTAGTCGTACCCCTTGGCGTCCTTCGGGATGCCCCAGAGATTGTCGGGCATGGGGTAGGGGTCGCGGGTCGCGTAGCCGCCCAGGATGTCGTTGATGAAGCCCATGTAGTTGAAGGCATGGGCGAATGCCTTGCGGGCGTTGGCATTGTCGAAGGGCGGCTTGGTGTTGTTCATGCGGATGACGAAGGTCCGCATGACCACGTCCTTCTGGACGTAAGCGATCTTGGATGCGTTGATTTGGTCGACCTGGTCGGCCGGCAGGTTCGTGTCGGTGCAGTCGAGCGTGCCGTTCAGCAGCGCGAGGATGCGGGTCGAGGTCTCCTTGACCGGCCGAAAAGCGATCTTCTTGACCGGCTTGACGTTGTCCGACCAGCCCATGAAGTGGTCGGGATGGATCTCCATGTCGAGATATTCAAGCGGCCGGTAGCCCGCCGGGATGATCCTGTAGGCGCCCGATCCGGCACCGTTCGATGCCAGCCAGCTCTTGCCCCAGTCGCCGTCCTTCTCGTTGGCTTTGACGATGCGTGGGTTGACGATGCTGATGCTGGGGATCGCCGCGAAGAACGGCGCGTAGGACGTTTCGAGCTTGAAGCGCACGGCGCGGGGATCGACGGCGGTGACGCCCTCGGGCTTCAGGATCTTCAGGAAGGCGCTGGACGGCGCCATCGCCAGCGCCAGCACGCGGCGGAAGCTGTAGACCACGTCGTCGGCCGTCATCGGGCTGCCGTCGTGGAACTTGATGTTGGCGCGCAGCTTGAAGTCCCAGGTCAGGCCGTCGTCCGACACCGTGTGGCTTTCAGCCAGCCATGGCACGATCTTGGGCGGATCGCCCTGGTAGCGGTAGAGATTGTCGTAGGCATTCAGCATCAGCCCCTGCATGGGCACGTCGTAGACCTGATGCGGATCGAGGTTGCCGGGCAGCTGCGAACCGCTCACCAGGGTGTCGGAGTCCGCGGCGAAGGCGGCGCGGGGCAGCGTTGCAGCCGCGACGGCGCCGGCGGCGAGACCGCCGAGCGTGCGGCGGCGCAGGACGGGGCCCTGGCCGTTCGTGAGGCGCCTCATTGTGCGGCCCCGGCGAGGCGGGCGAGATGATGGCGGTTGATCGGCTTGGGCAGGCCCAGGTTCTCGCGCAGGGTCATGGCTTCATACTCCGTTCTGAAGAGGCCCCGGCGCTGAAGCTCCGGGATGACGAGATCGACGAAGTCCTGCAGCGAGCCCGGCAGCCAGGCGGGCATGATGTTGAAGCCGTCGGCCGCGCCGTTGCGGAACCAGTGCTCCATCTCGTCGGCCACCTGACTAGGCGTGCCGATCGACAGAACGTGGCCGCGCGGCCCGGCATTGGCGAGGCAGAGCTCCCACAGCGTGAGCTTGTCGCGGCGCGCCTGCTCGAGCAGCAGGCGTTGGCGGCTGAGCGGCCCGTTGGTGTCGGGCATCTCCGGCACCGGCCCGTCCAGCGGCAGCTTGTCGAGGCCGTGCACCCCAATCGTATGCTCGAGGATGGAGAGGCCGACGGGCTCCTGGATGAGCGATTGCAGGTAGTCGTATTTCTCTTGCGCCTCCGAGGCCGTGGGCGCGACCACGGGATAGAAGCCCGGCATCACGACGACCTGATCGGGCGTGCGTCCGAAGCGCGGCAGGCGCGCCATCACGTCGTCGTAGAACTCCTTGGCCTGCTCGAAGGTCGTCTGGGCGGTGAACACGATCTCGGCGAGACGGGCGGCGACGTCGCGGCCGGTTCCCGAGGCGCCGGCCTGCACCAGCACCGGGCGGCCCTGCGGCGAGCAGGCGACGCTGAGCGGCCCGCGCACTTGGAAGTGCTTTCCGCGATGGTTGAGGACGTGCATCTTCGACGGGTCGAAGAACACGCCGGATTCCTTGTCGCGAATGAAGGCATCCTCGTCCCAGCTGTCCCACAGGCCGTTCACGACGTCGGCGAACTCGATGGCCCGGTCGTAGCGCTCTGCGTGGCTGAGATGCTCCTCGCGGCTGTAGTTCAGCGCATCCTGCTCGTTGTTGGAGGTGACGAGGTTCCAGCCGGCGCGGCCGCCGCTGATCTGGTCGAGCGACGCGAACTGGCGGGCCAGCGTATAGGGCTCGTTGAAGGTCGTCGTCGACGTCGCAACGAGGCCGAGATTCTTCGTGACCGCCGCCAGCGCGCACAGGATCGTCATGGGCTCGAACTTGACGATCTTGCCCATGCGGCCACGCGCCTCGACATTGTCGGAGAGGTTGACGGCGGCGCTGTCGGCGAGGAACAGGAGGTCGAACTTGCCGCGTTCGGCGAGCATCGCCGTTTCGGCCATCTCGGCGAACGACACGCCGGACTTCGAATGGGCCTTGGGATGGCGCCAGGCGGCGACGTGCTGGCCTGTTTCATGCACGAAGGCACCCAGGTGCATCATCCGCTGTCGCGTCGACTTGGGCACGGCGGTCTCCGGAAGTGGAAGGCGAAGGCGTGAAACGCGACGCAAGTCCTGTGCCATCGGTGCCGCATGGCGAACGCGAGACGTGGTGCGCGTAATCCGTTAATCTCCGTGCGATTTCACAGAGGAGCATGTGTTGATGGATACGGCGCTCGATGCCGTCAGCCGATCGTCATTGCCGGTCATATCCTTCGCCGGTCGCAGCGACGAAGCGCTGGCGCGCCAGCTGGACGAGACCTTTCGGGATATCGGCTTCTGCTATTTCAGCGACATCGGCGTCGATCCCGCGCTCGTCGAGGGCGTGTTCGCCGCCTCGCGCCGCTTCCATGCCCTGCCGCGCGCGGCCAAGGAGGCGATCGCGATGAATCGCTTCCATCGCGGCTACATGGCGCCGAAGACCTCGGTCATCCAGACGTCCTCCGTCGCCAAGGTCACCAAGCCGAATGATTCCGAATCGTTCATGCTGATGCATGAGGTGGCAGAGGACGATCCGCGCTACGGGCGGCCGCTCGATGGACCGAACCTGTGGCCGGATCTGCCGGGCTTTCGCGAGGCGGTCGTCGCCTACGAGCGCGCCATGGAGGCTTTCTGTCGCCGGCTGCTGAAGCCGATGGCGCTGGCGCTCGGCCTGCCGCGCGACTGGTTCGCCCCGTTCTTCGAGCAGCCGACCACCTTCCTGCGCCTGCTGCACTATCCGCCGCACACCGTGGACATGGCCAACGACGTGTTCGGTTCGGCGCCGCATACCGACTACGGATTCATCACCATCCTGTGCCAGGACGACAGCGGCGGTCTCGAAGTGCGGCGCCGCGATGGAACATGGCTGCCGGCGCCGCCAATTCCCGGAACTTGGGTGGTGAATGTCGCAGACATGCTGTCGCGCTGGACCAATGGTCGCTGGCAGTCCACCCCGCATCGGGTGACGAACCTGTCCGGTGGCGACCGCTACTCGTGTCCCTACTTCTTCGACATGTCGATGGACAGCATCGTCGAGGTGCTGCCGATCTGTCAGGGGCCGGGCGATCCCGCGCGTTTCCCGCCCGTGCGCTACGGCGACTACCTGCTCGACCGTCTGGACAAGAACTATTCCTATCGGAAGGAGGCGGAGGTCGCGGCATGACGACGGAAAGCCTGCTCGACGTTTCCCACCTGGCCTTCGCCTATGACGGCGCCGCCGCCGTGCGCGACGTGTCGCTCAGCGTCCAGCCCGGCGAGATCGTGGCGCTGCTGGGCGCCAACGGCGCCGGCAAGACCACCACCGTGCGCATGATCGCCGGCGTGCTGCGGCCGCAGCGGGGCGACATCCGCTTCGCCGGCCAGGTCCTGACCGGCTCGCCCAGCCATGCCGTCGTACGCCGCGGCATCACCCTGGTGCCGGAGGGGCGCCTGGTGTTTCCGCAGATGACGGTCATGGAGAACCTTCAGCTCGGCGCGCACATCAAGCAGCGCTCGGAGATCGGCGCCCTGGTCGAGAAGGCCTTCGCGCTGTTCCCGCGGCTGGCCGAGCGGCATAACCAGCTCGCCGGCTCGATGAGCGGCGGCGAGCAGCAGATGCTGGCGATCGCCCGTGGCCTGATGGCGGAGCCCCGCCTGATCATCCTCGACGAGCCGTCGCTCGGCCTGATGCCGATCGTCACCCAGGAGGTGTTCAAGCTGGTCGAGCAGGTCAACCGCAGCGGCATCGGGGTGCTGCTGGTCGAACAGAACCTGCACCAGTCGCTGCGCATCGCGCATCGCGGCTACGTGCTGGAGAAGGGCGCCGTCGTGCTGTCCGGCACGGGCGAGGAGCTGCTCGCCGACACCTACGTCCAGAAGGCCTTCCTGGGAAGGTGACGGCTGGGGGCGCGCCATGCCGGTGGCCGCCCGCCCGGACAGCTGTTCAGTCCGGCGTACCCAGGTAGGCCTTGATCACCTGCGGGTTGCTCGAGACTTCGGCCGGCGTGCCGTCGGCGATCAGGCGGCCCGACTCGAGCACGAGGATGCGGTCCGACACCTCCATGACCGACGGCATGTCGTGCTCGACCAGCACCACCGTGACGCCGCTGGTGCGGATGCGGCGCAGCACGTCGATCATCGCCGCGGTCTCGGTCGGGTTGAGGCCGGCGCAGGGCTCGTCGGCCAGCAGCAGGTCGGCGCGCGTGGCAATGGCGCGTGCGACCTCGAGATGGCGGAGTTGTCCCACCGTCAGCGCGCTTGCCGGCTGGTCCGCCAGCTCCGTCATGGCCGCCAGTTCCAGGGCATGCCTCGTCATGGCCTCGACGTCGCGTGCGCCGGCCTTGCCGAACAGGGCGCCGATGCGCACGTTCTCGGCCACGCTGAGGTCGCGGAAGGGGCGGGCGATCTGGAAAGCGCGCGCCACCCCCAGTTCGGCGATGCGGTTGGTCGGCATGCCGGTGATCAGCCGGTCCTTGAACGAGACACGGCCCGCGGTCGGCGCCAGGTAGCCTGTCACCAGGTTGAAGAGCGTCGACTTGCCGGCGCCGTTTGGGCCGATGATGCTGGTGATCGACCCCGACACGACATTGAACGTCACGTCGGAGATCGCCTTCAGGCCGCGGAAGGCCTTGGACAGGCCCTCGACGCGCAGGATGGGCGTCCCGCTCATTCTGCCGGCGCCACGTTCTTGGCCCGGCGGCGCTGGCGGAAGCCGCGCACCAGCCCGATGATGCCGCCCGGCGCGGTCAGGACCAGCACGACCAGCAGCAGGCCGGTCGCGAACAGGTGGAAGTCGAGCAGGCGGGCCAGGATGACCTGGGTGACGAACACGAGCATGAAGGCCCCGATCACCGGCCCGAACAGCGTGCCCATGCCGCCGAGCAGGGAATAGACGATCAGGCTGAGGTTGGTGTCGTCGCGATAGACCGAATCCGTTGTGATGTAGCCCAGCGAATGAGCATAGATCACGCCGAGCAGGCCCGTCAGCACGGCGCTGATGACGAAGGCCTGGCGCTTGTAGCGTTCAGTCGGCACGCCCAGCATCCGTGCGGTATCCTCGTCCTCGCGAATGCTGAGCAGGCCGGCGCCGAACCGGCTGCGCCGGATCTGCCAGGCGATCAACAGCACCGCCACGCCTGCCACCAGATAGAGCTGATAGTAGAAGATGGCCGGGTCCCAGTCGGGCGGCGCGATGGCCGGGAAGTTGAGACCGAGCGAGCCCTGGAAGAAGTCGACGTTGTTGTTGAGCTCGGCGCAGACCTTGCAGACGCCTAGCATGGCGATGGCGAAGAACGTGCCGCGTAGGCGCAGGATGGGATAGGCGACGACGGCCGAGAGCACCGCGCAGGCGGCGCCACCCGCCAGCAGCCCGAGCGGCAGCAGCAGCGGCGTCGGCAGGCCCGGGAAGCGATCTTCGACCAGGCCGGCGGCGAAGGCGCCCACGCCGATGAAGGCGGCATGGCCGAAGCTGGCATAGCCGGCGAAGCCGCCCAGGATGGCCCAGGCGATCGCAAGCCCCGCCGAGTAGAGCATGAGCTGCCCGACGCGCACGTAGAAGGGCGGCATCACGAAGGGCAGGATGGCCAGGACGACGGCGCAGGCCAGGATGATGGCCAAGAAGGCCGCGGGACCGAGCTTCGCGTTCACGGCATCACCGGGAGGGGGCGAAGGCGTTGCCCAGCAGGCCCTGCGGGCGCACGAGCAGCAGCAGCACGAGCAGCAGGAACATCGTGACGTTGGGGAAGGACGGGCCGATATACTGGGCCGTCAGCGTGCTCACGATGCCGAGCAGCAGACCGCCGATCAGGGCGCCGGCCGGGCTGCCGACCCCGCCCAGCACGACGACGACGAACGCGTTCAGCGTCCAGATGGCCTCGTCGGCCGGCGAGAAGGGCAGGATGATGCCGATGACGATGCCGGCCGCCCCGGCGAAGGCCGCCGACACGGCGAAGGTCATGGCGTAGACGTGGCGCACGTTCACGCCGCACAGGCGCGCCGCCATGGTCTGCTGCGCCGTTGCGCGGATGACGCGGCCCAGCGACGTGTATTTCAGGAGAGCGGCCAGGCAGGACAGCAGCACCAGGCTGGCCGCCAGGCAGCTCACGCGCACGGCGTCGAAGGCGATGGGGCCCAGCCGGAAGGAGGCGAAGGCGTAGCTCGGCGTGATGTTGCGCATGTCCGGCGAGAACAGCCAGATCATGATGTTGTTCATCATCAGCGCGACGCCGAAGGTCAGCAGGATCGACGCGAAAGGCGTGCTGTCGACGGCATACTGGATCAGGAACCGCTGATAGACATAGCCCACGCCCGCCAGGATCGCCATCACCAGCGGCATGGTGAGCAGCGGGTCGATATGCAGGGTCTCCGACAGGATGAGCGCCAGATAGGCGCCCATCAGCACGATGATCCCGTGGCTCAGGTTGATGACGTGCAGCACGCCGAAGATCAGCGAGAAGCCGACCGCCGCCAAGGCGTAGATGCCGCCCAGCACCAAGCCGTCGGCCAATGTCTGCGCGATGAGGTTCATGATCGAGATTGGGTCCGGCTAGGCCTTCTTGTCCCAGGTCGGCGCGGGATAGATCGCCTTGGCCGATGCGGCATCCGCCGGAAACACGATTGCCAGCTTGCCCTTCTGGACCTGGCCGATCATGCCGCCCATCAGGATCTCGTCCCCGTCGCCCTGTGGCGTGAACTTGATGCGGCTGTAGAAGGTCTCGTAGTTGGCCGCCGCCAGCGCGTCGCGCACCGCCTCGGGCTTGGTGCTCTTGGCCGCCTGCATGGCCATCACGTAGGTCTCGATGCAGGCTGCCGCGCCCGCCACGTGATAGGCGATCGGCCGCGTGAACTTGGACTTGTAGTATTCGACGAACTTCTTGGAATCGCCGAAGAACTTGTCCTTGAACGGTACGTTCTCGTCCCAGTAGGTCGAGCACAGAAGCGCTTCGGAGTACTTGCCGAGCGCCTCCCGGAAGGAGACGAGCTGCGGGCCCAGGCCCTGGAACAGCAGCTTGACGTTGGTGTTCGTCGCGACCATCTGGCGCGCCACCAGCAGCGAATTCTGGTCGTGCATGACGCAGATCAGCATGTCGGGCGTATTGGCGCGGATGGAGCCCAGCACGCTCGAGACGTCGGTCGGCTTGGCCGGCAGCTCGTAGCCGTCGAGGCGCTTGAACCCGGCCGCATCGCACGACTTTCGCACGCCCTCGGCGGCGGTCTTCGAGAAGGCGTCGTTGGTCCATATCACGGAATAGGTCTGCGGCAGGGGCTGCAGCGTCTTGAACATGGCCGCGGTCGAGGCGAACTGCCGGGTCGCGCGCGGGAACATGCCGAAGATGTACTTGTACCCCCGCGTGAAGATCGCATCGGAGCCGCCGCCCGTCTGCACCATGGGCTTCTTGGCACGTTCGGTGATGGCGGCCGTTGGCAGCACGATGTTGCTGCCGAAGGAGCCCAGGAAGAAGTTGGTGCCCTCGTCGATCTGGCGCTGGATCAGGGTCGTGGCGCGCGCCGGGTCGCTCGCGTCGTCGAACAGCTTCAGCTCGATCTTGTACTTTTCGCCCGCGATCTCGACGCCGCCCAGTACGTCGTTCATGTAGCTGACGGCGGTGATGTAGCCGTTGTTGACGTTGAGGCCGGTCTCGGCGGCCGCGCCCGTGAGCGGCACCGATCCGCCGATCACCAGCGTCTTCGACTGGGCGTGCGCCGATCGGACCGCGGGAGCGCCGATCGCTGCCGCTCCCAGCACCATGCCGAACTGCGATACGACTCGGCGGCGGGTCGGCTTTCCAGTCTGCGACGTCATCTCATTTCCCTCCGACGGTTCCCCAATGTCCGCGCCATGTCGTCCGCGACACGTCGTCCACGATGGGCACGAGCTTAAGACGCGACCACTTCGAGTCAATGCAGCCCCTCCGCATCGCGGTCAACATCGACCGAGGAGATGCAAGGGCAGGGCCAAGATCGATCTAGGGCCGCTCCCGGCCGAAGCGGCCTTCGATGAATTCCAGGGCGTCGGCCGCGCAGCGGTCCGGGACCATGTCGCAGATATTGTGGGGCAGGCCTTCGTAGACCTTGACGCCAACGTCAGGAATCGCCTTGCGCATCAGGTCGTAATTGTCCGTCGAGCCGACGCTCTCGGCGCCCGGATAGACGATCAGGGTCGGGCACTTGATGCGGCTGAGCTCGTCGTACCATTCGAGCGTGGCCATGAGCCCGATGAAGCGACCGATATAGGCCGTGTCGTTCTTCGACGCCTCGTCGAGGAACCATTCGATGAGGCCCGGATCGTCGTCGTTGAGGCGTTCGTGGATGGTGGCGGCCAGGAAGCCGCGCAGCCCTTCCTTGGCGACGCGCGGCAGCCATTGGAGCGCCTGGCTGCGCTTCAGGCCGGCCGTCGAGCCGAACAGCGCCAGGCTCTTGACCTTCTCCGGATGTTCGATCGCCAGGCGCTGCCCGATGTAGCCGCCGGCCGAATTACCGACGATATGGACGCTGTCGACGCCGATATGCGCCATGAGCTCGAGCACGTCCTTCACGAGGCGGTCCATGCTGAGCGCGGGCTCCGGGGGCGGCACCTGGGACTGGCCGTGGCCGCGCAGGTCGAGCCGGACGACCCGGAAACGGCGCGCCAGCGCCGGCACCATGCCGTAGAACCGCTTCGACGAGCCCATCGCCGAATGCAGCAGCAGCACGGTGTCGGCCTTGCGCCAGGGGTCGGAGAAGTCGTCGATGTAGTAGGCGAGGCGCATGCCGTCGCTGCTTGAGAATTCCATGTCCGTTCTTCCTATGGATGGATCGAGAGCTCGCCGGCGGCGACCTTTTGCTGGAACTCCAGCGCTGCCTGCTCCAGCGTCAGGAAGACGGCGCCCTTGCTCGTTAGCTCTTCCACGAGCTTCTCCAGGACCAGCATGCGATGGCCGCGGCCGATGACGTAGGGATGGAAAGTATAGGTGAGCACGCCCCACTCGACGGCCTTCTGCATGTACTCGAAATCGGCGATCCAGTTCTCCAGCACCAGCCGGGCATTCATCAGGCCGGGCATGAGCTGGTTGGAGGTGCGCAGGAACTCGAAATGCGGGAAGTCGTCGAGCGACCAGGCGATGGGCATCTCGACGAGCGGCGTCGGGGTGCCGAATTCCGGCGCGGTATCCTTGTGGATGCGGTCTCCCCGGCGGACGAAATAGGGGCAATAGTCGTTGCCCATCATGCTGCTCTCGTAGAGGAAGCCGTTGGCCAGCAGCAGGTCGACCGTGCGGTCGCTGATGTCCCAGGAGGGCGAGCGGTACCCCACGGGATCCCGGCCGGTCAGGCGCCGGATCGCCGCGCTGGCGCGCCGCAGCCCCTCGCTCTCCTGCTCGGCGCTCAGCCCGGCCGGCGGGTCGTGTGTCCAGCCGTGGTGGCCCACCTCGTGGCCGCCGCCCACGATGGCGTCGCAGACCTGCGGGTAGGCCTGGATGACCGTTCCCGGGATGAACCACGAGGTGCGGATGCCGTGGGCGGCGGCGAGGGCGAGGATGCGGCGCGTACCCACCACGCCGAACTCTCCGCGCGACACCGGGGTGGGCGTCGTCAGGCCGCGCGCGATCAGCCCCGACCACGCGTCGAAGTCGAACGTCAGACAGACGATGTGGCGGGTCACGGCGCCGACCCTACTCGAGCTTGATGCCCGCCTTCTTGATGGTCTCGGTCCATTCGGCCACCAGCTTCGCGAGCTGGGCGGTGTGGTCTGCGGGGGAATTGGCGATGATCTCGTAGCCCAGCTCCTTGAGCTGCGCGGCGATCTTCGGCTCCTTGAGGGCGCGCACGAAATGGTCGTTGAGGACCTTCAGCGCCTCCGGAGGCGTGCCGGCCGGAGCGTAGATGCCCCAATAGCTCTCGGCATTGACGCCCGGCAGCCCGGCCTCGGCGAAAGTCGGCACCGTCGGCATGATCTCGGAGCGCCTGTTGGCGCTCATGGCAAGCGCGCGCAGCCTGCCCTGCTCGACGAACTGGCGCGACGAGCTGATGCCGCCGAACATCATCTGCACGGCGCCGGACAGCAGGTCGTTCATCGCCGGAGCCGTACCCTTGTAGGGTACGTGGACGATGTCGATGCCGGCGACCTGCCTGAAGAGCTCGCCGGCCAGGTGCGGCGCCGTGCCGTTGCCGCCCGAGCCGAAATTGAGCGTGCCGGGCTTGGCCTTGGCCAGCGCGACCAGCGCCTTCACGTCGGTCGCCGGCACCGACGGATGCACCAGCAGCGGCACGGGACCGCTCGCGATCATGGTGAGGCCGGTCAGCTTCTTCAGCGTGTCGTAGGGCAGCCTGGCCCCGAACAGGCCGGGATTGACCAGGATCGCGCTGTCTACGGCCAGGATGGTGTAGCCGTCGGCCACAGCGTCGGTCACCATCTGGGTGCCGATCATGGTTGCGCCGCCCGGCTTGTTGTCGATGACCAGCTGCTGGCCCAGCGTGCGGGACACTTCGGGCGCCAGGGCGCGCATCAGGATGTCGGTGCCGCCGCCGGGCTGGTACGGCACGACGACGCGGATGGGCTTGGCCGGAAAGGACTGGGCCTGTGCGTTGGCGGCGAGCAGCCCGAGCGACAGGGCCCCGAGCGACAGGGCTATGAGGAGGAGACGGCGCATCGGTGTGGTTCCTGGTCAGTGGGGATGAGCGACATGGAGGGCGGGCGACGGCATGCCGAAGCGCCAGCGCAGGAAGGCCAGCACGTCCTCTGCGCAGCGTTCGGGCGCGGCTTCGCCGATATTGTGCGGCAACCCTTCGTAGGCGATGAGCTGCACGTCCGGGATGCGCTGGCGCATGACGTCGTAGTTGCTGATCGAGCCGACCGTCTCGGCGCCCGGGATCACCAGCAGGGTGGGACACTTGATCTCGCCCAGACGCTCGCTCCAGTCGAGCGACGACATCAGGCCGACGAAGCGGCCGATATAGGCCGGGTCGCACTGGGCGGCACGCGACACGAACCACTCGATCTTGCGTGGATCGGTGCCCGGCACGAAACGATCCTCGATCGTGTCGAGGAGGAACTTCCGGATGCCGTCCTTGGCGATGCGCGGAATCCACGTCTTGGCCTGGCTGTTGCGCAGGCCGGGCGTCGACCCGAACAGGATCAGGCTCCTGACGCGCTCGGGACGGTCCATGGCGAGGTTCTGACCGATATAGCCGCCCGCCGAGTTGCCGACGACATGGGCGCTCTTGCAGCCCAGCAGGTCCATCAGCTCCAGCGTGTCGGCGACCAGCCGGTCCATGTCGAAGCGGCTGTCGGATGCCGGCGTCTGCGAGTTGCCGTGACCGCGCAGGTCGAGGCGCACGACGCGGTAGTGGCGCGACAGCGGCGCCACCCAGCCGTAGAAGCGCTCGGCGCATCCCATCGCGGCATGCAGCATCAGCAGCGTCGGCGCATCCGCCCAGGGATCGGTGTTGTCGTCCACGTAGTAGGCGAGCTTCAGCCCGTCCGTCGTGGTGAAATGATGTGGCTTCATCCCCGGGATCCTCATTCAAGAACCGCGCCGACCGACAGGCCGCCGCAGATATGGACGATCTGGCCGGTCATGTAGGCGGCATCGTCCGACAGCAGGAACGCCACCACCTTGGCGACGTCCTCCGGCGTGCCCAGCCGCTTCATCGGGATGGCGCCGACCAGCCTGCGCGTGAGCGGTGAATCGGGTGGGTTGGCGCCGCGGAAGAGTTCCGTGTCGATCATGCCGGGCGCCACAGCATTGACCGCGATGCCGCGTCCGGCGAGTTCTAGCGCCCAGGTGCGTGTGAGCGCATGCATGCCGCCCTTGGTGGCGCCGTAGATCGTGCGCAGCTCCTTGCCGAGCGCCGCCCGGCTGCCCATGTTGACCACCCGGCCGAAACCGGCGTCGCTCATGGCGGGCAGCACGGCCTGCAGGCAGAGCAGTGCCGCGCGCAGATTGAGCGCGATCGATGCGTCGATCAGGTCGTCGCCCAGATCCGAAAGCGGCACCGCCGACGACATGCCGACATTGTTGACCAGCCGCGTGAAGCGATGCCGGTCGCAGAGATCGCGGAGGCAGGCACGCGTTGCGTCCGCGTCGCGGAGATCGATCCGCACGAATTCGGCAGCGGCGTCGGGGGCCGGATCGGCGATGTCGAGATTGACGACATGGTAGTCGCGGGCGAGGCGCGTCGCGATGCCGGCGCCGATGCCCCGGCTGGCGCCGGTGACGAGGACAGCCTTCTTGCTCATGCCGGCTGCAGCCCCAAGGTCTGGCCGCCGCAGACATGCAGCATCTGTCCGGTGATGAAGCCAGAGCGGGCGTCGAGGAAGAAGGCGACGGCCTGTGCAACGTCGTCGGCGACCGCGAAGCGCTTCATCGGAATGGCGGCCAGCACGTTGGCGATGACGTCCGGCGAGTTGTTCCGGCGGAACGTCTCGGTGTCGACGGGCCCGGGGCCGATCGCATTCGCGGTGATGCCGGCGGCGGCGAATTCCAGCGCCCATGTCCGGGTCATCGACAGCAGCGCCCCCTTTGTCATGGAGTAGACGGTGCGGTTGGGCCGCCCTTGCACCGCGCGGCTGCTGATGTTGACGATGCGGCCGAAGCCTGCGGCGCGCATGGCGGGCAGGGCGGCCTGCGTGCACAGGATGGCCCCCACGAGGTTGAGGTCCATGACGGCGTCGAAGGCCGCGTCGGTCACCTGCTCCACCGGCATCGCACGGACGATGCCGGCATTGTTGACCACCCGGGTGATGAGAAACTCGCACGCGACGTCGGCGAGAGCGGCCCGCGCCGCCGGTCGGTCCGTCAGGTCGATCTGCCGGAAATGTCCGGGGCTTCCGGCGGGCGGAGGGGCGATATCCACGTTGATGACGGTATGGCCTTCCGACGCCAGCCGCTGGACGATGGCACGGCCGATGCCGTTGCTGCCGCCGCTGACAAGGGTCGCTTGGGTCATGTGGCAAGCCTGGGCGTCGGGGAGGGCAGGTCGTCTAGGATCGCACCCGCCGACGGCAGGCTTTCGAGGCCGGAGACGCGCTGGATCACGCAGTCGATCTGGCGGTCGGACAGCGGCCGCGCGCCCCGTCCGAAGCACTCGCGCACCTTCGCTTCCAGCTCGCGGTCGGAGAGCGGTCGCGACGGCGTGCCGGGCAGCGTATCGACCACGATGCGGTGCTCGCTGCCGTCGGTGGTGCGCAACGTGAGCGGGACCGGAATGAACTTGTCGTCACGGCCGGCGTCGATCTGCACGCGTACCCGCGCCGCCAGCGGACCGATGGCGGGGTCGAGAACGGCTGCCGGCTCGATTTCGGCCAGGCCGAGCCGGCGCCGCAGCAGGGCCGAGGCGACCGAGTACTGGACGCTGAACTGCGCGGCCGCCTGCGGCGTGGCGCCGGGATCGAAGGCATTCCCGACCAGGCGCGCCATGTAAGGGGTCAGTTCGACCGTCACCGAGTCGATGTGGTCCGGCGTCAGCGCATGGCGTTGGACCAGTTCCAGCACGCCCTCGATCGCGGCGTGATTGCAGAAGCAGCTCGGATACTTCTTGAAGGTCAGGCCGGCCACCTCGAACGTCGTGCCCAGCCCGTCCAGCACAAGGTCCTGATCGAGCTCCGTGTACAGGGCGGCAAGTCCGGCGCGGCCTTCGAGCGCCTCGGCCGGGCCGGTGATGCCGCAGGCGGCCATCAATGCCGCCTCGACGCCGGCTTCCGCAGCGCTTGCCGACTGCAACCGCTTGGTCAGGGTCTTCTCGATGAGGGACTGCTGCGTGCCGCCGGCGGTGCCCAGCGCGATGCCAATTGCATTGGCCGTTCCGCGTCCGTCGAGCTTGAGGATCCGCGCCGCCGCCGCGGCGGCGGCGAGACCGCCGAGCACGGAAGTGTAGAACCACCCCGGATGGCTCTTCACGGCGCGGCCGAGGCGGACCATCAGCTCGTCGCCGGCCACCAGGGCCGCGATCAGCTCGGCTCCCGTCGCGTTGGTGCGTTCGCCCAGGGCCAGAACGGCAGGCAGGATCACGATGTCGGCATGCACCGTCGCCCGGTCGTGCAGCGCGTCGTAGTCCAGCGCCGCCGCCATCATCCCGTTCAGGCGGGCGGCCGCCGGAGCCGGCAGATGATCGCCGTGCGCCCATACGTTCGCCTCGGCGCGGCCGCCACGCTCGACCAGAAGGCGGCGGATCTCGGCGACGCCCGCCGCATCCGATCCCGCCCAGGCACAGGCCAGCGTATCCAGTATCTGCCGCTTGGCGCCGAGTGCGATTTCGGCCGGCAGCGCCTCGAAGCACAGGCCTGCGGCCCACTCGGCGAGGTGACGGGTCAGACCTGCCCGCTCAGGCATGCGCCGGCGCGGCGCTTGGCGCCGCGCTCCTGGCTCGGCCGGTCTGGGCGCCCGTGATGTAGCCCGCTGCCATCGCGGCATCGACCGGCCGTGCGCCGGGCACGTTGACCCAGAACCGATAGAGCAGTCGCTTTCGGCTCTCGTCGGTACCGTCGACGAAGGAGGTGCGCCAGTGCAGGACGGTATAGTTGTTCAGCAACTGCATGTCGCCCGGCTGGAAATCCATCTCCAGCCGGATGTCGGGCCGGTGCGCCAGCTCGACGATGTGGTCGACCGCGGCCATCTCCTCGGCGGGGACTCCGGTCGGCATGCGTCGCTGCGCGTCCTTGATCGTGCTGGCATTGAACACGCTGCTCACCACGCCGTCGCGGCAGCGGTAGACCGGTATCTTGTGCGGCGTGACGCCATGCGGGCTGTCGTTCGAGGCATCGCCGCGCAGGTCGTGGTGGAAGCCGCGATACAGCACTTCGAGATATTCGGGATGATGAGTCAGGATTTCATTGTAGATCGCCAGCGAGCTTGCGATCCGGCTGAGTCCGCCCGATAGCGGACGGCGCACGCACAGCAACGCCACCATGTCGGCCGGATCGGTGTGCGGGCGCTGCTCCGCGTTGGTCTGGGACGGCTTGACGTTGAGCGCATTGACGTCGAGTCCGCGATCCATGATCTCCGCCATCAGGTCGCCGCGCAGGTTCTGGGTCACTGGCGTGCCGAGCCTAAGCCCAATGCCCCAGTAGAGGGTCCGAACCGACTCGAGATCGCGGTTCTCGACGGGCAGGCCGCGCAGCAGGACGAAGCCACGGCCGTTCAGAACGTCGTCCCGGCAACGTTCGATCAGCGGCTCGACCGTCGGCAGGGGGAAGTCCGCCGCCCCGAACGCGCCGGCCAGGAGGCCACGCGCCTGCACGCCGGCCACCGCCCGCTCGATCTCCGCCACCATCGCCGGGCTGAGCTCGACGCGCCACGACGGATCGTCTGCGGCGTCGATGCCTCGCCATGCGGACGGATGCTGGATCGGGCTCCGCCGGATTTCCATCACGCGCTCCTGATTCGATGTGGCGAAAATAAGAAGGGAGCGGCTATTCTGTCAAAAGGAAAGGCCGTTCTGCTGTAGGCAACGAAGGCAAGGTGATGGTGAAGGCCATGACGTCGGTGGAGAGGGCGCTCGCCGTGCTGAGCGCCTTCCGCCCCGACGATACGACGCTGTCGCTGGCGGAACTCGCGCAGCGCACGCAATTCTACAAGAGCACCATCCTTCGGCTGGCGCGCTCGCTGCAGAGCGCGCATTTCCTCGTGCGGCTGGAGAATGGCGGCTACCAGCTTGGGCCGGAGGTCGTCCGGCTCGGGGAGATTTGCAAGCGCGGCACCACGCTGGACAGCCTGATCATGCCGGTGCTGCGCGACCTGGTGGAAAGAACCGGCGAGAGCGCGACGCTCTATGTCCGCAAGGGTGACCATCGTCTCTGCCTTCGTCGCGTCGATTCGCGCCGCACGATGCGTGATCACATCCGCGAGGGGGATCTGATCCCGTTGACGATCGGCGCGCCGGGCCGCGTCTTCCTGCATTTCGACGCGGATGTGCCGCGCCCCATGAAACGCGGCGTCGTGCCGTCGAACATCCGCACGAACACGGCGTGTCCGCTGCCGATCATCACGAAGGGCGAGTACGATACCGCCATGGCCGCGATCGCCTGCGGCGTCTTCGGCCGGCAGGGCGAACTCCTGGGCGTGGTGTCGCTATCCGGTTCGATCACCCGCTTCACCAAGCGAGAGGCCCAGAAGATGGGCGAGATCCTGCTGCGGGCGTGCCGGCGTCTCACGATGGAACTCGGCGGCAGTCTCGAGCACTACGCGCCACGCAAGCGCCCTGAATGACGAGGGAAATCCGAATGTCCGACCATCCCGCCCGCTATCGCTTCCTGCTCATCAACGCCTTCAGCCTTGAACCCGGCTCGGAGTTCAGGTTGCGTGCCTTCTCCGGACCGAAGGAGACGCAGCTCCACAATTACGACGACGTGAAGCCGTTCCTCGAGGGCATCGAGTGGGACCTTCATGCCGGCGCACGTTCGACGCACGGCAATTGGCCGGTGACGACCAAGCAGGAATTCATGTCGGTGGGCCACAACCGGCTCGCCCTGGTCCGCGAAGCCTGCGCCGGCGGCAAGTACAATGCGATCGTGCTGCTTGGCGGCGGCGATCCTGGTTACATGGAGGCGCGCGAGATCGGCCGGCGCTATCGCATGCCGATCACGTCCTGCGCCCATGCGCAGATGCACGTTGCCGGTTTGCTGGGCAACAAGTTCACGATCGTCGACATCGGCGAGACGCACAACATGCAGATGTACCAGCTCGTGCTGCAGTACCGCATGACCGACCGATGCGCCTCGATCCGCAACATCAACTATCCTCTGCCGACACCGAACTTCCCCTACGACAAGCCGATCGAGGTCGAGCGTGACCGTGCCCTGAACGGCGCGCCGTCCGGCATGCTGGAAGCCTCCGTCGAGGAGTCCGTCGCCGCCATCGAGGAGGACGGTGCCGAGGTCATCGTGCTGGGCTGCTCCGCCGCCTACTGGCTGCAGCCGTTGCTGCAGAAGAGGCTCGAGGAGATCGGGTGGGAAATCCCGGTGCTGGAAGGCTATCGCTGCGCCATCCAGTTGGCGAAGACGCTCGTCGATCTCGGCATCGACGCGAGCGGACTCGCCTTCCCGGGAGAGAAGCCGATGAAGTGGCGTCGCAGGAAGGTGTTCTAGGTCCCGATCTTGCATGACGCGCGGCGCACAAAAGGGGTGATCATGATCGACAGACGCAGGTTGCTCGCCGGCACGGCAGGTTTTCTCATGGCGGGGGCCGCGGGAGCCGCGGCACAGACGAAGTTGTCGTCGGAGCCGGTCAGGCTTGTCGTGCCGCGCTCGCCGGGCGGCGGGTCCGACATCATCGCGCGGCTGATCGCGCCGGGTCTCGAGAAACAGCTTGGCACGACGATCATCGTCGAGAATCGGCCCGACGCGACCGCGGTGCTGGGGGCGACGATCGTCGCAAAGGCCAAGCCGGATGGGCATACGCTCTATCTGTCCGACAACTCCTTCTATCAGAACCCGGCGATACTCGATTCGCTGCCGTACGATACGCTCAAGGATTTCACCGCCGTGACGATGCTGGCCCAGGGACCGGTGATCCTCATCGTGCATCCGGACGTGCCGGCCAAGACGCTGCCCGAACTGGTCGAGCTGGCGAAGAAGCAGAACCTCACCTTCGCGTCGGGAGGCGTTGGCGCGTCCACCCACCTCGTGGGTGTGATGCTGAACCTGAAGGCGGGCACCAGCATCACCCACGTCCCCTTCAAGTCGTCCGGCCAGGCCGTGATCGCCCTGCTGGGCGGCCACGTCTCGATGCAGTTCGGCGGGATCAGCTCGGCGGCGCCCTACGTCAAGGACGGCAAGGTGCGCGCGATCGCCGTGACCGGCGATCGCCGCGACCCATCGATGCCTGACGTGCCGACCTTCCAGGAATCCGGCATCACGGGAGCCGACGTGATGAGCGTCTGGGGGCTGCATGCCCCTCCAGGCACGCCGCTCGAGGTTCGGCGCACGATTCGGGATGCCGCCGCCGCCGTCATGCGCGATCCGGCAATGAACAAGCAGCTCGCGGAGCGCGGCTATCAGGTGATCGCCAGCACGCCGGAGGAGCACCAGGCGCAGACCACGGCGTTGGTCGGCCAGTGGATCGATGTCGGCAAGCAGGTGAACCTGAAGGAATAGGTCCGATGCCCGGTCGTCTGGCGGACAAGGTTGCGATCGTCACCGGGGCCGGCTCCGTCGGCCCCGGATGGGGCAACGGTCGGGCGGCGGCAGTGCTGTTCGCGCGCGAGGGCGCGCGGGTCGTGGTGGTGGACCGCGACGCCGCAGCCGCCGCGGAAACCGTCCGGCTGATCGAGGGGGAGGGCCACGAGGCGTTTGCCGTCGAGGCGGACGTCACCGATCCGTCATCGGTCGACGCGGCAAGGGACGCGGCTCTCGGATGCTTCGATCGCGTTGACGTGTTGCTGAACAATGTCGGCGGCTCGATCACGGGCGGTGTCGTCGATATGTCGGTCGACGACTTCCGCCGCCAGATCGACCTCAACCTGACCAGCGTGTTCATCGTCTGCAAGGCGGTGTTGCCGGTCATGGTCGAGCGGGGCGGCGGTGCGGTCGTCAATGTCGGTTCGATCGGCGGCCTGCGCCATCTCGGACATGATCACGTCGGCTATTCGGCCGGAAAGGCCGCGCTGGTGCAGTTCACACGTCAGATCGCCGTGCGCCACGCGGCGGACGGCATCCGCTGCAACACGGTCATCCCGGGCATGATCGACACGCCGTTGCTGGAGCACCGCGTGTCTCGCCAGAAGGGACGCGCCGACCTCGCCACGCTGCGCAACGAAGCCACGACTCGCGTCCCCCTCGGCCGGCGCGGGGATGCGTGGGATGTCGCCCATGCGGCGCTCTTCCTTGCCTCGGACGAAGCCAGGTACGTCACCGCGACCGAGATACTGGTCGACGGCGGCCTGATGGCACGCAGTGCGTGATGAGCGCGGCATTCGGCGCTTTCCACCATGCGGCTGTCGTTCGCTTATCGTTTGAAGCCCGCGAGGGGACGGGCCTAACCTCGCGATCGGGACGGAGGTGCGCGTGACGGAAGCTGCAGGAAGTCGTGTAGCCAGAAAGATTGCCGTGGTGACCGGCGCGGCCGGCGGGATCGGCCGTGCCAGCGCGCTGCGGCTGTCGGAGGAGGGGGCGTCTCTGGTCGTGACCGACATCGATGGGCCGGGCTTGGCCGAGACGGAACGGCTGATCCGCGCCGCCGGCCGGCCGGTGCTGGGCATCGAGGCCGATGTCACGGAGGAGGCGGGAGTGGCGTCCCTGTTCAAGGCTGCCTTCGACACGTTCAAGCAGGTGGACATTCTGGTGAATGTCGTCGGCGGGGGACATTCCGGCCGCATCTGGGAAGCCAAGGTCGAAGACTGGGACTTCATCATGCGGCTGAACCTGCGCTCGACGTTCCTGTGTACCCGCGCGGTCGCGGGACACATGCGTGACCGTCGATCCGGTCGGATCATCAGCCTGTCGTCGGGTGCCCGCGAGGGCACGCCGTGGATGGCCTACTACACTGGCAATTCCGCCTACTCGGCGGCGAAGGCCGCCATCCACGGCTTCACCCGCGGAGTCGCGCTCGAACTGGCCGAATACGGCGTGACGGTCAACGCGGTGGCGCCGGGGCCCATCGAGACCGAACGGACGGGACCGGGCTTCCGCAGGATCGAGAATCTCGAATACGGCCCCATACGAGCGACGCCGTTGCGCCGCATCGGCGTTCCGGACGATATCGCCAATGCGGTGCTCTATCTCGCTTCCGACGAGGCCAACTACATCACCGGCGTGACGCTCGCCGTCGCAGGAGGTCGCTAGCCATGGATACGTCCGTCGAGATCGCCAGCGGCATGGACCGCGATATCGCATCGCTCAAGGCGCGGGCTGCCGACTATGGCGCCCGCCACCAGGTCATCGAGAACTGGGCATGGCCTGACGGCCGGCAGATGGCGGTGAACTTCACGGCCGATTTCGACGCCATGCTGCTGCGCCGCCTGCTGAACGAGCCGCCGTCGCAGCTTGCCAAGGGCGAATTCGGTGGCCGCGTCGGCATCTGGCGCCTGATCGAGCTGTTCGACAGCCATGGCATCAAGGCGACGATCTTCACGCCCGGCCGCATCTGCGAGCTGTACCCGCAGGCGGTGAAGGCGGCGGCGAAGAGCGGGCATGAGATCGCGGATCACATGTGGGAGCATCAGGTTCCCAAGGATCCCGAGCTGGAGCGCGATCACCTGCGCAAGGCCAAGGCGGCCCTCGAGAAGCTCACCGGGCGGCCGCCCGTGGGGACAAGAAGCTGGCATACGCGCGAGCTCCTGATCGAGGAAGGCTTTATCTACAACTCCCACGATTCACTCGATCATCGCGCACAGTATGTGAGCGGTCCCGACGGCGCTCGGCCCTTGCTCAACCTGCCGTTCCACTACGCCATCGATGATGCGATGTTCTTCAGCTTCGCCTGGCTGAACACCGAGAACCAGGCGCAGCGCATGATGGATCCCGAGCATGTCGAGGAGATCTGGTGGCAGGCCTTCCTGCAGCAGTACCAGCAGGGCGGCTATCTGAACATCTGCATGCATCCCTTCGTGTCGGGACGGGCGCTGCGGATCGCCATGCTCGACCGGCTGATCGAGCGCATGAAGCGCCTGCCCGGCGTCTGGTTCCCGACCTGCGAGCAGGTGGCGCGCCACTGCATCGCGACCTGTCCCGCCCGCTGAGAGGAGGTGCGCCATGCCCTGGAAGGAACGCTATACGAGCAGCGATGAGAGGAGCCTTCTCGATGCGGAGGTGAGCTGGCCGGGCGGAAACCGCTGCTGCTTCCGCATCGTCGTCGATCTGTCGCCGGCCTGTGCTCCGGACGGCATAAAGCCCGCGGACCTCGAGACGGCGGACGCCTATTACGGCGCTCACGGCGGCCTGGCGGCATTGCGGGGCGTGCTGGGGCGCTACGGCATCAAGGCGACCTTCGCGGTGCCGGCGGTGATCGCCGAGATCTACGAGAGCACGATCCAGAGCCTGCGCGACGATGGACACGAGATCGCTGCCCACGGCTTCAAGCACGAAGACCCGAGCCTTCTGGGACGCGACGAGGAGCAGGCGCGGCTCGCGCGCACGACGGAGATCCTCGAGCGTATCGTCGGACGACGTCCGACCGGCTGGTTCTCGCTGGCGCGGCCGACCGACAAGTTCTCGGGCGGCGCGGTGAGCGGCAGCACCATCGACCTCTTGGTGGGGGCCGGATACGATTATTTCGGCAACGGTCTGGCCGACGACATCCCGTACTATTGGGTGTCCGACTTCGCCAGCCGTCGCGCCATCCTGGCGTTGCCCTACTACTACCATTTCGACGATCAGTTCTTCCTGCTCTTCCCCAGGAAGGGGACCGGCCTGGAGAATCCCGATTCGCTGTTCCGCAACTGGAAGGCGGAGCTCGACGCGCAGTACCGGCGCGGCCGGCAGTTCTCCATGGTGCTGCACCCGCA
>Ga0182792_1001141_pt1 | contig 22540 bp, 27 predicted proteins | sample Passage237B_FD_130497 | JGI IMG/M metagenome (GOLD analysis project Ga0182792, IMG submission 130497) | Cellulose adapted compost microbial communities from Newby Island Compost Facility, Milpitas, CA, USA - Passage2 37B (version 2) (version 2) ...
CGATGGAGATGGCGAAGGTCACCATGTGCTGCCAGAACGCCGGGTTGTTCGCGCTCGTCGGGACGTCGTTCTTCAGATCCTGCCTCAGGTCGTTCTTCCAGTAGTACATCGCCACGTCGGCGAGCGTGTTGCTCTGGCTGTCGGCATAGGGTCGGGTGGCCGTATAGGTGTAGCTCTGCCCGCCCGGGCCGGTGATCTCCTCGCCGTCCGTATTGTCTACGTTGCCTTGGGCTCCGGTGTTCGACGCCGCGTCATCGTTCCAGTAGCCGTCCGAAGTCAGAATGGCGAAGTTCTGCCGGCAGGACAGTTGATCCTCTGTTTCCTCCGGCCCCCAAGGGCCGTCGGGGCCCGTCTCCCGGAAATACTCGCCGGCGCGGCCCAGCGCGGCACGCAACGGCGTGTCCGAGATCTGGGTGGTGTTGTACAGCCGGCTGTACCACGTCGCCCGGTTGGTGCCCTGGAACAGGCCGTTGTCGTTGCCTACCGGAATCCTGTAGAACGGGTTGGAGGTGGCGTTGACGTTGATCGTCGTGTAGCCGATCCGGAACGGTACGTCCTGATCCTCCGGGACATCCGCGAACAGGCCGGCGAACGCGCGGCTGGCAGCCCCCTTGGCCATCTTCGCGCGTGTGCGGTAGTAGTGGTACCAGTTCGCGTAGTTCTGCCATTCCTCCAGCACGGTCCGGGTGACCGTCGTGCTGCCGTGAGTCCATTCAACCGGATCGTTGAGCTCGTATCGCTTACAGCCGCTGGGGCGCGGGCCGGTCGTGTTGACGCAGGTGAAGGTCGTGCCCCAAGAGGCCGCGTTGCAGCGTTCGAGATGGGTGATCCTGGCGCTGTTATCCGATCCCGTGTAGTTGAAGCGCCACAGGTACAGGTCGCTGTTGGTGGTGGGGTTCGAGGTGGACGTCCTGGGCGTGTGGAAGCACCGATTGCTGGACGTGGTGAGGTTGGTGGTGCCCGTCGCCTGCGGCGGAATGCGGAAATTGTCGCTGGACACGATGGTGGCGCCGGTGTTCGACGCGTTGACGTCGTCCATCTTGGTGCCGTCCGCCTTGTACCACGGCTCGTAGGTGACCAAGGGGTTGTAGGCGACGAGGTTGACGGGATACGTCGTCCGCCGGATGTTGCCCGAAGGGGCGTTGTCGGGCATGTAGTCCCGGCTCATGGACGTCGAGTTGTCGAGGATGAACAGGATGTTGGGCGGTGGCGGTTTGCCGATGACCAGTGGCTGCTGGTCGATGTTCACGGCCTGGGCCATGGCGGGCAGCAGGCCAAGAAGGATCCAGCCGGACTGGTGCAGACGTTTCGCGAAACGGCTCGGAGTATTCATCGTCTTCACTCGTTCAGGGGCCGGTCACGCTCAGAGCGTGCGGCGCACGGTGGTCTGCAGCACGACCAGGGCCCGGTTGTCGTTGGAGCCCGGGGCCCGGTTGCGGGCCGTGATGCGGTAGATGCGGATGTCGCGCGGCGTCTCGATGCTGAGGTTGTTGCCATAGTTCAGTGCGGCGTCGCTGAAGCCGGCGGTCGGGTCCCCCCGGTTCGGTTCCGGCCCCTCGAAGAGCAGCTGGATGCGGTATTGCGGCGCGTCGGAGGTGAGGTCGGCGTTGACGCGGAACGCGTTGTTCGAGACGGTCGCCCAGCCCGTGCTCCCCGAGAATGTGCCGGGCGGCACGATGGTGCAGTTCGAGGCGTTGCTGCTCGGATCGAGGCAGTCGTCCTGGTAGTTGTCCTCGTCGTCCTCCAGCTGCGCTTCGGCAAAGCTCAGCGCGGCCTCGGCGGACTGCATGGCGATGGCGCGGTCGTACATGTTGCCGCTCATGCGTTCCTGCAGGGATGAGGTCTGCATGCCGGAGACGCCGATCAGCGTGATGACGACCAGCAGGATCAGCGACACGATCAGCGCGGCGCCGTGTTGCCGCGCGGCGGTCGGTGTGGAGGAGCGGGCGGGGAGTCTCATATGCGGATGTTCCGGAGTCCGATCAGCGAGGTGAACGAGCGCTCGATGCGGCCGCCTTCCCGGCCGCCGCGGTCGTCGAGGCTGACGGCCGTCAGCGTGACCTCGACCGCCGTCACCTCGGCCCAGTCCGTCGGCGAGGCGACGAAGTTCGCGTCGTCCCCCTGGCGGTAGGCGATCTGCATGTCGGTGATTCCAGGTACCACTTCTTCTGTGGTCCCGTCGGAGCGCCGCCGGTACAGCGAGCGGCCGCCTTCCTCGTTGTTGCCGACGTACCAGACGGTGCTGTTGAGCAGGGCGATCATGCCGTCCGGCAGGTCGGCGTAGGGGCGTCCCGAAGAGTCGGTGACGGTGGTCTCGTCATCGTCTCCGCTGACGCCGGACGCCTCGAACACCGCGGCACCACCGGAATTGCACGCGACCACGATGTCGCCGTCGTCGATGTCCAGGTCGGGCGTCGGGAATGTGTAATGGCGTTCTTCGGAGGTGACGTTGTCGAACTCGTCGTACTCGGCATCGCTGTCGACGTCGAGGAGCCGCGCGCCCGTTCCCGTGATCGCCTGGACCAGGATCGCGTGCGTGCCGGCGACGCGGTTGCCGGTCGCCGCGCCGGTGGTGACGCCGGGAGCCGTCGCGTTGTGGTCATAGCCCCGGATGCCGGTCCAGTCCGTGACGCCTCCGACCGGGTCGCTGATGTCATCGGACACGAAGACGCGGTCGGACAGTACGCCGCAGCCGGTGACGCCGGCCTGGCGGATGTCGCGCGCGAGCAGCTCGAAGGCCGTGCGGGTGTTCTCCTGCAGTTGCGCGAGGGCCTGGTTGGCGCGGTTGGTCTGGCCGCTCGCGATGACGATGGAGCCGACGCCGCCGATCAGCAGCGCGCCGAGCACCATCGCGATCATCAGCTCGATCAGCGTCAGGCCGGCCTGCGTGTGGCGGAGCGGGAAGGCAGCGCGATTCATAGCCGGACCTCGGTGACGATTTCCTGGGAGGAGCTGCCGCCGGTGCCGCGTTCGTCGTTCCACTGGACCGTCACGGTGCAGACGGCGCCGTTGCAGGCGATGGAACCGGTCGCGTCCTCGCCGAGGGCGTCCTGCAGGCGGTTGCGCCACTTCGCGATCTCGTTGCCGGCGAAGCTGCCCTCGGTCGGGTCGGCGTCGAGCTCGATGTTGAAGCCGCCGCTGAGGGCGTTCTCGCGGTCGATGCGCATGGCGTCGATGATCGAGTAGCTCTCGACGACCGCCATGCTGCGTTCCATCGAGCTCTGGTTGTTGCGCAGCGCGTTCAGCTGCAGGCCGGCCAGTCCGAGCAGGCCCAGCGCGAGGATGATGACGGCGATCAGCACCTCGAGCAGGCTGACGCCGCGTTGGTGCCTCATGCCCGGAGCAGAGAGGCGTTTCTTCATCACGGGCAGTCTCCTTCTCTATCGATCGACACGCGGCTGCCTGGTCCGACCGTGATGGTGCGCACGTTGTCGGAGATGCCCACGGTCGTGCACGTGGTGATGGTGCTGGAGGCGGTCGGCATGCCGCTGGGGCGGAAGGTCAACGTGTCACCGGTAAAACCGCTCGACACGCGGATGGCACCGAAGCTCTCGAACGAGCCGCGGCGGATGACGTTGCCGTTGCCGACGACGATCCAGTGCGTCCAGGTGCCCCCCCCGTTGCAGGCCGTGGCCGCGGCGTTGGCGGCGCGGCACAGCGACACGTTGTTGTTGGTCCGCACCGCCTCCGAGCGGGCCAGATGCACGGCGGCGACCAGTTCGTTGGTCACGTTCGACAGGCGCCAGCCGGCCAGCACGCTCTGGAAGGTCGGCGCGGCGACGGTGACCAGCACCGCCGCGACGGCGATCGTGATGACCAGCTCGACGAGGGTGAAACCAAGGGACTTTTGCATGCGCGTAACCTAATCGGCATCGAACGGACAGGGCAGAGAACGGCGACGGACGCGCCGATCCGGGCGATCGGCGGTGCCAGCGCGGCACGCGGCGGGCTTGCCGCACTATACTCGCGCAGTGGGCCAAGCGGGGTGCGGGAAGAATCGATGAGCGTGTTTGCGGGACAGTCGGACGAGGTCGTGCGTGCCTTGCGCGCCAGTTTCCGGGACGGGCGGGCGGGCTCGCCCATCGTCGAGGCGGGCGCGGAGCCCTCGGCGCAGCACATCGCCGCCGCGGTGCTGGTGCCGCTGGTGGTGCGGGAGGAGCTTTCGGTGCTGCTGACGCGGCGTTCGGAACACCTGCATCACCATCCGGGGCAGATCTGCTTTCCGGGCGGGCGCATCGAGCCGGACGACGGCTCGCCGACCATCGCCGCGATCCGCGAGGCCGAGGAAGAGGTCGGTTTGCGGCCCGACCGGCTGGAAATCCTCGGGGCGCTGCCGGAGTATTACTCGCGCACGGGTTTCCGCGTCACGCCAGTCGTGGCGCTCGTGCATCCGCCCTTCGAACTGCGGCTCGACGCCTTCGAGGTGGCCGAGTCCTTCGAGGTGCCGTTCGGCTTCCTGATGGATCCGGCCAACCACCGTCAGACCGATACCGAATATCAGGGCCGTCCGCGCCGCGTGTACTCGATGCCCTACGGGGAGCGCAACATCTGGGGCACGACGGCGGCCATCCTCGTCTCGCTGCACCGCTTCCTGCGCGACGTGCGGTGAGGGCGGCGGCCACCCGGGCCAGGTGTGTTATGTTGGAAGCGTCTAGCTGCACTGCAACAACGGTACGGTCATGACCCTGCTCGCGCTGATTCTCGCCCTGGTCGTCGAACAGATCCGTCCGCTGCAACGGCGTCCGGCGGTGGACGACGCGCTCGCGCGGCTGTGCGCGCGGGCGGTGCAGGCCTATGACGACCAGTCGGCCGCCAACGGCCGCGTGGCCTGGCTGCTGGTCGTGGGGCTCGGGGGCGCCGCGGCGTTCGCCGCGAACCGGCTGCTGGCGGCCGTCCATCCCGTGCTGGCCTTCGTTTTCGATACCGCCGTGCTGTACGTGCTGCTCGGGTTCCGGCGCGACGAGGGGTTGTTCACCGACATCCAGCGCGCGCTCGCGGACGAGGAGCCGGATGTTGCGGTGCAGCGCGTGCGCGACTGGACCGGTCGCGATCCGGCCGGGGCCGCGCCGGGGCAGCTCGCGCGCATGGCGACCGAGCACGCGCTGCTGACCGCACATCGCGGCATCTACGGCGTGCTGTTCTGGTTCGTGATCCTGCCGGGGCCGCTCGGCGCCGTGGTGTATCGGCTGGCGTGGCAGTTCCGCGCGGCCTGCCTGGCGCGGCCGGACGCGGCGGAGTCGGCCTTCGGCCGGTTCGCGTCGGCGGCCTGGGAAGTGCTCGATGCCGTGCCGGCGCGGCTGACGGCCGCGGCCTTCGCCGTGATCGGCAACTTCGAGGACGCGCTCTATTGCTGGCGCACGCAGGCCGGCCTGTGGGCCGAGCGCTCGGCCGGCATCGTGCTCGCGGCCGCGGCCGGGGCGCTGGGCGTGCGGCTGGGGATGCCGATGTATTGCGATGGTGCCGTGCTCGATCGGCCCGAGCTGGGGCTGGGCGCGGCGGTCGATGTCGACCAGATGGCGCGCGTGGCGCGGCTGATCTGGCGTGTGCTGGTGCTGTACGTGCTGGTCGTGGCCCTGCTGACGATCGCCGGCTGGGTCGCCCGATGACGAAACGCAAGCTCGCGGGGGTGTGTGATGTCGATACGTGATGTGGTGGTGTTGAGTGCGGTCCGTTCGGCCATCGGTTCGTTCGGCGGATCGCTGGCGTCGCTGGAGCCGGCCGATCTGGGCGGCATCGTGATGAAGGAGGCGGTGGCGCGCTCCGGCGTCGATCCGCAGCAGATCCGGTACGTGACGGTCGGCAACTGCATCCCGACCGAGACGCGCTATCCCTATGTCGCCCGCGTGGCCTCGGTGCAGGCCGGGCTGCCGATGGACTCGGTGGCCATGGGGGTCAACCGGCTGTGCTCGTCCGGTCTGCAGGCCATCGTCAGCAGCGCGCAGGCGATCATGCTCGGCGACTGCGAGTTCGGCATCGGCGGCGGAGTCGAGGTGATGTCGCGGGGCGCCTATCTCGCGCCGGCGATGCGCACCGGGGCGCGCATGGGCGACACGGTGATGATCGACGCGATGGTGTCGGTGCTGACCGATCCGTTCGGCGTCGGCCACATGGGCATCACGGCCGAGAACCTGGCCGAGAAGTGGGGCATCACGCGCGAGGAGCAGGACGCCTTCGCGGCCGAGTCGCACCGCCGTGCCGGCGTGGCGATCGCCGAGGGACGCTTCCGCGAGCAGATCGTGCCGATCGCGGTCCGCTCGCGCCGTGGCGAGGCCGTGTTCGACACCGACGAGCACTGCCGGCCGGACACCTCCGCCGAGGTGCTGGCGCAAATGCGGCCGGTGTTCAAGAAGGACGGCACGGTCACGGCCGGCAACGCCTCGGGTATCAACGACGGCGCGTCCTTCCTCGTGCTGGCCTCGGCCGACGCGGCGGCGCGGGCCGGCTACGCGCCGATGGCGCGGATCGTGTCCTACGCCGTGGCCGGCGTGCCGAACGAACTGATGGGCGAGGGGCCGATCCCGGCCACGCGCATCGCGCTGGAGCGCGCCGGGCTGACGCTGGACCAGATGGACGTCATCGAGTCCAACGAGGCCTTTGCCGTGCAGGCGCTCACGGTCATCAAGGGACTGGGGCTGGATCCGGCCCGGACCAACCCCAACGGCGGCGCGGTGGCGCTGGGCCATCCGGTGGCCGCGACCGGTGCGATGATCGCCACCAAGGCCATCCACGAGCTGCGCCGCATCGGCGGCCGCTACGCGCTGGCGACGCTGTGCGTCGGCGGCGGGCAGGGGCTGTCGGTGATCTTCGAGCGCGTGTGAGCGTTTCGCACCGGAAGCCGGGCCCGCCGCGTGCGGGCCTTTTCATCTGGCGCCCCAGGGGAGCTCACCAGCCGCGGGCCTGACGGCCGGCGCTCTCGATCTCGTCACGGATGGTGCGGAAGTGCTCGAAACGCAGCGGCTCGATGCGTCCGGCCTCGATCGCCGCGCGGATCGCGCAGCCCGGCTCGGCGCCGTGGCGGCAGTCGCGGAAGCGGCACTGGCCCAGGTGCGGCCGGAACTCGACGAAGGCCTGCTCCAGCGCCTCCGGCCCGACGTGCGCCAGGCCGAAGGCCTGCATGCCGGGGCTGTCGATGATCCAGCCGCCGTCGAAGTCGTACACCCGCGCGAAGGTGGTCGTGTGCTTGCCCGAGTCGAGCACGGTGGAGATCTCGGCCGTGACCGCCTGCGCCTCGGGGATCAGCGCGTTCGTGATCGTCGACTTGCCCATGCCGGACTGGCCGACGAGGATGCTGCGCTGGCCGGCCAGCCGCTCGGCGAGCGGCGCGACGCCGCCCAGCGCCGACAGCTCCAGCACCGGATAGCCCAGCCGCGCGAAGGGCGAGAGCATGTCGCGCGCCGGTGCGAGCCTGTCGGCCAGATCGCACTTGTTCAGCACGATCAGCGTCTCCAGCCCCTCGGTCTCGGCCGCGACGATGCAGCGCGAGATCAGCAGCGGCGAGAAGCCCGGCTCGGTGGCCGTGACGATGACGACCTGCGTCAGGTTGGCGGCGATGAGCTTCTCGCGGAAGGCGTCCGAGCGCCACAGCAGGTTGCGCCGGGGGTGCAGGGCCGTGATCACGCCCTGGCCGGGTGCGGTGAGCTCGACGTCGACCTCGTCGCCGCAGGCATACACGCTCTTCTTGCCGCGCGGCACGCACTTGAGCGTCTCGTCGCCGGCGCGCACCTCGTAGTTGCGGCCGAAGGAGGCGACCACGACGGCGCGCCGGGCGGCGGTGACGGGCGTGCCGCGGCTCACTGGAACTTGTAGTAGTGCGTGTTCAGGTACCCCGCGATGTCGCGCTCGTCCTCGGGGAACAGGCCGAGGTTGAGCGTCGTCGTACAGGCGGTGAGCTGCTGCAGCAGCGCGTCGGGGCTGTTCACGCGGCGTTCGGCGCGCGTGTAGGTATTGGAGCCGTCCGGCCCCCCGAACTTCTGCAGGTGGCAGGCCACGCACTGGTCGGCGTGGATCTCCTCTCCGGCATCGAGATTGGCGCCGTGGAACGGATCGGCGAGCGCGGGGCCCGCGGCCAGCAGGCCGACGGCGAGGCAGTGACGCAGGTTCATGGGACCTCCCGGAGCGGTGGACGGGCCGAGGTGTGACACAATCCCGGCCTCGTCAATTGCGAAAGAGCGCGTCGATTATGGCACAGGAGAACAAGCGCCTGATCTGGCTGGACATGGAGATGACCGGCCTCGATCCGGACCGGGATCGCATTCTGGAGATCGCCGTGGTGATCACCGACGAACACCTCGAGACCGTGGCCGAGGCGCCGGTGATGGTCGTGCACCAGCCCGACTCGGTGCTCGACGCCATGGACGAGTGGAACACCCGCACGCACGGCCAGTCGGGCCTGACCGCACGCGTGCGCGCGGCCACCGAGGGCGAGGCCGAGGTCGAGGCGCGTATGCTCGACTTCATCCGCCAGCACGTGCCGGAACGCGCCTCACCGATGTGCGGCAACTCGATCTGCCAGGACCGCCGCTTCATGGCGCGCTACATGCCCCGGCTCGAGGCCTGGTTCCACTACCGCAACCTCGACGTGTCCACGCTCAAGGAACTGGCGCGGCGCTGGCGGCCGGATCTGATCGAGAGCTTCACGAAGAGCGGCCGGCACGAGGCGCTGTCGGACATCTACGAGTCCATCGCGGAGCTGCGTCACTACCGCGACCACTTCCTGCGCCTGCAGGCCTGATTCAGCGCGTCATGCGGGCGATGGCGGCAAGCAGCGCCGCCGTCGACGGGTGGCGGTCCGCCTCGCCGGGCGATCCGGCGAGCTGGCGCGCCAGCGCCTTGCCGAGCTCGACGCCGTACTGGTCGAAGCTGTTGATGCCCCAGATCCAGCCCTGCACGAAGGTCTTGTGCTCGTACAGCGCCAGCAGCTGACCGAGGGTGCGCGGCGTTAGGCCCGGCAGCAGCAGCGTCGTCGAGGGCTGGTTGCCGGGGCAGACCAGATGCGGGGCGAGCCGTGCGGCCCCGGCCTCGTCCAGTCCCCGTGCGCGCAGCGTCGCGTGCGCCGTGGCGAGGTCAAGGCCGGTCATCAGGGCCTCGGCCTGGGCCAGCGCGTTCTGGTACATCGCCCGGGCCCGCGCGTCCTGCGTGCTGACGGGCACGATGAAGTCGATCGCGACGCGGCGCGTGCCCTGGTAGAACAGCTGATGCACGGCGTGCTGGCTCACGGTGCCGGCGTGGCCGAAGACCACCGGCGCGGTGTGCGCCTCCGCCGTCCCGCCGTTCCACAGGCAGCGCTTGCCGTTGCTCTCCATCTCCAGCTGCTGCAGCCAGGCCGGGAAGCTGCGCAGGCCGTGCGCGTAGGGCAGGACGGCGTGGTCGCCGATGCCGAGGAAGTTGGTGTTCCAGATGCCCGCGAGCGCGAGCATCACCGGCAGGTTGTCCGCGGCCGGTGCGTGACGGAAATGCTCGTCGATCGAGCGTGCGCCGGCGAGCAGCGCGTCAAAGCCGTCCTCGCCGAGCGCGATCCGCACCGGCAGGCCGATGGCCGACCACAACGAGAAGCGTCCGCCCACCCACTCCGGCACCGGGAACACGCGCTCGGGGGCGATGCCGAATTCGCCCGCTTCGTGGACGCGGTTGCTGACGGCCGCGAAGTGCGCGCCGACATCGGCGTGTGGGCCCAGCCCTGCATGCAGCCAGTCGCGCGCGGCGCGCGCGTTGGCCAGCGTCTCGAGCGTCGTGAAGCTCTTCGAGGACAGGATGAACAGCGTGCTGCCCGCGGCGCAGCGGGCCAGCACCTCGTCCAGCTCGGCCGGGTCGATGTTGGCGACGAAATGCACGCGAGGAGTGGCGTCGCCGTGCGGCGCCAGCGCCTCGCAGACCAGGCGCGGGCCGAGGTCGGAGCCGCCGATGCCGAGGTTCACGACGTCGCGGATCGGGTCGCCGTGCGCGCCGCGCAGCGTGCCGTCGCGCAGCGCGCGGACGAAGGCGCGCATGCGTGTCTCGCCCTCGGCCAGTGCTGCCGCGTCCGCGGTCGGCACGGCCGCGCCGCCGCGCAGCGCCATGTGCAGCGCCGGCCGGTCCTCGGTGAAGTTCAGGGGCTCGCCGGCGAACAGCGACTCGATGCCGCCCGCGAGTCCGGTCTGTTCGGCCAGTTCCAGCAGGGCGGCATGCACCGCGTCGTCGATGAGCTGCTTCGAGAAATCGGCGTAAAGGCCGTCGTGCCGCAGCGCGTAGCGATCCGCGCGCGTCGCGTCCTGCGCGAACAGCGTGCCGATCGCGCCACCGTCGAGCCGGCGTGCGTGCGTCTGCAGGGCCTGCCAGGCTGGCAGGCGGGTCGGGGAGGCGGGGCGCTCAGTCACGGCGGTAGAGGGTGAATATCTCCAGGCGCTTGCCGCCGGCATGGCGGTAACGCCACGCGGGCAGCCAGCCTTCGGGCTGGCGTGCAAGCCGTTCGTCGTCGTCCTGCACGAGCAGGTACTGGCAGCGCGTGTCCGGACTCCGGACGAGTTCGGGGCGCAGGCCGAGGTAGTAGTCGAGCGCGGCACGGTGGCTGAGGTCCAGATGCGCGGCGGCCACGCACGAGGGCTGTTCCTGGGCCAGCGCGAGGCCCAATGACTCGGCCATCGGGCGGTAGTTGCGCGTGTGGTCGACCCACGGGAGCAGCAGCGTGACGGTCAGGCACCACAGCATGGTCATGCCCAGGGCCCAGTTCGTCGGGGCGCGGTCGGCGCCGCGCGGCAGGCGCCAGACCAGTGCCACCCACAGCAGCATGATGGTGCCGCCCAGCACGGCCTGGCCGCCCGAGCCCTGCAGTACGAACTCCGGCGCCATACGCTCCAGGCTGCGTGCCAGGCCGGTAGGCCAGGCCGCGACCTGTGCGCTCCAGCCCAGCCAGATCAGCAGTGCGAACAGGCCGAAGGTCATGACCGCGAACCAGTCGAAGGCGTTTGCCGCACCGCGCCGCAGCGTCGGCACGCCGCCTGCGGCGAGCAGCGCCAGTGCAGGGACGGCTGGCAGCATCATCGCGGCGCTGAAGCTGCCGTTGGCATGAATCCAGATCAGCGCCATGCCCAGCGCGGCCAGCGGCAGCAGCCACGGCAGGCGGCCGATATGGCGACGCGCGCGCCACAGCGCCCACAGCGCGATGGGCCACAGCGGCCACAGGAACCAGCCCAGCGTCTCGAACAGGCGCGGCAGTTCGGCGCGGCTCATCGGGGCGCTCGCGAACGCGCCCCAGGTGCGGCTCCACCACAGGTCGAGCAGCTCGGGCTGACTCATCGAGATCAGCGCCGGCCACAGCACGCTGCCGCCAACGGCGATGGAGAGCCCGAGGATCAACGCGCCGCTGGCGCGCGGCGTGCGGATCTCGGGCACCGCGACGGCGGCCAGCGCGAGCAGCGGCAGGGTCAGCAGCACGCCGGTCGGGCCGGCGGTGAGGAAGGCCAGCGCCACGCCCAGTCCGGCCTGCACGCTACCCTTGAGCGGCTGTGCCGGAATCCGCGCGAGCCCGGCCAGCGTCATGGCCTGAAGCGCCATCAGCGTGATCATCGGCTGGTTCTCGTGCACGTGCACGGCCAGCCCCAGCGTGCCGATGGTCAGCAGCGCGGCGGCGGCGCGGGTGTGGCGGCCGTACAGGCGCGCGGCGCAGCGGGTGATCCACAGCGTCGCGAACGCAGCGGCGAACGGCGTTGCGAGCCGCGCGGCGTCATGCACCGGCAGGAGCCAGCCGAGCAGCGTTGCGAACAGTGCCGACAGCCAGTAGTGGAACGGACCGAAGGCGCCGACCGGCTCGCCGGCCAGTGTCGGCACCAGCCACCATTCGCCGCGCAGCAGCGCATGCGTGACGGCGAAGTGCTCGATGTCGTCGCCGCGCCAGGGGTCGTGGCCGATCGCGCCCGGCAGCAGATAGACCAGCACGAGCAGGGTGAGTCCGGCAGCGCCGTAGAGGTGGCGTTCGAACGCGGAGCGTGGCAGGGTCCGGTCGTGCATCGATACGGTCGGGGGGGGAAGGTCCGGAAAGCGGCAATTCTAGCCGCGATGCGCGCCGTGATGCGGCATGCAAATGCAAAAAGAAAAGGCGGAAAGAAAAAGGGCAGCTTGCGCTGCCCTTTTCATTCGTCGCGTGACGGCGATCAGCTGAGACGCTGGACGTTGCCGTATTTCTGGCGGAAACGCTCGACGCGACCGGCGGTGTCGACGATCTTCTGCTTGCCGGTGTAGAACGGATGGCAGGCCGAGCAGACTTCCACCTGGATCGTCGGCTTTCCGCTGGTCGAGCGGGTGGTGAAGCTGTTGCCGCAGGAGCAATTCACTTGCACGTCGGCGTAATTCGGATGGATGTCGGCTTTCATCGTGAAATCCTTGGGTTCAAACGGCGGCGGATGTGGCCGGCCTGTTTCGCGGGAAGTCGCGCATTATCGTTCAACTTGGCAGGCGAAGCAAGCGATAATGTCGGGCTGAGAATCCGGGCCGTTCCGATGTCCTACGCCAATTCCCGCATCCCGACCAGTGCCCAACAGGGCGTGCACGAGGCGCTCGCCGGCCGCGTCGAGCGTCACCTGCGCGAGCCGTTCCGCAAGCCGTTCGCGGACTACAACCGCGCGGCCTTCGAGCGCAGCCTCGACGGCTGGGACGGCCGCGCGCCGCTGATCCTCGACGCCGGGTGTGGCGTGGGGCACAGCACGATCGAGCTCGCGCGCCGCCACCCCGACCACTACGTGATCGGCGTCGACCAGTCCGAGGACCGGCTGGCGCGGCGCAAGCCCTATCCGGAAGCCATGCTTCCGCGCAACCTGGTGTTCGCGCGCGCCGATCTCGTCGATTACTGGCGACTGCTCCTCGGGGCCGGACTGCGGCTGGCGCGCCATTACGTGCTGTACCCGAACCCGTGGCCCAAGATCGGGCACCTGGGCCGGCGCTGGCACGCGCACCCGGTGTTCCCGTGGCTGCTCGGGCTCGGTGGCGAGCTCGAATGCCGCAGCAACTGGGCCGTCTACGCGCAGGAATTCGCCTGGGCCGCCGGTTGGGCGCTGGGGCGCGAGGTGGCGGTGGAGCGCTTCGCGACCGACGCGCCGCTGACGCCGTTCGAGCGCAAGTACCGTGATTCCGGCCAGCCCCTGTACCGCGTCGCGCTGCGCGCGGAGCCGGCCTCGGCGTCCGCGCCGCTTGCGCTTTGGGCGTCTATGGCTCAGTCTGAGCCTAAACACGGAGATGGGCGATGACGGACGAGACCGCGAATCCGCACGAACTGAGCGACGACGAATTCGACGCACTGGAGGAGATCCTGACCTCCGATGCGGTGCCGGACGACTGCATGAACCTCGAGATGCTCGACGGCTATCTCGCGGCCGTCGTCCTGTCGCCCAGCCCGCTCGGGGTGGCCGACTGGATGCCGGCCGTGTGGAGCGCGCACGACGACGTCGACTTCGCCTCCGGCAGCGGCATGCAGCACGCGATCCGGCTCGTGCTGCGCTACTACAACGAACTGGTCACCACCCTCGGCGCCCCCGACGGCTGGGAGCCGTTCTGCTACGCCGGTTCCGGTACCGACGGTCCGGCCGTCGGCGAGGAGTGGATCGAGGGCTTCCTGCAGGGGCTGGAACTGTGGCCCGAGAACTGGGCCGAGCAGGTGCCGCCGGAGGACGCCGAGGCCGTGACCGCGACGCTGCAGTCGGTCATCGGTCCGTGGGAGGAGGCGGACGACGACGTCTCGGACAACACGCGCCTGGCGTGGCTGGCCGAGGCGGGCGACGCCGTGCTCGACATCCGCGCGCGCTGGATCGAGCTCGACCTCCCGCAGCCGCAGCCTGTGCCCACCGACCCGCAGACCGTCCCCACCGGCGGTCCGGGCCGCAACGAACCCTGTCCGTGTGGCAGCGGCAAGAAATTCAAGAAGTGCTGCGGCCCCCGTCCCTGACCCGTCCATGATCGACCATTGCGGCACCTGTGGCGCCTGCTGCGCCGGCCTGCGCGTGGACTTCCACGTCTCGGAGCTCGCCAGTCGCACGCCCGGCGGCGTGCCCGACGCGCTGGCCGTGCCCGTGACCGAGCGCATCTGGCGCATGCGCGGCACGGACGCCGCGTCGCCGCGCTGCTGCGCGCTCGAGGGCGAGGTCGGCAAGCAGGTGCGCTGCACGATCTACGCCTCGCGTCCAGGCCCGTGCCGGGACTTCGCGCCCTACGCCGCGCTGGGCATCAGCGAGGCGGGCTGCGACGACGCCCGCCGCCGCCACGGCCTGCCGCCGCTGTCGGCCTGAAACATTTGTCCGCAACTATCTGATTGCACGTGCAAAACGTGCTTGCGCCGGCCTTCGGAACCGCTACAATCCGCGCGCCGCGATCCCGTCCCCGAGCCGCCGTTCCGCCGCACCGGAAGACGTCGTCGATCCGGTGGTTCCGCCATCCGTGCGGAATCGACGCGAACCTTCCGCCTGCCGGACATGAGCGACCCCAATCCGTGCCTGACGTGCGGCATCTGCTGCACGCATTTCCGTATTTCCTTCTACTGGGCCGAGGCCGATGACGCGCCGGGCGGCTTCGTGCCCGCCGGGATGACCGAGAAGCTCAACCCCTTCATGCGCTGCATGAAGGGCAGCAACAGCCTGCCGCGCCGCTGCTGCGCGCTGTCCGGCGAGGTCGGCAAGCAGGTGGCGTGTACGATCTACGAGAACCGGCCCACGCCCTGCCGCGAGTTCCCGGTGTATTTCGAGGACGGCTCGCCCAACCCGCGTTGCGACGAACTGCGCGCCCGGATCGGCCTGCCGCCGCTGCCGCACCTCCACTGGCCGCGCGCGGCCTGACGCTTTCAGGGTCGGGCGGGCGTCGCGACGGCGCGGAGCAGGTTCAGCGGGCCGAGCGCGCGGACCGTGTCGATCGCGTCGCGGTCGCGCACGAACAGCGAGCCGGCGAAGCCCAGCGCATTGATCGGGATGCCCTCGAAGCGCTCGCGGCTGCGCGGCACGACGAGCAGCCATTCGTCGTTGGCGAGCAGGTTGTACGGCGGCATTTGCGGTGCCGCCGCCGGCAGGCCGCAGTGCGCCGCGCCGCGGGCGAAGGCCTCGGCGAGCCGGGCGCCGTCGGGCCGTCCGCCGAGCCGCACGAAGGCATGGCGCCAGTCCAGCCGCGGGTGCTCCACCACGTCCAGCGCCGGACCGTGCTCCGGCAGTGCGGCGCTGATGCCGCGCAGGCAGTCGCTCTGCGGCGACTCGGGAATCCACTGCAGGTGCTTGTGGCGCTGGCTTGCGCCGGCCTCCGTGCCGCCGTTGTAGAAGCCCAGGCCGCCGAGCCGCGCCATCACCGCCGCGAGGGCGTCGAAGTCCGCGCGCGAGATCGGCGCGGTCTGTTCCTCGAAGTCGCGCGTGACGATCAGCAGGTGGCGCGCGATGACCGGGAACTTGTTGAGCACCAGCCAGTGCGCGTCACCGGCCGGGCCGAGGGTCAGCAGCGGCTCGGGCGGCAGGAAGGGGTTGGTGGTGGCGGGGCGGGACGGTTTGCGGGCGGCGTCCTTGGCAGCCAGCGTGGAGGCCCAGCGCACGAGGAAGCGGAGACCGTCCTCCTCGACGAAGGCCTGTTCGGTGCGGATGGACAGCAGGGCGCCCGCCTCGGTGGCGCGCGCGATCGCGGCGTCGATGGCGGCGAGGTCGGGCAGGCCGCCCGTTTGGTGTAGGCTCATGGACCGGATTTTATGCGGGGACTGAAGATGGGTGCGACATTCGCGGTGCGGGGCGACCACATCCGGCTCGACCAGCTGCTCAAGGCGGTGGGCTGGGTCGGCAGTGGCGGTGAGGCGCACGCGGCGGTGGAGGGCGGCCACGTGCGCGTGGACGGCGCGGTCGAGACGCGCAAGCGCGCCAAGTTGCGCGCCGGCCAGAAGGTCGAGCTGGCCGGCGAGGCCGTGGAGCTGGTCGCGGAGTGATCCGCCGGGCTACAGCAGCCCGCGCTCGGCGAAGGACACCGGCTCGTCGTGGGCCGTGACGATGAAGTGGTCGAGCACGCGCACGTCGACGAGGTCGAGCGCCTGCCGCAGGCTGCGCGTGAGCGTCTCGTCGGCCGTGCTCGGCTCGCGCGCGCCGGACGGATGGTTGTGGGCGAAGATCACGGAGGCGGCGTTGTGCGCCAGCGCGAGCTTGACGACTTCGCGTGGATAGACCGAGGTCTGCGTCAGCGTGCCGCGGAACAGCTCGACCGCCTCGATCAGCCCGTTGCGCGCGTCGAGCAGCAGCACCATGAACACCTCGTGCGGCAGCGCGCCGATCCTCAGCCGCAGCCAGTCGCGCACCGCGCGTGGCGAATCGAACACGTCGCGCTCGCGCATGCGCTCGGCCAGCGCGCGCCGCGCCAGTTCCATCACCGCCTGCAGTTGTGCATACTTGGCCGTTCCCATGCCCGGGACGGCGGCGAATTCGGCGGCCGGGGCGGCGCACAGGCGTGTCAGCGAGCCGAAGCGCGCGAGCAGTGCGCGGGCCAGGTCGACGGCGCTCATGCCGCGCACGCCGACACGCAGGAAGACCGCCAGCAGTTCGGCGTCGGACAGCGCGGCCGCGCCGCGCGCGAGCAGCTTCTCGCGCGGGCGCTCGTCCTCGGGCCAGTCGGTGATCGCCATGCCGCGACTCCGGGTTGATGACATTTGAATGGTAATGCATTTCTCATGAGCGAGCTGGCGGGGCGGAAGATCGTCTTGGGCGTGAGCGGCGGCGTGGCGGCCTACAAGGCGGCCGAGCTGACGCGCCTGCTGGTCAGGGGCGGCGCCGACGTGCACGTGGTGCTGACGGAGGGCGGGGCACGCTTCGTCACGGCGGTGACCTTCCAGGCGCTGTCGGGCAATCCGGTGTGGACCGACCTGTGGGACGCGCGCATGGGCAACAACATGGCGCACATCGACCTGTCGCGTGGCGCCGACGCCATCCTCGTCGCGCCGGCCACGGCCGACGTGATCGCCCGGCTGGCGCAGGGCCGTGCCGACGACCTGCTCTCCACGCTGTGCCTCGCGCGCGACTGTCCGCTGCTCGTCGCGCCGGCGATGAACCGCCAGATGTGGGAGCACCCGGCCACGCGCCGCAACGTCGCGCAGGTGCGCGAGGACGGCGCGACCGTGCTCGGGCCGGCGGCGGGTGAGCAGGCCTGCGGCGAGGTCGGCGAGGGCCGCATGCTCGAGCCCGAGGAACTGTACGAGCACCTGTGCGCCTTTCTTTCGCCCAAGCTGCTGGCCGGCCGCAAGGTGGTGCTGACGGCCGGGCCGACCTTCGAGGCCATCGACCCGGTGCGCGGCATCACGAACAGCAGCTCCGGCAAGATGGGCTTCGCGCTCGCGCGCGCCTGCCGCCAGGCCGGCGCCGAGGTCGTGCTGGTGGCCGGTCCCAGCGCGCTGGCCACGCCCGTCGGCGTGCAGCGCGTGGACGTGCGCAGCGCGCTCGAGATGCGCGAGGCCGTGCTCGGCGCGCTGCCCGGCTCGGACGTGTTCATCGGTGTCGCGGCGGTGGCCGACTACCGCCCCGAGACGTCCGAGGCGCACAAGATCAAGAAGTCCGGCGACACGCGCACGCTGACGCTGGTGCCCAATCCCGACATCCTGGCCGAGGTCGCCGCGCGCGCCGACGCGCCGCTGTGCGTGGGCTTCGCGGCGGAGAGCCGCGACCTCGACCGCTACGCCGAGGGCAAGCGTGTCGCGAAGAAGCTCGCGCTGGTCGTCGGCAACCTGGTGCAGGACGGTCTGGGCGGCGACGACAACCTCGTCACGCTGTTCGACGCCGCCGGCGCCCATCCGCTGCCGCGTGCCTCCAAGGACGAGGTCGCCCGCCGCATCGTCGCCCACCTCGCGCCCATGCTCGCGGCGCGCCACTGAAACGGAATCCCCGCCATGCACCAGATCGACGTCCGCGTCCTCGACGCGCGCCTGCACGAACAACCGCCGGCCTACGCCACGGCCGGCTCGGCCGGCCTGGACCTGCGCGCCTGCATCGAGGCGCCGCTGGAGCTGCATCCGGGCGACACGGCACTGGTGCCGAGCGGCATCGCCATCCACCTGGGCGATCCCGGCATGGCGGCGCTGGTGCTGCCGCGCTCGGGGCTGGGGCACAAGCACGGCATCGTGCTCGGCAACCTGGTCGGGCTGATCGATTCGGACTACCAGGGCCAGATCTTCGTGTCGGTGTGGAACCGCGGCCACGCCACCTTCACGATCCAGCCGATGGAGCGCATCGCGCAGCTGGTGGTCGTGCCGGTATTGCAGGTCGGCTTCAACCTCGTCGACAGCTTCGAGCGGAGCGAACGCGGCGAGGGCGGCTTCGGCAGCACCGGAAAGGGCTGATGGGCGGTCGGGCGGGTATTCCCACCGGCGTGCAGCTGGTGTTCGAGCGTGACGGCGAGGTCCTGATGATGCGCCGCGCCGGCACAGGCTTCTTCGACGGCCTGTGGAGCCTGCCCGGCGGTCATGTCGAGGACGGCGAGAGCCTGCCCGCGGCGGCGTGCCGCGAGGCGGCCGAGGAACTGGGGCTGGTGCTCGACGAGAGGGACCTGTGCGTGCTGGGCGTGATGCACCGCCGCTCCGACACCAACCGCATCGACTTCTTCGTGCGGGTGGCACGCTGGCGCGGCGAGCCGCGCATCGCCGAGCCCGACAAGTGCGACGCGCTGGCCTGGCGCGATCGCGGCGCGCTGCCTGACGACACCGTGCCCTACGTGCGTGAGGCGCTCGCGCAACGCGGCGCGCACTGGCTGGTCGAGTTCGGCTGGTGAGGATTCGCTGGTCAATCAGTATGTTCTGATATATTTCTTCTCGCATGACATCACGAAGCCGTCCGCAGGCGGCCATGGACATCGAGGAGGAGAAGTGTTGAGGAACCGCGTTGCAACGGCGCTCGCATGCGCGCTCGTGGCCGCGCCGGCCGTGGCGGAGATGCCGCGGGTCGATCTGGCGCGCGCCGAGAAGATCCACATGGACAGCTGCTTCATGTGTCACGGTCCGGATGGCGAGAGTTCGACCAAGCTGTTCCCGCGGCTGGCGGGGCAGCACTACCAGTACATCGTGCGCCAGCTCGAGGCTTTCAAGAGCGGCCGGCGCAAGAGCTCGATGATGGAGAGCATCGCCGCCGAGCTGAAGGAGGACGACATGCTTGCGCTGGGTGTGTTCTTCGAGAACAAGCCCACCACCGGCAGCACGCCGGCCGATACGGGGCTGTTCGAGGTCGGACGCTTCATCTACACGCGGGGCAACGAGTTTTCCGGCGTGCCGCCGTGCGCGAGCTGCCACGGGCCCGACGGCCACGGCAGCGCGCAGCTGCCGCGCCTGGCAAGCCAGATCCCGCGCTACATCGAGAACCGGCTGAAGACCTTCGCCGAGAGTGGCGACCCGGCCATGGCGGGGATCGCCGGCAAGCTCACGGAGCTGGAGATCAAGGCCGTTGCGGCCTACCTCAGCGCACTCGACTGAGCGTTTGCGCACGCGGCGGACAAAAAAGGAGCGCCTCGCGGCGCTCCTTCCGTTTCCAGGGCCGGTCTGTCTCAGGCCAGCATGTCGGCCCAGATGTTCTGCGCCCAGGCCATCGCGTGACGGCCCTCGAGCTTGCTCGCCTGGGCCGACACGCCGCCGGCGCCCTGTACGGGCACGACGGTCTGCTTCTCCTTGTCCCACTGGTGCACCGACGCGACGTGGACGACGTTCTCGCCGTCGACGAAGCTGTAGCAGGTGTTCATGACCACCGGCATCGGGTTCGGCTCGCGGCCGGCCAGCATCTCGATGATCGCGGCGGCCGCGACCTTGGCGTGCTGGTTGGCCATGTGGCCGGACTTGGGCATGGCCGGGGCCGACAGCGTGGCGTCGCCGAGCACGTGCACGCCCGGCAGGCCCTTGACTTCCAGCGTGCGGAAATCGACGTCGACCCAGCGGTCGTTGGCCAGCGGCACGCCAAGGTGGTCGACCAGGCGGCCGGCCCGCATCGGCGGCACGACGTTGAGCACGTCGGCCTTGACCTCGCCGAACTCCAGCTCGGCCGTGCGCGTGGCGGCGTTGACCGACACGAGGCGGCTGTTGGGCTGGTACTCGATGATGCCCTTGTAGTGCTCCTCCCAGGCCTTCATGAACAGGCCCTTCTTGGAGGTGATGTCCGGGTTGGAGTCGAACACCAGCACCTTGGACTTCGGTTTGTGCTGCTTGAAGTAGTGGGCGACCATGCAGGCACGCTCGTACGGTCCCGGCGGGCAGCGGTACGGCGCCATCGGGATGTGCAGCGCGTAGACGCCGCCGTCCGGCATGGCCTCGAGCTGGCGGCGCAGCAGCACGGTCTGGGGACCGGCCTTCCAGGCGTGCGGTACGAGGTGCTCGTTGCCGGTCAGGCCGGCGATGCGGTCCGGCATGAAGTCCACGCCCGGCGACAGCACGAGGCGGTCGTACTCCAGCGTCGCGCCGTGGCCCAGACGCACCTGACGGCGGGCCGGGTCGATGCCCACGACCTCGTCGGTGATGACCTCCACGCCCCACTTGCTGCGCAGGTTCTCGTAGCTGACCGTGATGTCCTCGAGGTTCTTGACGCCGCCGATGACGAGGTTGGAGATCGGACAGGAGATGAAGTTGGCGTTGCGCTCGACCAGCGTGACCTTGACCGAGCCGTCGCTCCACATGCGCAGGTACTTGGCCGCCGTGGCGCCGCCGTAGCCGCCGCCCACGATGACCACGTGACCGCCGGCCTTGGCCGCCGGGGCCGCGTCCTTGTCGTCGTCCTTCTTCGTCAGGTCACGTACCAGCTTGCGGCCCGCCTCGAGCAGGTCGTTGGCCTGAGCGGTGCCGTAGGCCGCCGTGCCGGCCGTCAGTACGCCGGCGGTTTTCAGGAACTTGCGTCGATTGACCATTCTGACCTCCCGCTTATTTCTGCGCCGCGAAGTAGTCCGCGACCAGCTTGAGTTGTTCTTCGGTGTAGCCCTTGGCGATCTGGTGCATGATCGTCGCCGGGCGGTCCCCGTCGCGGAATTCCTGCAGCTTCTGCAGGATGTTGACGGCCGGCACCCCGGCCAGCGAGTCCGATCCGCCGACGCTGCGGCCGTTCGTGCCGTGGCAGTTGGCACAGGTGGCGGCCAGGTCGCGCGCGGCGTTCGGGTAGTCGGCGCAGGCCAGTCCGGACATGCCGGCCAGGCACAACGCCGCGATGGCGATGCGAGCTTTCATGTGTTTTCTCCTCCTTCCTACGTGGATCAAAGCGGCCAGATCCGCGGCCGGAGCCGCGCCCGGTGGGCCGTTCCGGTGATGCACTCTGAATTTATACCGTGCGGGAGAAGAAAATTCTTCCCGGTACGGAACTTTTTGTTGACCATATAAGTGCATACTCATATAGTCGCATAGACAAGCCGTATAGGTGAATAAGCAAAATGGATGAGCTGGCCAAAGTCTTTGAAAGCGTTGCGGATTATTTCGCTCTCCTGTCCGAACCGGCGCGTCTGCGCATCCTGCACGCGCTGTGCGACGCCGAGCTGCCGGTCAGCGACATCGTCGAGCGCACCGGCCTGAGCCAGGCCAACACCTCGCGCCACCTGAACATGCTCTACCGCGCGCGCATCGTCGACCGCCGCCGCGAGGGCAGCCAGGTCTTCTACTGGATTAGCGACACGAACTTCAAGGACATGTGCCGGACCGTCTGCGTGGCGATCGCGGCGCGCAGTGACGTCGACCAGCCGCGCCGCGCCACGCTGCGGCGTCTGGAGGCCGAGCTGGCCGGCAGGGATTGAGCCACAACACCGAAGAACTGGAGACAGCCGAATGACAAACCCAGCTTTCCGCCCGGGGCGCATCCGCCCGGCGCCGGAGAACTTCCTCAGCGAGGAGCAGATCAAGGCGGTCGCGGCGGGGCGCCGTGACTTCCTGCGCAGCGCCTTCCTCGCCGCGGGCGCCGCGATGGCCGCGCCGGCGGCGATGGCCGCGGCCGGCCGCGGCGCCGGCGATCCGGCCATCCTCGAACTGCCCGAGTGGTCGACGTCGCTGGGCAAGCCCGTGGCGACGAACCCCTACGGCCAGCCGTCGAAGTACGAGGCCGGTCTGGTGCGGCGCCAGAGCCCCGGCCTGACCCGCGTGCCGGGCTCGTCGGTGAGCTTCACACCGCTGCAGGGTTTGTTCGGCATCATCACGCCGTCGGGCCTGCACTTCGAGCGTCACCACCAGGGCTGGCACGACGTCGATCCCAACCGCCACCGCCTGATGATCAACGGCATGGTCAAGACCGAGGCGGTCTACACCATGGACGACCTGATGCGCCTGCCCTCGGTGTCGCGCATCCACTTCATCGAGTGCGGTGCCAACACCGGCATGGAGTGGGGCAACGTGGCGGTGCCGACGGTGCAGTACAGCCACGGCATGCTGTCCTGTTCGGAATTCACCGGCGTTCCGCTCAAGCTCATTCTCGACATGTGTGGCGCCGACTACAAGAAGGGTCGCTACATCCTCGCCGAGGGCGCGGACGGTTCGTCGATGACGCGCACGATCCCGATGGAGATGGTCGAGTCGGGCGAGGTGCTGGTGGCCTACGGCCAGAACGGCGAGATGCTGCGCCCCGAGAACGGCTACCCG
>Ga0182792_1001143_pt1 | contig 22526 bp, 18 predicted proteins | sample Passage237B_FD_130497 | JGI IMG/M metagenome (GOLD analysis project Ga0182792, IMG submission 130497) | Cellulose adapted compost microbial communities from Newby Island Compost Facility, Milpitas, CA, USA - Passage2 37B (version 2) (version 2) ...
CTGGATTTTGCCTTCGCGCACAGCACCCGCATCGACGTCGAACAGTGGGGCGCCACGCTGCGCTGGTTCAACCGCTGAGCCCGCGCGCGGTGCTAGACTGGCCCAGCCCCATCGCCGGCCAGACGCCATGCAGTTTCGCATCGAAGCTCCCGACCCTGCCCTGCACGACACCCTCGCCGCCCGTCTGCTCGACGTGCCACCCGGACGCGTCAGCGCGCTGGCCCTGCAACTCGGGCTGGTGCAGCAGAGCCTGCAGCCGGCCGTGCGCCACCCGCTGATCGCGGTCTTCGCCGGTGACCACGGCGCCATCGCAGCCGGCGCCTCGTCGCTGCCGCAAAAGCTCACCTGGCAAGGCGTGGAACGGCTGCTGGCGGGGGGCTCGCTGCTCAACGCGGCGTGCCGCGAGATGGCGCTGGCGCTGTCGGTGATCGACGCCGGCGTGGGGCACGACTTTCCCGCCCGCCCCGGCCTGGTGGCCGCCAAGATCGAACACGGCTCGGCCAACTACGCGCTGGAACCGGCAATGTGGCGCTCGCAGCTCGAGCGCGCGCTGGACTATGGACGCGCGTACGCGCACGCGTTCGCCGCGCGCGACGGCAACGTGCTCGGCCTGACCGCGCTCGGGGTGGCTGCCGAAGCCTCGGCGGCGCTGCTGGCGCACTGCATGTGCGGACTGGACCTCGCCCTGCTCGCCGGCGCGGCGCCGGACGATGCCCCGGAGGCGGTGGCGCGGCGCGAGGCGCTGCTTGCCCGGGCCCTGTCGCGCACGGGACGCATCGACGATCCGCTGGAGGCATTGCGAGAATTCGCCGGCTTCGAGATCGTGATGCTGGTCGGCACGCTGCTCGGCGCGGCCGAGAAACGCGTGCTGACCGTCCTCGACGGTTTCGTCGCCACCGCCGCGCTCGCCGTGGCGCGACGCATCGCGCCCGAGGTCACGCACTACTGCGTACACGCGGCACAGGGCGCGCGTGAGGGCCATCGCGCGCTGGCCGGGACCTTCGGCGCCCAGCCGCTGTTCGCGCACGATCTCGCGCCGCAGGCCGGTCTGGGCGCGGCGCTGGCGATGCCCGTCCTGCGCACGGCGGCGGCCTGCCTGCAAGAGCGCGCCGGCATCGCGCCGGCGGGCCGGGGAAGCGGCCGGGGCTGAACGGCGGGATTCGGCCGTCCGTTATAATGGACGGCTTTCCCCACCCCGGTCATCACGACGGAAGCTTCCCGTGCACGACGCCGTCCTCGCCCTGCTGTTCCTGATCCTCGGCATCGGTGCCGGGGTCGCCGTCGAGCGCCTGCGCAGCGCGCGCCGGGACGCCCGGTCCGCGCACCGCGACGATCCGCGCGTCGAGGCACTGCAGGCCCGCCTGCACGAGCGCACCCGCGACGTGCAGGAACTGCGCGCGCGGCTCGCCCACATGGAGCGCCAGTTCCGCGAGCAGACGCTCAGCGACCCCCTCACCGGCGTCGCCAACCGCATGCTGCTGACCGAGCGCATCGAGCACGCGATCACGCGCGGCCGTCGCCACAACACGCGCGTGGGCGTGCTGATGCTGTCGGTGCCGCAGCTGCACGCGTTGCGTCCCCGGATCGGCGACACCGCCACCGACGCCCTGCTGCAGAGACTGGCCGGCCGGCTGCGCGAGGCCGTGCGCGCCGAGGACACGGTGTCGCACCTGCAGGAAGGACTGTTCGCCGTGGCGCTGGAGGGGGTGTTCGCGCACGATGACCTCGAACGCGCCAGGGAAGCCGTGCTGCGCGCGTTCGCAGAGCCGTTCACGGTGGACGGCTCGGCCGTCACGCTGGAAGCGCGGGTCGCCTGCGCGCTGCACCCGGCCGACGGCGAGAACGCCGACACCCTGCTGCGCGCGGCCGAGCACGGGCTGGCGCGCGAGCGCACGACGGCCTGAGGCCACGCGCCGCGCGGCGTGCACTTCGGCCGGCCGCGAACATGAAATAATCCGGCTTTGCCCATCACACAGGCACGCGTCGCCCCATGACCGCACCGCTTCCCGATTTCCGTTCCGGCCACGTCGTCGTCGTGGGCGACGTCATGCTCGACCGCTACTGGCACGGCTCGACCAACCGCATCTCGCCCGAGGCGCCGGTGCCCATCGTCCGCGTCGAACAGGACGAATTCCGCGCCGGCGGCGCCGGCAACGTCGCGCTCAACATCGCCTCGCTGGGCGGGCGCGCGACGCTGGTCGGGCTGGTCGGCCGCGACGAGGCCGGCCGCCTGCTGCGCGAGCGCCTGCGCGAAGCCGGCGTGGACTGCCGCTTCGTCGAGGCGCCGGAGCATCCGACGATCACCAAGCTGCGCATCATCAGCCGGCACCAGCAGCTGATCCGCCTCGACTTCGAAGAGAACTTCGCCGTGCTCGACTCGGCGGGCGTCGAGGGCGGCTTCGACGCCGCGCGGGCGGGCGCCGGCGCGGTCGTGCTGTCGGACTACGGCAAGGGCACGCTGTCGCAGGTCGGCGCACTGATCGCGAAGGCGCGGGAACAAGGCGTGCCGGTGGTCGTCGACCCCAAGGGGACGGACTTCGGCCGCTACACGGGCGCGACCGTCATCACGCCGAACCTGGCCGAGTTCGAGGCCGTCGTGGGCCCTTGCCCCGACGAGGCCACGCTGCTCGCGCGCGGCGAGGCGCTGCGCGCGGCGCTGGATCTGGAGGCGGTGCTGATCACGCGCTCGGAACGCGGCATGACGCTGATCCCGCGCGGCGGCGAGGCGCTGACGCTGGCCGCGCAGGCGCGCGACGTGTTCGACGTGACCGGCGCCGGCGACACCGTGGTCGCGCTGCTGGGGCTGGGTCTGGCCTGCGGGCTGACGCTGCCCGGCGCGATGCGGCTCGCCAACGTCGCAGCCGGCATCGTCGTCGGCAAGCTCGGCACCGCCAGCGTCAGCCCCGACGAGCTCGCGCGCGGGCTGGACAACGCATCTTCTGGAGAATCCGCATGATCATCGTCACCGGCGGCGCCGGCTTCATCGGCAGCAACATCGTGCAGGGGCTCAACGCCCGCGGCATCGACGACATCCTCGTCGTCGACGACCTGACCGACGGCCGCAAGTGCCTGAACCTGAACGACGCGGACATCGCCGACTTCATGGACAAGGACGAGTTCATCCGGCGCATCCGCGACGGACAGGACTTCGGCAAGGTCGAGGCCGTGTTCCACGAGGGCGCCTGCTCGTCCACGACCGAATGGGACGGCCGCTTCGTGATGGGCGTGAACTACGACTACAGCAAATCGCTGCTCGAATGGTGCGCGCCCGCGCGCGTGCCCTTCATCTACGCCTCGTCGGCGTCGGTCTACGGCATGGGCCCGACCTTCCGCGAGGCGCGGGAGTTCGAGCGCCCGCTGAACATGTACGCGTACTCGAAGTTCCAGTTCGACTGCCACCTGCGCCGCGTGCTGCATACGCTCGAGGGACAGGTCGTGGGCCTGCGCTACTTCAACGTCTACGGCCCGCGCGAGCAGCACAAGGGCTCGATGGCGAGCGTGGCCTGGCACTTCTACAACCAGCTGCGCGAATCGGGCGCCGTGCGCCTGTTCGAGGGCTCGGACGGCTACGGTCCGGGCGAGCAGCGCCGCGACTTCATCCACGTCGACGACGTCGTGGCCGTGAACCTGTGGTTCCTGGACCACCCGGACGTGTCGGGCATCTTCAACCTCGGCACGGGCCGCGCGCAGAGCTTCAACGACGTGGCCCGCGCGGCCATCGCCTGGCACGGTTCGGGCCACATCGACTACATCCCCTTCCCCGACCACCTGAGGGGCCGCTACCAGAGCTTCACCGAGGCCGACATGGGCGCGCTGCGCGCGGCCGGCTGCGCGCACCGCTTCACGCCGGTCGAGGAAGGCGTGCCGCGCTACCTGGACTGGCTCAGGGCGCGCGGCCTGTGACGGATTCGTACCGGGCTGGACGACGATGAACCACGCGGACGATTACGACGACGAACTCGACGGGGTGCCTCCCGCCCGACCGGTGCGCGGCATCCTGGTCGTCGGCCCGTCGTGGGTCGGCGACATGGTCATGGCGCAGAGCCTGTTCAAGGTACTCAAGGCCGCCGAACCGGACTGCGTCATCGACGTGCTCGCGCCCGGCTGGTCGCTGCCCATCCTCGAACGCATGCCCGAGGTGCGCCGCGGCATCGTGATGCCGGTGGGCCACGGCAAGCTGGAACTGGGCACGCGCTGGGCGCTCGGCCAGCAGCTCGGCCGCGTCGGCTACAGCCAGGCCATCGTGCTGCCGAACTCGCTCAAGTCCGCGCTGGTACCGGCCTTTGCCGGCATCCCGACGCGCACGGGCTTCCGCGGCGAGATGCGCTACTGGCTCATCAACGACATGCGCATGCTCTCCAAGCGCCGTCTGCCGCTGACCGTGCAACGCTTCGTCGCGCTCGGCCGCGCGTGGAACCAGCCGCTGCCCGACCCGCTGCCGCGCCCGCGCCTGGTCGCCGACGCGGCCAACCAGGCCCGGCTGCGCGAGACGCTGGAACTGGCCGGCGACCGCCGCGCCGTGGCCTTCATGCCGGGAGCCGAGTACGGCCCGGCCAAGCAGTGGCCGCTGGAGCACTTCGCCGCCGTCGCGCGCGAGCTGACCGCGCGCGGCATCGCCGTGTGGATCCTCGGCTCGGCCAAGGATGCGGAGGCTGGCGAGGCCATCGCCCGCGGCCTGCCCGGCGTGCGCAACCTCGCCGGACGGACCTCGCTCGGCGACGCCGTCGACCTGCTCGCGCTGTGCGAGGGCGCGGTCACGAACGACTCCGGCCTGATGCACGTAGCGGCCGCGCTCGACGTGCCGCTGGTCGCCATCTTCGGTTCGTCCTCTCCCGGCCACACCCCGCCGCTGGCCGAGCCGGACCGCGTCGCGATCCGCTACCTGGGACTGGAATGCTCGCCCTGCTTCAAGCGCACCTGTCCGCTCGGACACCTGCGCTGCCTGACCGAGATCACGCCCGCCAGCGTGCTCGACGCGCTCGCCGGGCTGGGCGTGGCGCAGCCGGGGCACTGATGCGGGTCCTGATCTTCAAGACCTCCTCGCTCGGTGACGTCATCCACACGCTGCCCGCGCTCACCGACGCCGCGCGGGCGGTCCCCGGCGTGCGCTTCGACTGGGTCGTCGAGGAAGCCTTCGCCGAGATCCCGGCCTGGCACCCGGCCGTCGACCGCGTGATCCCGGTCGCGCTGCGGCGCTGGCGCCGCGCGCCGCTGCAGGCCTGGCGCAGCGGCGAATGGCGCGCGATGAAGACCGCCATCGCAGCCAGCGGCGCCGATCTGGCGATCGACGCCCAGGGCCTGATCAAGAGCGCGCTGCTGACGCGCTACACCGCCGCGCCCGTGCACGGACTGGACCGCGCCTCGGTGCGCGAGCCGCTCGCGGCGCGCTTCTACGACGTGCCGCATCCGGTCGCGCGCGGCCGCCATGCCGTCGAGCGCGTGCGCGAGCTGTTCGCCCGCGCACTCGGTTACGCCGTGCCCGGCACGCCGTGCGACTACGGACTGGACCGCGCCCGCGTGCTCGCCGGCGCCACACCGCCCGGAACGCCGACGCTGGTGTTCCTGCATGGCACAACCTGGCCGACCAAGCACTGGCCGGAGGCTTATTGGCGCGAACTGGCCGAGCGCGCGACCGCCGCCGGCTGGCGGCTGCGCCTGCCCTGGGGCTCCGAGGCGGAGCGCGCGCGCGCCGAACGCATCGCTGCCGGCCTCGCCGGCGCCGAGGTGCTGCCGCGGCTGCCGCTCGCCGGCATCGCGTCGGTGCTGGCCGGCGCCTCGGCCTGCATCGCCGTCGACACCGGGCTGGGGCATCTGGCGGCGGCGCTCGACGTGCCGACCGTATCGCTGTTCGGCCCGACGAACCCCGGCCTGACCGGCGCCTGGGGGCCGCGCCAGCGCCACCTCGCATCGGACTTCCCGTGCGCGCCGTGCCTGTCGCAGCGCTGCGGCCACCGCCCGAGCGCGGACGAGTCGGCGCGCTTCGACCTCGCGCGCGAGCAGCCGCTGTGCTTCACGCGCCTCGGGCCGCAGCGCGTGCTCGACGCGCTCGGGACGCTGGTCGCCGAGGCCGGACGGCCCCGGCCGGGAGGCGCGTGATGCGGCTCGCGTTCTGCCTCTACAAGTACTTCCCGTTCGGCGGGCTGCAGCGCGACTTCCTGCGCATCGCGCAGGCCTGCGTCGCACGCGGCCACACGGTGCGCGTCTATGCGCTGGAATGGCAGGGCGAGCGCCCGGACGGGCTGGAGATCGTCCTCGTGCCGGCGCGCGGGCTCACGAACCCGGCGCGCTACCGCCGCTTCACCGGCCTGGTGCGCCTCGACCTCGCGGCGCGGCCCGTCGACCGCGTCGTCGGCTTCAACAAGATGCCCGGCCTCGACGTCTATTACGCCGCCGACCCGTGCTACGCCGAGAAGGCGACCGCGCGGCGCGGCTGGCTGTACCGGCTGTCGGGCCGCTATCGCCACTTCATGGCGTATGAGCGCGCCGTGTTCGCGCCGGAGTCGCGCACCGAGATCCTGATGATCTCGACCGTGCAGCAGCCGTTGTTCGAAAAGCACTACGGCACGCCGCGCGCGCGCTTCCACCTGCTGCCGCCGGGCATCGCGCCGGACCGCCGCGCGCCGCCCGATGCCGCCGCGATCCGCGCCGCGTTCCGCCGCGAGTTCGGGCTCGCCGACGACGAGCGGCTGATGCTGCAGGTCGGCTCGGGCTTCCGCACCAAGGGCCTGGACCGCAGCCTCGCCGCGCTGGCCGCGCTCCCCGAGGCGTTGCGCGCACGCACGCGCTTCATCGTCATCGGCCAGGACGATCCGCGCCCGTTCCGCGTGCTCGCGAAGGCCGCGCGGATCGAGGACCGCGTCACGATCCTGCCAGGCCGCGACGACATCCCGCGCTTCCTGCTCGGCGCCGACCTGCTCATCCACCCGGCCTACGCCGAGAACACCGGCACCGTACTGCTCGAGGCCGTCGTCGCCGGCCTGCCGGTACTGACGACGGCCGTGTGCGGCTACGCGCATTACGTCGCGGAAGCCGGCGCCGGCCGCGTGCTGGACGAGCCGTTCCGCCAGCCGGCGCTCGACGCCGCGCTCGCGGAGCTGCTCGCCGACGACGCCACGCGCGCCGCGATGGCACGACGGGGGCTGGACTGGGCCGGACGGGCGGACATCTACTCGCTTCCCGAGCGCGCGGCCGACGTCATCACCGGAGAGGGCCGATGAACGAGGTCTGGCTCGCGCCGCCGTTCGACCGCCTGTGGGCCGGCCGCGACCCGTTCGAAGCCGTCGAGGCGCTCCGGGGCGAAGTCTTCCGCGAGCTCGAGGCGCGCCGCACGCTGCGCTTCGAGCGCGAGGGTCGCGCCTACTTCGCCAAGATCCACCGCGGCGTGGGCTGGTTCGAGATCGTCGAGAACCTCGTGCGCGGCCGCATCCCGGTGCTCGGCGCCGCGAACGAGTTCACCGCCATCCGGCGGCTGCAGGCGCTCGGCGTCGACACGATGCGCCCGGTGGCCTTCGGCCAGCGCGGCGCGAATCCGGCGACGCGACGCTCGTTCATCGTCACCGAGGCGCTCGCGCCGACCGTCGCGCTCGACGAGCACTGCCGCCGCTGGCGCGAAGACCCGCCCGCTCCGCGCTGGCGCCGCGCCGTGATCGCGCGCGTGGCCGAGATGACGCGGCGCATGCACGCCGGCGGCATGAACCACCGCGACTGCTACCTCGTGCATTTCCTGCTGCATCTGGATCCGGCGCCGACGCCGGAGGCCTTCCGCATCTCGCTGATCGACCTGCACCGTGCCCAGCTGCGGGCGGCCACTCCGCGACGCTGGCGGGACAAGGATCTGGCCGCGCTGTACTTCGCCTCGCTCGAGGCCGGCCTCACCGACCGCGACCGGCTGCGCTTCCTGCGCGCCTACTTCGGCCGCCGGCTGCGCGACGTCTTCCGCGACGAGGCCGCGTCGCTGGCCTTTCTGCGCCGCGAGGGCGCACGGCTGATGGAACGCTGGGAGCGCAAGTTCGCCCCGGGAGCCGGCCGGTGAGGACCTGGACGCTGACCCCCGCCTATGCCGACGGCCCCGCCGCCAGCGCCTTTCCGGACCTGGACGCGGTGTTCGCCCTCCGGGGCGAATACGTCGCCTCCGATCCGCTGTCGGACGTGGTACGCGTCGAGGTGGCTGGCACCCGCTACTACGTCAAGCGCTACACCGGCGCCGGCAAGAACCCGCTGCGGCGCTTCGCGTCGCGCCCGCGCGTACGGCTGGAATGGAAGAACCTGCGCACCTTCGCGGCCTGGGGCATCCCGACCGCGCGGCTGGTCGGCTACGGCCTGGAACGGCGTCTCGGCGCCTTCGTGCGCGGCGCGCTGATCACCGAGGAGATCCCGCACACGACGGACATGGCGCGCATGGCGCGCGATGGCGACGCGCGGCTGCGCGATCCGCGCTGGGTGGACGCGGTGTCACGCCAGATCGCCCGCATCACGCGCACGCTGCATGAGCACCGTTTCGCCCACAACGACCTGAAGTGGCGCAACCTGCTCGTGACGGCCGGTGACCAACCGACCGTGTATCTGATCGACTGCCCCAGCGGCATGCGCTGGATCGAACCGTTCCTGTCGTACCGCATCGTCAAGGACCTGGCGTGCCTGGACAAGGTCGCCAAGTACCAGCTCAGCCGCACGCAGCGCCTGCGCTTTTATCATCAGTACACCGGCCGCGAGCGCCTCGACGCGGCCGACCGCAGGCGCATCGCGCACATCCTGCGTTTCTTCGAGGGCCGGGAATGACGACCACGTCACCACTCGACACCGCCGCGCTGCGCGCCGCCGGGCGCGAACCACCGATGCCGTGTCGCGTCGCGCTGGCCGACGGTCGCATGCTGGAGGCGCTGCGCGTGCTGCGCGTGCTGCCGGGCAAGCGCATCGTCGCCGAGGCGCGGCTGGACGGCGAGCCGGTACTCGCCAAGCTGTTCGTCGCCGACGGCGCCGCCCGCCACCTGCGCCGCGAGCGCGAAGGCATCGAGGCCCTGCTGGCGGCCGGACTGGACACGCCGGGCATCATCGCCGAGGCGCCGATCGCCGGCGGCGGACGGCTGCTCGCGACGCGCTGGCTGTCCGATGCCACGAGCCTCGCCGAGCGCTGGGCCGCGGCACCGCGCCCGCCCGGCGACGCCGGCGCGATCGCCCTGCTCGCGCCGGCCCTGCGCCTGCTCGCGCGCATGCACGCGGCCGGCCTCACGCAGACGGACCTGCATCTCGGCAACTTCCTGCTCGACGGCGAGCGCATCCGGATCGTCGACGGCGACGCCGTCGAACGTCACGGCGAACCGCTGTCGCCCAGGCAGGCCACGGACAACCTCGCGATCCTGCTCGCGCAGCTGCCCCCTGCCTGGGATGCGCACGCGGACGCGCTGTACGCGATCTACCGCGAGGCCGGCGGCCGGTGCGAGGACGACGGACTGCAGGCGGCCATCGACGCGGTGCGCCACTGGCGCCTCGCCGACCTGCTCGACAAGAGCCTGCGCGACTGCAGCCTGTTCGCCGTACGCAAGCGCTTCAGGCGCTTCGAGTCCGTCGTGCGCCAAGAGGCCGACACGCTCGCGCCGCTGCTCGCCGACCTCGACGGCGCGATGGCGCACGGCAGCCTGCTCAAGGACGGCCGCACCGTGACCGTCGTCAAGCTGCAATGGGGCGAGCGCACGCTGGTCATCAAGCGCTACAACATCAAGGGCATCGGGCACGGCCTGTCGCGCCTGTGGCGCCCGAGCCGGGCCTGGCAATCGTGGCTGGCCGCCCACCGGCTACGCTTCCTCGGCATCGACACGCCGCGCCCGCTGGCCCTCGTCGAGGAGCGCCTCGGTCCACTGCGCCGCCGCGCCTGGCTCGTCAGCGAATGGTGCGACGGCACGCCGCTCCGGCGCATGCTCGACGCCGACACGGAGCCGCCGCAGCCGGTCGGCGCGGCACTGTGCGCGATCTTCGACACGCTGGTGCGCGAACGCATCCAGCACGGCGACCTGAAAGCCACCAACCTGCTGTGGGAAGCCGGGCGGGTCTGGCTGATCGACCTCGACGCCACGACCGCGCACGACGACGCCCGGGCCTTCGCCCGCGGCTGGTCGCGCGACCGAGCGCGCCTGCTGCGCAACTGGCCTCCCGACAGCGTCCTCGCACGCTGGCTCGACCGCCATCTGCCCCGCTAGGACCATGGACCCGCTGCTCTGGCTGCCGCTCACGTGCCTGCTGCTCAGCCTGGTGCTGACGGGCGCCGTGCGCCGCTACGCGCTCGCGCGCGGCGTGATCGACCACCCCGGCGCGCGGAGCTCGCACACCGCGCCGACCCCCCGCGGGGCCGGCGTGGCCGTCGCGGCCAGCTTCCTGCTGACGCTCACGGCGCTCGGCGCGCTGGATCTCGTCGACGCCGGCCTGCAGACGGCCCTGACCGGTGCCTGCCTGATCGCGTGCGCGATCGGCTTCGTCGACGACCACCGTCACGTCGCGGCCCGCTGGCGGCTGCTCGCGCACGGCACGGCGGCGGCCTGGGCCCTGTGGGCGCTCGGCGGCGCCCCGGATCTGTCGCTGTTCGGGCTGGACCTGCCGTCCGGCCCCGTCGCGACGCTGCTCTGCGTCATCGGACTGACGTGGCTGCTCAACCTCTACAACTTCATGGACGGCATCGACGCGCTGGCCGGGATCGAGGCCGTGACCGTGACGCTGGGCGGCGCCCTGCTGCTGTGGGCGGCCGGCCACGCCGACCAGACGGTGCCCGCGCTGCTGCTCGGCGCCGCGAGCCTCGGCTTTCTCGCGTGGAACCTGCCGCCCGCGCGCATCTTCCTCGGCGACTCGGGCAGCGGCCTGCTGGGCATCGCGCTGGGCGTGCTGGCACTGCACGCGGCCCGGCTCGACGCCGCACTGCTGTGGGGCTGGCTGATCCTGCTCGGCGTCTTCGTCGTCGACGCCACCCTCACGCTGCTGCGCCGGGCACTGCGCGGCGAAGCCGTGTGGCAGGCACACCGCAGCCACGCCTACCAGCGGCTCGCGCGACGCTGGCGCAGCCACGGCAAGGTCGCCGCCGCCGTGGCGGCCGTCAATCTGCTATGGTTGCTGCCTTGCGCCTGGCTGGTGGTGGGCGGTCGCATCGACGCCGGACCGGGACTGCTCCTCGCCTACGCACCGCTGGCGTTGCTGATGCGGTGGCTGGGCGCCGGAAGCGCGGACGCCGAACCCGTCCAGCCCGACCCGCCCCGCGACTGACCCACCGCGAACATCCGCCCATGGCCCTGCAACGCATCGCCGCCCTGACCCTGTCGCTGCCACGCGTCGTCAAGCGCATCATCGTGCTCGGCGTCGATGCCAGCCTGTGCATCCTGACGGTATGGCTGGCGTATTACCTGCGCCTCGACCAGTGGATCCCGCTGTCCGGCCACGCCACGTTCCGGCCGCTGATCTCCGCACTCGGGGCCGTCGCGCTGGCACTGCCGATCTTCATCGTGTTCGGTCTGTACCGCGCGATCTTCCGCTATGCCGGTTCCGCCTCGATGCTGACCGTGCTACAGGCCTGCACGGTCTATGGCGTGCTGTACGCCGCCATCTTCACGGCCTTCGGCATCCCTGGCGTGCCGCGCTCGATCGGCCTGTTGCAGCCGGTCCTGCTGCTGCTCGCGGTCACGGCCTCACGCGCCGTCGCGCACGTGTGGCTGGGCGGGCTGTACCGTCTCCGGCTCCGCGAGTTGCCCGCCCGCAAGGTCCTGATCTATGGCGCGGGTTCGAGCGGCCGACAGCTCGCCGCGGCCCTCGCCGACAACCGCGAGATGCGCCTGCTCGGCTTCCTCGACGACGATCCGCGCCTGCATGGCCAGCTGCTCAACGGCCACCCCGTGCACCCGCCCTCCCGCCTGCCGGCGCTGGTGGAGCGGCAGGAGATCACCGACGTGCTGCTGGCGCTGCCGTCCATCGGCCGCAAGCGGCGCAACGAGATTCTCGACGCCATGCGCACCGCGCACGTGACGGTGCGGACCCTGCCCTCGCTCGACCAGTTGGTCGATGGCCAGGTCCAGGTCAGCGACCTGCGCGAGCCGGACGTCGACGACCTGCTCGGACGCGAACCGGTCGTCCCCGATCCGGCGCTGATGGAACGCAACATCCGCGGCAAGGTGGTCATGGTCACCGGCGCGGGCGGGTCGATCGGCAGCGAGCTGTGCCGCCAGATCCTCGCCCGTGCGCCACGGACGCTGGTGCTGGTCGAACGCAGCGAGTTTGCGCTGTACAGCATCGAGCGGGCGCTGCAGCCCCATACCCTCGCCTGTCTGCTGGTGCCGGTGCTGGCCGACGCCGGCGACGCGAAGCGCATGGACGAGGTGCTGGAGCGGTGGCGCCCGCACACCATCTACCACGCCGCGGCCTACAAGCACGTGCCGCTGGTCGAGGCCAACCCCGGCGAAGGGCTGCGCAACAACGCGCTGGGCACGCACGCGCTCGCCCACTGCGCCCTGCGCCACGAGGTCCAGGACTTCGTGCTCATCAGCACCGACAAGGCCGTGCGCCCCAGCAGCGTGATGGGGGCCTCGAAGCGCCTGGCCGAAATCGTCCTGCAGGTGCTGCATGCCGAATCGCAGGCGCAGGGGCGGTGCACGACGTGCTTCAGCATGGTGCGCTTCGGAAACGTCCTCGGTTCGTCCGGCTCGGTCGTGCCGCTGTTCCGTCAGCAGATCCGCGACGGCGGCCCGGTGACGGTGACGCACCCCGAGGTCACCCGCTACTTCATGACCGTTCCGGAGGCCGCCCAGCTGGTGATCCAGGCGGGTGCGATGGCGCGCGGGGGCGAGGTCTTCGTCCTCGACATGGGCGAACCGGTGCGCATCGTCGACCTCGCGCGCCGCATGATCGAACTGTCGGGCCTGAGCGTGCGCGACGAAGCCCGTCCGGAGGGCGACATCGCCATCGCGTTCACGGGCCTGCGGCCCGGCGAGAAGCTGATCGAGGAACTGCTGCTCGGCGACGACCCGGCCCCCACGGAACATCCGCGCATCCTGCGCGCCCGGGAAACGCACCCCGGACGCGAGGAACTGGAGCACGCGCTCCAGCGCATCACCCAGGCGATCGACCGGCTCGACCCGGAAGGGATGCTTGACGCCCTGCGCGCGATCGTGCCCGAATACCGACCGAACCCGGACCGCAGCACCGACCTCGTCGCATGAGCCGTCCCGTCCTGATCGACACGCTCCGAACCGCCCTGCTTGCGCTGGGCCCGGTCCGCACGGCCTTTCTCGCCAGCATCGCGCTGTCGCTGGTCGCGATGATCGGCCTCACCGCCCCCAACAACGACGGCATGCTGTACGTCGAGACGGCCCTCGCGTTCAAGCAAGACGGCCTCGACGCCGCACGCAGGCTGTTCGACTGGCTGACGATGCCCATCCTCATCGCAGCGCTCTCGTCGATCACCGGACTCGAGGCGCAGGCCGCCGGACATGTGCTGAGCACGCTGCTGCTCGCCGGCTGCTGTGCGCTGCTGGTCGCGTGCACGCGCGAACTGTTTCCGCATGCGGCCTGGCCCGCGCTGGCCATCGCGCTGGCCCTGCCGGCCCTCAACGCCTACCGCGACTACATCGTGCGCGAGTTCGGCGCATGGTTCTTCATGCTGCTCGCGATATGGTGGGTGCTGCGCTCGGCGCACCGCAACCGCCTGCTGCCGCTGCTGGCCGCCCAGGCATCGATCTGCCTGGCCGCACTCTTCCGTCCGGAATACCTGATCTTCCTGCTGGCGCTGCCATTGTTCGAACTCTTCCGGCCACACCGCGCGTCACGACGCGTCTGGACCGCCTCGACCGCCCTGATCCTCGGTCTCGCCGGCCTGCTCGCCCTGTGGGTGATGGAGGGGCTGGCACCGGGTTCGCGGCTGGCGACGCAGCTCACGGCTCTCGACCCCGCGCGCATCGCCGCCGATCTGAGGGAGGGCGCCGACGTGCTAGCGAGGTCCGTGCTCAACAGGCATTCCGCCGACGAGGCCGGCAGCATCCTGTTCTTCGGCCTGCTGTCCATCCTGCCGATGAAGTATTTCGGCAGCCTGGGCGTGTTCGTCCTTCCCGCGGCCTACGCCTGGCGCGCCGAATCCCCGTCCGTGCTGTGGCAGCGCTGGCGCCTGTTCGCATGGTGCTTCCTGCTGTACACGCTGGTACTGCTGGTCTTCCTGTTCAACACGTTCTTCCTGACATCGCGCTACGTGGCGCTGCTGGTCATCCTGACCGCTCCGCTGGCGGCGGTCGGCCTGCACGGCCTGATGCGGCGAAGCCCGGCCTGGCGGTATGCCTGTCTCGTCGTCATCGCCCTGCTGGCGCTCTCGAACGTGGTGTCGACGTCGCCGCCGAAGACGTCCTATGTCGACGGCGCCCGCTGGATCGGAGAACGCGCCCTTCCGGCGGGGCGGATCTATTTCGAGGAACGCACGGTCTCCTATCTCGCCGGACTGGGATACAAAAGGCGTCCTAACGCGGAGATACGCGGGCGCAGCCGTGCCGCGCAGGCCGCGCGCGAAGGGCGGATCGACTATCTGGTGCTGTCCGAACGTGCGGACCAGGGCCCGCGGACGCTCGAATGGGCCAGCACGCGCGGGCTGGTGCTGGAAGCCGAGTTCATCGACCGGCGCGATCACGCGATCCGCATCTTCCGGCGCGCGGACGTGCCCCCCCGACGGGCGCGGTGACGTCCGCCCGCACCGAGCGCGGATCACCCACCGGCCGCGCGCGCGGAAAGAGTGCTGACGGACCAGGCGCGGAGGACGGCGACGGCGTCAGCGTCGCCAGACAGAGAAAGCTCTCCGGGCCGCCCAACCAGAAGCGCTTCCTCTCGACGGCACTCCTGCACGACGCCCGGGAGCCCCGGGCCCCGCCCCGCGCATGGCCCTGACGACTCAGTGCGTGGACGAGGACGACGCTTCCCCGCCGAGGTCGCCGTCCTCGCGGAACTGCACCGCGTGCAGGCGGGCATAGTGGCCGCCGGCGGCGAGCAGTTCGGCGTGCGTGCCGCGTTCGACGATCCGTCCCTGATCCATGACCAGGATGAGGTCGGCCTTTTCGATCGTCGACAGGCGGTGGGCGATCACGAGGGTGCTGCGCCCGCGCATCACGCCGTCGAGCGCGGCCTGGATGTGGCGTTCGGACTCGGTATCCAGCGCCGACGTGGCCTCGTCGAGGATCAGCAGCGGCGCGTCCTTCAGGATGGCGCGCGCGATCGCCAGACGCTGGCGCTGCCCGCCCGAGAGCAGCACGCCGTTCTCGCCGACCAGCGTGTCGAAGCCCTGCGGCAGCCGGTCGATGAACTCACGCGCGCAGGCCATCTCGGCAGCGCGCTCCACCGCTTCCCGCGGCGCGTGGGCGAGATCCCCGTAGGCGATGTTGTTGTGCACGGTGTCGTTGAACAGCGTGACGTGCTGCGTCACCAGCGCGATGTGCCGGCGCAGGTTGCGCAGGGTGTAGTCCTCGATCTCGACGCCATCGAGCAGGATCTCGCCCTGTTCGTGGTGATAGAAGCGCGGGATGAGGTTGGCGAGCGTGGTCTTGCCGCTGCCGGAACGGCCGACCAGCGCGACCATCTGGCCGGGTTCGATCGTGAAGCTGACGTCATCGAGCACCACGGCATCGTGCCCCGGATAGCGGAAGCTCAGGTGACGCACCTCGACCCGCCCTTCGATCCGGTCGCGCTCGACCGTACCGCGATCCGGTTCGAGCGGCTGGTCCAGCTGCTCGAAGATGCTCTCGGCGCCCGCCAGCCCCTTCTGGATCGTCGCGCTGACTTCCGACAGCTGACGGATCGGCTTGGGCAGCAGGCCGGCTGCGGTGATGTAGGCCACCAGGTCACCGGCCGACGCATCGCCCCGCAGCAGCAATACCAGGAACAGCAGCACCGCCATCGCGGTGTACGTGACGAACTGCAGCGTCGGCGTGAAGGTGGCGCTGAGCCGCACCATCTTCAGCTGCTTCTTCATGTTGTCGGCGCTGGCCTCGCGGAAACGCGCGGATTCGTAGTCCTCGCCCCCGAAGCTGCGCACCACACGGTAGCCCTGGATGGTCTCGGACGCCACGTGCGTGACATCCCCCATGGCCTCCTGGATCCGGCGGCTCTGCTTGCGGAACTTGCGGCTGGCACTGGTCACCATGATGCCGATGACCGGCAGCGTGACGAGCATGACCAGCGTCAGTTTCCAGTTCATCCACAGCAGGAAGCCGAACAGGAAGACGATCGTGAGGCCCTCGCGCACGACGGTCTTGATGGCGTCGGTCGCGGCGCCGGTCACCATCGTGACGTTGTACGTGATGCGCGAGACCAGATGGCCGGAGTTGTGCTGGTCGAAGTAGTGGTTGGGCAGTTGCAGCAGATTGTCGAACAGCGCCCGCCGCAGGTGGTCGACGAGTCCGAGCGAGACCCGGGCGAGGTAATAGCTGCCGAGAAAGGAGCCGATGCCCTGCCACAACGCGATGCTGATCAGCAGCAGCGGCACGGCGTACAGGAAATGCATGCCCGAGAACATCGGCACGCCGCCCATCACCGCGCCATCGGGATCCATCAGGCCGTCGACGAAGAACTTCAGCACCGTCGCCATCAGCGGCTGCGACGACGCGAAGATCATGAAGCCCAGCAGGCTCACCGCGAACAGGCCGACGAAGGGCTTCAGATAAGTCAGCAGTCGCAGGTAGATCCGGACGGACGAAGCGTTCTGCTGGGGCTGGGGTGGGCGCGCGGGCGCCGGTCGGGAGCTCATCGTGCGCAGGATGTTAACACGGAGACGACCGCGCGCCGTCAGTCCGCTCGGAACGGAGATGTTTCCGATGGCACGGGCAGGGCATCGCCTATCCCGCACGGCCCCGACCGAAGCGGCATGGCACTCAGGCCGCGATCAGGCCCCGCATCTTCTGCATCGCCTTGGCCTCGATCTGGCGGATGCGCTCGGCCGACACGCCGTACTCCGCCGCCAGCTCGTGCAGCGTCGCCCCGCCGTCCTCGACCAGCCAGCGACGGCGCACGATGTCGCGGCTGCGCTCGTCCAGGCTCTCGAGCGCGTCGCGCAACCCCTGGTCACACAGCCGCGCCTGCTCGGCACGCTCCAGGGCCTCGGACGGTTCGGCCTGCGGGTCGGGCAGGTAGGCGATCGGCGCGAAGGCGTCATCCTCGTCATCGGCCGAGCCTTCCAGCGGCAGGTCGCGCCCGGACAGCCGGGTCTCCATCTCGACCACCTCCTCGGGCTTGACACCGAGCTCGCTCGCCACGGCATGCACCTCCTCGCGGTTGAGCGTGCCGGTGCCCGGCTTCATGCTGCGCAGGTTGAAGAACAGTTTGCGCTGCGCCTTGGTGGTGGCGATCTTGACCAGCCGCCAGTTGCGGATGATGTATTCGTGGATCTCGGCCTTGATCCAGTGGATCGCGAACGACACCAGACGCCCCCCGCGCGCCGGGTCGAAGCGCTTGACGGCCTTCATGAGGCCGATGTTGCCTTCCTGGATCAGGTCGGCGTGCGGCAGGCCATAGCCGAGGTAGCCGCGCGCGATGGCGACGACCAGCCGCAGGTGGGACATCACGAGCTGACGCGCCGCCTCCACATCCCCGTGGTCGCGCAGGCGCACGGCCAGCGCGTGCTCTTCCTGCTCGCTGAGCATCGGGATGCGATTGACGGCCTGAATGTACTGATCGATGCTGCCGACCGAAGCCGGAACGGGCATGGACAGGGCATGGGTCATCTTCGTCGTACCTCCTGCGCACTATGTTAGCACTCGGCACATGAGAGTGCTAACAAGCCTCCCGGTTCCCGAACGTCCTCCGACCGCGCACGACGGCACGCCCGCACCGGCCAAGCCGACCGCAACAGGGTACACTCCGGTCAGCAACGATACACACTGCAGGCTCGCTTGAAGAAGATCTCCCTCGACACATGGCAGACGCTGCGCAAGGACTCCCGCGTGGTGCAATCCGACCGTCACGGCGACAAGGTGCTGCTGTGCCCCGACGGCACGTACATCAAGCTCTTCCGCCGCAAGCGCCTGCTCTCGTCGGCGGCCTGGAGTCCATATGCCCAGCGCTTCGCGGACAACGCCACGGCGCTGCGCGAACGGGGCATCCCGTGCCCGCGCGTGATCGATGTCGTCCGCATCCCGGACATCGAGCGTGACGCCGTGCATTACCACCCGCTGCCCGGCGACACGCTGCGCGAGGTCATCGCGACCGATCTCGGCGACGACGAACGCGCCTACCTGCGCGACGCCTTCAGCCGCTTCGTGCGGCGCCTGCACGACCTGGGCGTGTATTTCCGCTCCCTGCACCTGGGCAACGTGGTGCTGACGCCGAGCGGCGAACTGGGCCTCATCGACATCTCGGACATCCGCATCCACCGCGGACCGCTCAGCATGTTCTGGCGCAAGCGCAACCTGCACCGCATCGAAGGCTTCCCCGACGAGCGCGCGTGGCTCGACCGCGACACCATCCTGTCGCCCCGCCCCGCACCCGCGCACGGAAACCCGCGATGAAGCCGGCGCTGCGCACCTTTCTCCGCGCCAACCTCGCGGCCCTGCTGCGCGGGCGCTTCTTCCTGCGCAACGGCCATCTGCCGCCGGCCGGTCACGTGGTGCCGGAAGCCTTTGCCGGGGTCGGCGTCGCCACCAATGCCGATCCGGCCACCGACGCGGCGGTGATCCGCATCCTGCGCGAATCCGGCATCCCCCGCGTACGCCTGGACTACACCTACGGCGACGGCGAAAACCACGTCGCCCGCTTTCTCGAGGCGCTGCTCGCCGAAGGCTTCCGGGTCACCCTGCACCTCGTCCAGCCGGCACAGGTGGCCGCGCACATGGAGCACCCCGAGGCCATCGAGGGATGGCGCGCGTTCGTGCGCGACACGCTGGACCGGTTCGGCGCCCGCATCGAACTCCTCGAGGCCGGCTCCACCGTCAACCGCAAGCGCTGGGCCGGCTACACGCTGGAAGGCTTCCTCAATGCCTGGCGCGTCGTGCGCGAGGAAACCCGCCAGCGCGGCGTCACGCTGGCCGGCCCCAGCGTCACCGACTTCGAACCCGTATGGAACGTCGGCCTGCTCGCGCTGCTGCGTGAGCACGACCTGCTGCCCGACATCCACACCGACAACCTGTTCTCCGAACGCTGCACGGAGCCCGAGCGCTGGGACCACAAGATCCTCGGTCACCGGCTGGCGCCGCTGATCCGCTTCAACCTCGTGCGCAAGGCCCGCCTGCTCCAGCGCATCGGCGCCGATTTCGGCGTAGCCCGGCTGATGTCGCCCGCCGCGTTCTGGACCCTGCCGCGCATCGAGCGCTTCCTGCCCGACAGCGAGCAGAAACAGGCCGACTACCTCGCCCGCTACATGGTGCTGTGCGCGGCCTCCGGGGCACTGGAAGCGGCCTGGTGGGGCCCGCTCGTCTGCCACCGCGAAGGGCTCGTCGACGACGGCGACTTCCCGTACCCGAAGCTCGAACGCATCACGCACTATGCCCGCATCGACGGCCAGGCGGCCGACTTCCGCCCCCGCCCGGCCCTTGCCGCGCTCGCGCAGTTCGCTCGCACCATCCCCGGCAGCCGGTACGAAGGACGACTCAACACCGGCCAGGGACTGGAAGTGCATGCGTTCCGGCGTGACGACGCCCTGATCCACGTCGTCTGGACCATCAATGGCCGCGCCGCGGCCGTCTGCGACCTCTACGCCGAGAGCGACCTCGCGCAAGCCGACTGGGTCGACCGGGACGGCGCCCGCCTGCCGGAGCCCGTGACGGTCGTCACCGAAACTCCCGTATACCTCCGCTGGCCGGCCGCGCAACGGATCGGACTATTGCCTGGCGCCGCTACCCTGCCCGGGCTGGCCATCCATCGCCACATCCCGGGCCTGACCCACTACTATCACCGCGACGCCGAATGGCATGGCATGGTGCTCGCGAGAAACCGCGCCGAAGCCGACCAGCTCATCGCGGCCCTGCACCCCAGGCACATCGGCGAACCGCCCGGCAAGGACGGCAGCCTGCGCTACGCGCGCAACGCGATCTGGACCGTACCCGACCCGCGCGACCCGGCACGCAACCTCGTCGTCAAGAAACCGGTCAAGCACCACCTGCACAAGAAGCTGCTCGACCGGCTGAAGCCCTCCAAAGCCCGACGCAGCTGGAACGGCACGGCAGAACTTCTGCGCCGCGGCATCCGTGCCGCCGCGCCGGTCGCCTGGTTCGAACAGCGGAACGGGCAGGAACTCACGAAGAACTGGTACGTGTGCGAACACGTGCCCGACGCGACGCCCTCCAGCAAGTTGCTTGCCGCGACCCGACACGACGCACGGACACCGGAAAGCGGCGACCGGCTGGTCGCCGGCCTGGCCCGCTTCGTCCGTCGCATGCATGACCGTGGAATCTTTTTCCGGGATCTGTCGGGCGGGAACATCCTGGTCCGGCAGCATGGCGACGACGCGTCGTTCACGCTGATCGACACCGGCCGGATCGCGCTTTTCGCAAAAGGCACCCCGCCCGGCGCGCGCGCGCAGGATCTGGTGAGGATCTGCCACAAGCAGGATGCCGCCGGACGCGAGCGCTTCGTCCATCACTACTATTCGATGCCCGGTGGCCGGCCGCCCGTCGGGCTGAAGGCGCGCATGCGCCTGTATGACCTGAAGTCGTCGATCAAGCGCGCGTTGCGGAAAAACCCGCTGTACCGGCGATTGAAGTTCTGACGCACTCAACTTTCGCCCCCTCTCGCCGGAATCCCGCTTAAGCTCGCGGTCTGCCCCGCGCTTCTTCACCTCGTTGCACATGACCGCTCCCTTCCTTCCCGACGCCCCACCGTTTCATCACCAGGGCCGGGTCAGCCCGGACGTTCGGCCAACACCACGCCCTCTCCTGCCGCCGACCACTCGCGCACGGCCGACACATCTGCCGCATCGCCGACGTTCTCGATCGTGATCGCCACCTACAACTACGGGCATCTGATCGAAAGGGCCATACAGTCGGTGCTCCATCAAACTCATGCGCCGCACGAGATCATCGTCGTCGACGACGGGTCCACGGACGACACCGCGGAACGGATGCGACGATACGCGGATCGGGTCCGGTACGTGCGGAAAGAGAATGAGGGGCAGTCGTCGGCATACAACCTGGGCGCCCTGACCGCGTCGGCGGATTTCGTCTACATCCTCGACGCTGATGACGAGCTCTGCCCCGACGCGCTGTCCCGGTTCTCGCACGCGGTCGTCGAGGCTCGACGCGCGGGACGTGCCGACGGAATTTTCTACGGCGGCTACGAATCGGTCGGCGTCCATGGGAAACGCAGGATCCGGCAATCCGTGCAGGCGCCATCCGATCCGTTCGAACGCCTGAAAACCTTCATCGAGCGGAAGCTAACCGGGCTGCAGAACGGCGCGTTCATCATTCCGCGAGCGGCCTTCGAATCGATCCGTTACCCGGAAGATATCCGGCACAACACCGACCTCGTCTTCATCGGCCACGCGTTGACGCGCTATCCCGCCACCGCGATCGACGCGATCGTGCTCCGCTCCCACGAGCACCCGATGCGCTCGCGCAAGCGCCGTCACAGCAACATCGCCCACGGCATCCGTCCCGTGGACTGCCTGTTCAATCCCAAGGAGATGGACGCACGGTTTCTCGTGCTGAAGAAGGATCTCCTGGCCGCCCGCTTGCGCTCCCTGGGTCGCATGAACTATCTCGCAGGCGACTTCGCCAACACAAGGACGGCCTACAGGAGCGCCTTCAGACTGAAACCCCGCGCGGTTGCCGATCTGGGCTCCCTGAAGCGCTGGTTCGTCGCCGAGGCGCGAGTGTGGCTGGACCGTCTGGTGGAATGAGCTCCCGCCACGGACGTACCCGCCCCGAATGACGGCCTGCGTCATGGCGGGATTCCGGCGTCCGTTCGCTCATTCGATTCCCGAGCCCGGGCTCCGGGCCTGCGTCCGGGTATACTTCACGCCCTTTTGCCTCCCGCCAGCCACGGCGGCGGTTCCCCCTGTACGATGCGAAGCGAAGCTGGAAGCCCGATTGCGCGACACGGGCACATCCGGACGCCACGAACAACCCCGCCTCCTTTTTCCCCCGAAACATGACCAATCGTGCCTCCACGATATCGAAGCTTTCCCGCCTCCTCTCACTGAGCCTCAATCCACGCCGGACAAGCAGCGATTACATCGCCCTTCACACCTACCTCAAGAACAACAACAAGAAACTTCCGGAAAGCATCAAGAACGCCGCCTACGAATACGCCCATGACGTACTTCGGGGAGACAAGGACTATTACGCGCTGTGCTATTACGCGATGCAGCACGGCGAATTCAAGGAAGGCTGGATCACCGAATCGTTCTACTTGCGGAACGTCATGCCTTCCCTCAACAACCACATCGGGAGCCTGACGGACCAGAAATCCCTTACGCGCCGGATTCTCGGTCTTCGCGAAACGGCCGACCTCTGCTACGTCATCAACGGGGAACTCTTCGACACCGACTTCATACGGATATCCCCGCAGGCCGCCATCGAGCTTTGCCGTGCCCATGGAGA
>Ga0182792_1001144_pt1 | contig 22524 bp, 15 predicted proteins | sample Passage237B_FD_130497 | JGI IMG/M metagenome (GOLD analysis project Ga0182792, IMG submission 130497) | Cellulose adapted compost microbial communities from Newby Island Compost Facility, Milpitas, CA, USA - Passage2 37B (version 2) (version 2) ...
CCCGAAGGCATGGCTGAGAGAAAATAGAGTTGGACACCTCCGTTTCCGAGGGTCACAAGACTGGCATTGGAATAGGCCGAATTCAGCAGCGACAATGCCCCGTTTTGCGAATTGAGCACGTTGGGGGTCAATTCCGAATAGACCGATTCGTCGAGTGAATCGCACCCGGCCAGCAGCCAGGGCGTAAATAGTATGGTCAGAAAAAACTTTTTCATTTTATTTTCTCGTTTTTGCCGGAGTCCATCTTCCGGATCTCCGGCTTAATGTGGGTTGATAAGTGTCAGAGACCGAGACTGACGCCGAGTGTCCAGGTTCTAGTGAGTGGATAGCTGCTATAGTCAATCTTCACATTGCTTCTTCCCATGGAGTTGGCCTCAGGGTCAAATCCGGAATAACCGGTCAGTGTGAACAGGTTGGTTCCCACGAGGTAGGCACGGATCGATCTGAACGGCTTAACCCGGTCGAAAGTGTAGCTGATCTGCAGGTTTTTGAGTCTCAGGTAGGAGGCATCTTCCAGGACGAGGTCATTCACTTTCCCGCCACCGTAAGAAGTGGGCACGGTCCCGGAAGGCCATTTGGCATTGGGGTTTTCCGGGGTCCATCGGTCGAGTACCTGTTCTGCCAGTTTGTTTCTCCGGAAGTTTCCGGGATACATGCTTTCGATGACGTTGATGTTCAGCAGGTCACCGCCCTGTTGCCCCTGGATGAGAAAATCGAGCTGGAAGTTTTTGTAGCTGAGGCTGTTGTGCAGGCCGTAGGTGAAGTCAGGGAAGGGGTCACCGATGATCCGCTGGTCTGCCGGACTGATCGTGCCGTCCCCATTATTGTCCTTGAAGATGGGGAATCCTGGACGGGATCCGGGTTGCGCCGAGTTGGCTACCTCCTCCTGGGTTTGGAAGATACCCACGATCTGATACCCGTAGTACGAATTGACAGGGTGGCCTTCCCGGATGATCACCGTGTTTCCTACGTTGGCTACGTTACCCGTCAGAATATCCCCAATCGATCCCAGATCGGTCACCTTGTTTCTCAGACTGGAGAAGTTTAAGGTCGTGTTCCACCGGAAATCGCCCTTATGGATATTTGTTGAGGTGAGTTGCAGTTCCCATCCACTGTTTCGGATCGACCCGACGTTGGTCAACACCGAGGTAAAACCGGTAGAGCGGGGAAGCGGCAGGTGCAGCAGTACGTCTTTGGTGTCTTTGATGAAATAGTCGATGCTACCCGAAAGTCGGCTGTTAATGACCGCGAAGTCAATTCCGATATTCAGCTGCTCGGTAGTTTCCCATTTCAGGTTCGGATTGGCAATTCGCGAAGGTCTGATTCCCACCAGGGGTGTATTGTTGATGATCGTGTTGGACGAGGGAATGAAAGTCGACAGCGAGGTGTAGTTGCCGATTTCCTGGTTCCCGGTTTGTCCCCAGCTGGCACGCAGTTTCAGGTCGTTGAACGCGGCCGGGATAAACGATTCTTCTGCGAGTTTCCAGCCAAAGGCAAAGGAAGGGAAGTAACCGAACTTGTTGTTTTCCCCAAACCGCGACGAACCGTCCGCCCGGATCGACGCTGTCAGCAGAAAGCGGTTGTATAGCTGGTAGTTCACCCGTGCCAGATACGAAAGCAGCGCATTTTCCTCCTTGCCGCTCGATAAGGCATCATTGTTGGTATCTCCCAGCGAGAGATTGTCCGTGCCCAGTTCATCCGAAGGGAAGCCAGTGATGTTTCCCGCGAACAGCCTGCTGACAAAGTTCTGATAGGTTACACCGCCCAGCACGTCAAACCGGTGGTTTTGATTCAGTTCCTTTTTATAGGCCAGTGTGAATTCGGTCAGGATGTTGGAGCGCTCCAGCGAGGTGATATTCGCAATCCCACCGGCCGGCGATCCCCGGAAGGTGAGCCTGGTGTTATAGATATCCCTGCGTGAAGTCTGACGGTCAGAACCGAAGTTCAGCTTTGCCAGCAGTCCATCGGTTATCTCATACTGGAAATAGGCATTTCCGAACGTACGGTTGGTTTTCGTATTGCTCCGTATTCCTTCGATCAGACTTACCGGGTTATTGATGGTCAGATTGGTCGACTGATGAAAGGTCCCATCTTCCTTATAAATAGGTTCGGTAGGGTCATAAAGCAGGGAGGAATAGATGGGGCCTGCATCTTCATTGGTCAGCATCCCGTCGATATTGTTCCGGTCGTTGATCAGGCTGGTGTTCAGGTTGATGCCGAACTGCGCCTTTTCCCCCAGTTTCCGGTCGAGGTTTATCCGGGCTATGTATTTCTGGATGCCGGAGTTTTTGATGATACCTTCCTGGTCGAAGTAGTTGAACGATGTAAAAAAGGTCGTTTTGTCGTCTCCGCCATTCACCGAAAGATTGTGGTTTTGCAGGGTGGCCGTCCGGTAGATTTCATCCTGCCAGTCTACTCCCTTGCCGATGCGGGCAATATCGCTGTCGCTGAAAACGATTCCTTCCCCGCGTTCTGCCGACAGATCATTGATCGCCCTGATATATTCTTCCGTCGTAAGTACATCCATTTTTTTGGCAACTTTCTGCGTGCCGACATTGAAATCATAGTTTACCGAAGTCCTGCCCTTCGCCCCTTTCTTGGTGGTTATCAGGATCACCCCGTTGGCACCTCTGGAGCCGTAAATTGCCGTGGCCGAGGCATCTTTCAGGATTTCAATCGACTGAATATCGGCAGGGTTGAGTGCGTTCAGCGGGTTGCGCGGGTTATTGTTGGTTCCCGTACCTGCTACACCGCCCCCAGCCAGTAACGGGCTGTTATCTATCGGAAAACCGTCGATCACGTAAAGCGGTTCGTTGCCGGCATTCACCGAACTGGCACCCCGTATCCGGATCGACATACCACCACCCGGCTCGGAACTTGTCTGGGAAACCTGTACGCCGGCAGCCCGGCCCAAAATCAGCTGATCGGCCGATACATTCGCGCCCGGATTAAAATCCTTTTGCCTCAGGGATGACACCGAGCCGGTAAGATCACTTTTTTCAACGGTACCATAACCAATCACAACCAGTTCTCCCAGTTGCTTCGTATCGTCCTCAAGGATGATTTCCAGAATACGGCGGTTGTTAACTTTTATTCGCTGACTTACATAGCCTATGGAGGAAAAAATCAGTGTTTCATCCCCTCTCACGTTGATCTGAAACTTACCTTCTACGTCCGTTACCGTCCCTCTCGATTCCCCTTCTACCTGGATGTTTACCCCCGGGATAGGCTCAGCGTCCGCTGCCCTCACTACGCCGGTGACGGGGTAAGCAGAACCCTGCGCAAATGCTCCGACGACAGGCACGCAACAAAGCAGGAAAATCACAACGGCGTGCATAAATTGATAGCGTCCTGACTTACCAGCTGAGACTATCCCTACTGTCGGTTGACTGCCCGTCCACTCCCTGTCGGGCTTCTTCGGAAATGATTCTGACATTTCGTAGTAAATTTTGTTTTTCATAGATTTTACAAACACCCAACCCGCCTGTCCGGTAATTGGAACCGCAATTTATCGGGTCGAAAAATGTAAAGTCTATAGAACAAGTAGGAAAAAGAGAATCATACCACCAGATCTGTACAAAATCTATGATTCGGGCCGGAAAATGCAGGATAAATAGTACTATTCAGCTAAAAAACATCATAGGAAAATTCGGTGACAGCACCAATGCCCATAGGATTTTGGAGGAAGTCATAAATGGATTTGTCTGGGCGAGGTAAAGAATTGTGTGGAGATAAATTGGCTTTTACCAATTTGATCATTCTAAAACAAAAGCACCGGCAGGGGTGACTCTGCCGGTGCTTTTTTGGTGAAACAGCCTATTTATATAATTCGCTGTGCATCCGGTTTAAAGTAGCTTCCGGAATCTTGATCACTTTCCGGTCGTAGGTCATCAATCCGTTGGTTTCGATTTCCACGTCGGTAGTCTGGGTATACACGGCAGCGGAGAGTCCGCGTTTGATGAGCGGTTTAAGGTCGGTCATCAGTTTCTGATAACGGTTGGTAAGCTCATCGACGTTTTTGAAGCTTTGATAGCCCCAGTTGTTTTTGTCCTGCCAGGTATGACCCTCGAGCGGGAGACCCAGTCCACCGAATTCACCCAGAACGATTACCTGATTTTTTCCGAAAAGGTCGGGACGAGGCATCACGGGATCGGGGTAGTTGTGCATATCGATGATGTGGCCTACCGGTTCGAAGTTACCGCCGCTGGCGCTGTTGACCAGACGGGTAGGGTCATATTTCATGGTCCATTCGGTAATTTCACGGGTCTTGAACTGACCCCACGCTTCGTTAAACGGTACCCATACGATAATGCTTGGGAAGTGGTGGAAGGCATCCATAATCGCTTTCCATTCCGTACGGAAGATGGCTTCCGATTCAGGCGTACGGTCCCTGTCCGTTTCGCGACCCGTAATACCCGGTCTCTGTTCCCAACGGTTGCCGAGGTCACCGCTAGGCATATCCTGCCACACCAGCATTCCCAGGCGGTCGCAGTGGTAGTACCAGCGCGCGGGCTCCACTTTCACGTGTTTACGGATCATGTTGAAGCCCATTTCCTGTGTCTTTTTGATGTCGAAAAGCAGGGCTTCATCGGTTGGTGCGGTGTAGAGACCATCGGGCCACCACCCCTGGTCAAGCGGTCCGTACTGGAAGAGGAATTTATCGTTTACCAGCATGCGCTGATTACCGTCGGTACCGGGCTGCATGCTGACCTTGCGAATCGCAAAATAACTGCCTACTTCATCCACTACCTTGCCTTTGCGCAGAATAGCTACTTTCAGGTCGTAAAGCGAAGGCGATCCCGGTGCCCATATTTTGGCATTAGGGATGTTCAGAACTACTTCCTGTCCGTTTTCTACCGTCGTAGAAGCTACTTCACGGCCACCGTCAAGCGCTGTGTAGCGCACCTGGTCTCCCGCTTCCAGACCTTGCAGGGAAGGCTGAATCTTGACGGAACGGGATTCGAACAGGGGCGTGATTTTCAGATTGGCCACATAGCTTTCAGGCACCAGCTCCATCCAGACCGTCTGCCAGATACCGGTTACAGGGGTATACCAGATTCCGTGGGGATTATTAACCTGCTTGCCGCGTGGCTGAGGACCTTCATCGGTCGGATCCCAGACACGTACGGTCAGTTCCTGATCTCCTTTTTTAGTCAGATAGGAAGTTATATCGAAGGAGAAAGGATCGTATCCGCCGCGGTGGCCGCCTACGCGTTCTCCATTTACAAACACTTCAGCTTCCCAGTCAACTGCACCAAAATGAAGGAGCAGTTTCTTGCCTTTCAGGTTTTTGGGCAGGGCAAAGCTCGTGCGGTACCAGAGGTCCTGGTCTTTTCCGACGATTTTACCTACACCCGAAAGGGCCGATTCTATAGCAAAGGGTACCAGAATTTTGCCGTCAAAGTTCTGGGGCTTGGCCGATTTGGTGGGCACAATGGCATAGTCCCACAATCCGTTCAGATTGGTCCATTCCTCCCGGATCAGTTGAGGCCGGGGATATTCGGGTAGTGGAGCTTTCGGGTCAACTTTTTCCGCCCAGGGAGTAAGAATCTTGGAACCGGCAGGTTTCCAGTCCTGAGCATTCAATGCCTGTACAAAGCATGTAGTCAGTAAGAGTAAATTAAGGATTTTAAAGCGCATGAATAATGAACAATTTCAATTTTTATGGGAGATAATACCAAAAGGTCCCAAAGTTAATGATAAAGCGATTAATTTTTTATTGCTTTTGTTCAACCACCTCCAGTTCTTTTTTGCGGTTTCTGAGCAGGTCTGCTCCGGCAAAATCGGGATGCGTGTTCAGCTCAACGGTGAATCCCTGCCCACGGTCGATCTCGACAAACAGGCTATCTGTTTGGAATCCAAACACATGGCCTCCTTTTTCGTGCTGGTCGTCCAGGAAGTGCAGGTGATAGCCTGGAACATTGGCCCGGGCCGTAAAATCGGGTGAAACATAGCCGATGCAGATTCCGGCCTTATTTTCGAAAGTGAAGGAGGTCTGCCCGCCGGCTGCCAGATAAGCGGCCAGTTCGGGATAAGGCTTTTCCGCCGGGGCTACCGATCGCGCATCCACCTGGCTAAAATGCCCTTTCAGACGTATCGCATACAGCTGGTTTTTGTTGAGAATCGGAGCCAGCAGCGTTTTCAGTCTCTCGTAGGTAATTGTTTGTCCCGATAGGATCAGTGTAGTATCGGGTCTAAAAAACTTGACATAGGCCAGGGGAGTCTTTTCTTCATCCTGCACCTCGACAACCTCTCCGTTGGAGCGCATCCGGAAAACTTTTCCTTCCATCATAAACATTTCTCCATCCAGCCGGTTAAAGGTACCAATGCCGAAATCACCCCGCTTACGGAGATCGCCTATGGTCAGTTCTCCCTCATAAACGCCTGCCAGCAGGGCATCGATGATCGAATACTGATATACATAGTCGCTGGTTTCCTGTGGGACGGCTGGTGATTGAAGTGTTTCTTTGGTTCGGCAGGAAGTAATAGCCAACATGAAGGCTGTGCAAAGCAGAAGTGGTTTCATTTAGTAGGATTGTTAAGGGTTTTTTCAAAGGTAGTTAATTTCGTCACTTGTAAATAACGAAGGAGGGGTCATGGCAATAGCCCGACCTGTTTTTCGTTACTATTGCCGTTACCGTATGCCCCGTATGAAAACCTGTATGCGATTCGTTTTCCTTTTTTTCCTCCTGCTGGGATCTGTCCCAATGGTAAATGCACAGCAGCTCAATATGAGCCGCCTGTTTTACCCCAATGCTACGCTGCGGGCTGAATTTCACCCGGATGCTTCGATCGGGACTGATGGTCATTACGGCATGACCCGGACCAGCCTGCTGGGTATTGTACCGCTACAGAGTGAAGTGCAGGCCAGTTTCAGTCTGAAAAAAAAGTTCGATCTCCGTGCGGTACATACATTGATGTACGGGTATTACGGTCAGGTGAATCCGACTTTCAATGGGGAAATCGTACCTGAACACGGATATAAGTCGGTTTCACTCGGTGTCATTCGACTGCAGGCCAGTCTCAAAGACCGACTCTGGGTGTATGGGGGTGGATTGGGCATATCCGAGTCGAACGAAACCTTTTTTACGCCACGGCCCTATCTGTGGGGGGGAGCAGCCCGCATGCACATTTTCGGTCTGCAGACACAGTTGATGTACGGCTCCATCATCGCCTATAACCGGAAGCTTCAGATCGTCCCGGTTTTTGGTATCAACAAACGGTTTAACCGTCACTGGCGGGCTACCGCTATCCTTCCCTTCACAGCGTCCGTACGGTATAATGCAAAGAAATGGCTGAGCATGGAAGGCATCACGGGACTGAACGGATACAGCAGCGGATTCAAGGTGTCGGCACCGGCAACGCCTGAACTCGAACGGCTAAACCGGCAGAATTACCGGCATGTCAAGCTCGGTGTGGCCGTTAATGCCCATGTATTATCCGTATTCAATGTTTCTCTGGAAGGAGGCGTAACGACCTTCCGAAGTTTGAAAGACCTGGGCGAAACCAGCCAGACGTTAAATAAATATCAGCCTTCTGCGGCACCTTACGTGGGGGCTAGTCTGCGTTATATTACCTCCAAGTCAAAATTATCTTCTAAATTTACCCGCCGGCTGGGAATCAGCGAAAATGGGTTGAACTGGTAGGGAACCTTGACAAATCGTCAAAGCCGGCCACCGTCAATTGTTTGTGTTCGTATACATGACATCTATTCAAGAAATTTTCGAATCCTTTAATAAACTGAGGGTTTTGGTAGTGGGCGACGTGATGCTCGACTCCTATGTCTGGGGAAAGGTAGAACGAATTTCGCCCGAAGCCCCCGTTCCGGTCGTATCCGTTCAGAGCAGGGAGCTGAGGCTGGGTGGAGCCGGTAACGTGTTGCTGAACCTCCAGTCGCTGGGTGCGGAAGCCTTCATCTGTACCGTAGTTGGTGAAGATGAATATGGAGGGAAATTGCATGATATGCTCAAAAGCAGGGGACTGAATTGCGAGGGCCTGCTGAAGAGTCCGGGGCGGATGACCACGGTGAAGGAGCGTGTGATCGCCAGTGACCAGCATATTGTCCGGATCGACTCCGAAATGACCGAGCCGATAACCGAATTGGAAAGAAAAAGGCTTATTGATAAAGCCATCGAGCTGATCCCTTCCTGTGATGTCGTACTGTTTGAGGATTACGATAAGGGGGTGCTGGATGAAGTGTCCATTGCCGCCATTGTGGATTTTGCGCGTGAACACGAGGTTCCGACCGTGGTCGATCCCAAAAAACGCAATTTCATGGCTTACCGTAACGTCACCCTTTTTAAGCCAAATCTGAAGGAACTCAGGGAGGGTTTCAGGAAGGAGTTTGATATCACCGACCAGGCGCAGTTTGAGGGTGTGGTGGAAGAACTACTGAATGCCCTTTCAGCTACCGGTGCCCTGATTACACAGTCGGAAAGAGGGGTTTTCATCCTTTCGGATGGTGAAAAGCACCATATCAAAGCGCATAAACGAAATGTTATCGACGTATCGGGTGCCGGCGATACGGTGATCAGTATCGCAGCCTGTTGCGTGGCACTGGGGCTGCAGCCCTGGCTGACAGCAGCCCTGTCCAATCTGGGCGGAGGGCTGGTTTGTGAACATGTGGGCGCCGTGCCTATCAATAAGCAGCTGCTGCTCGAAGAGGCGCTGAAACTTAGAAATTAAAGCTTTTGAATGGATACAAAAAAAGGGGCTTCGGCCCCTTTTTTCGTGGTTCGGATACCAGAGTAACTATTCTACTTCCTCCAGCTCCTCCGATTCAGTATGTACCATGGGTAAAGGCTTTCTGGCCCTCACTTCCTTTTTCTTGGTCTTGAATTTCTTGATCCTCATTTTGAGCGTATCGATAGCCAGATCCGTAGCCTCCTCAAAGGTGGTTCCCTTTTCACTTACAAAAACACTGCCTCCCGGTACGTACAACTTCACATCCACCAGTTTTTTGTGGACCTTGTTGCTTTCACTTTTGTCCAGTTTCAGGAAAACATCACCGCTTGTAATGTTGTCATAAAACGTTTCCAGCTTATTCAACTTTTGCTGAATAAATGTCAACAACCTCTCATCCGCAGTAAAGCGGACTGCTTGAATCTGCAGTCTCATACGCATCTTAAGTTTAAAGTGAAAAACTGCTCCGGTATGATTTATGTTAAAAAACTTCCCGGAATTGATAAATTAAATTAACGAAATCTAAAGGTGAATGTCAAGGAAATCCGGTGGTATAATTTCCCAGTCAGAGCAGTTTTTCAGGAAAGGCTTTATACGTCAGTGGCTTATTCGGTGAGTACCCGCAGAAGGGTCTCAAAGTAGAGAACCTGTCCGGGGAACTGGCTCCGGATATGGTTCTGTAAAGAGGGTGAATGTTCCTGCAAAAATGCCTCTCCGGCAGGCACGTTATCGATTTCCGTCTGAATGGTATAGGTAATTCCATCCCCCTCGACTTCGGTCAGCAGCTTCAGCAGCCGGCACGATCGTATACCCTGGAGCGATTTGATCTGAGGGATATGTTGCTGCTTCATCCAGGTTAACCAGCGTTCCTCTACTTCCGGAAGAACATGATAGGTGGTATTGTGAACGATCATTGGTTTCAACGTTTTACCTGCGAAGGTAAGGCTTTTGGCCGAACCAGCGAATTTGGGCCTTTTTCCGAAGATCAAGGTTTTTAGCGCGAATTGAGTATATTGGGCCTTCTTAACCTCTATTATTAGGACTGATCATAAACCCTTTTTGCTTTGAGATGAGTAAGTTGTTTTCCCCAAAGCTCACCCGCAGGAAAGCTTTACAGATGGCTGCAACCGGCGGCTTGTCCCTTTCACTGAGTCCGGAATTCCGGACGTTCCGCCAAAACCGTATCGTGGAAGAAAATAAGAAGCCGGGTTCACTCGACTGGCAGCTCACGCGGGTACGGTACGATCAGACCGAACAGCGGAGTTCCCTGATTGAAGGATACTGTTCCAGGCAGAGTGTGAAGGCCGGCGAGTCGATCGATATCATGGTTTCCACCAATCCGGCTATTCCCTATCGCCTCGATATTTACCGAACCGGTTACTACGGTGGTACAGGAGCCCGTCTGATGAAGAGTTTCGGTCCCCTGCAGGGCAAGGTACAGGAAGTGCCGCCCAAAGGCGACATGAACCTTCATGAATGTCAATGGGAACCTTCGCTGACCCTAAAAATTCCCGACGACTGGCTGAGCGGCGTCTACCTCGGCAAACTCAGAACTTTACCCGAAGAAGGAAAACCCTACTGGGAAAGCTATATCATTTTTATCGTCAAGGATGACCGGCCGGTCGACCTTCTGTTCCAGTGCTCGGACAACACCTGGCAGGCTTACAACCGCTGGCCGGGAAATTATTCGCTCTATACGCACCCCAAAGGGGTACAGGGTCCCTGGGCGAAGGTCAGCTTCGACCGTCCCTATGGCCGCCAGTCCCAGTACATGGGCATTGTCAACGATCCACTGTCGTTTGGCTCGGGGGAATATATATCCTTCGAGATGCCGTTTTCCTATTTCCTGGAAGGAGAAGGCTATGATGTGTCCTATTGTTCCAACAGTGACCTGCTCACCCCCGACCGGGCATTGAAGGCCAAGGCATTCCTCAGTATTGGGCATGATGAATACTGGGATATCCGTCAGTACAACAGCGTCGTCAAACTCAAGGAAAGCGGGGTGAACCTGCTGTTCTTTTCGGGAAATACCCTATGCTGGGTAACCCCCTTTACGGACAACGCCAGGGGTGTGCCTAACCGCCGTATTTTCCGCGGTGGTCCCTACGGCGCCGATAACTGGTATGCAGATGAGCGCCGGAAACTGTTCGGCCCCTATCCCGAGAAAGGCCCCGATGAAGGTCTGCTGATGGGAGTCCGCAATATCAGACCGGTTAATGGGGGTGGTGACTGGATTATCGTTAATCCGAAACACTGGGTCTTCGAAGGTACAGGTGTAAAGAAAGGGGACTATATCCCAGGGCTCATCGGCTGGGAATTCCATGGCGAAGCTCCCGATCTGCCCGGACTGGAAGTGCTCGCCGAGGGGATAGCATGGCAGGGGGGCGAAAATCCGTCGAAGTGGCAGAGTGTCATTTACGATGGGCCCGCCAAAAATTTCATCTTCAACGCGTCCACGATTTTCTGGGCACAGGGCCTGAGTCACCCTCCGGGACATACCCTGCCCTGGTCTCATTACAGCAGACCGCACGGCCCCGACGCCCGTGTGCAGCAGATCACCCGCAATCTCCTGAATCGTGCCATATCCTGACGATTATATAAGTATTCATACATAAACCTTAATTCTATATTTAACCCTTGCAGAAATGAAATTCAGAAAAATACCCGTATGGGGTTTTATCCTGTCAGCACTGATAGCAGCCTGTTCACCTGCGGAAAAGGCCAGTCAGGATACCGAAACGATTCAGCTGTTTAACGGGAAAAATCTGGACGGCTGGTACAAGTACCTCAAAAGCACCGGCCGCGATAACGATCCCAAAAATGTATTTACGGTGTCCAACGGTGAAATCTTTATTACCGGTGAGGATTATGGCTGTATTACCACCACCGAGGAATATGAAAATTATCGCCTGGTGGTAGAATACAAATGGGGTACCAAAACCTATGAACCCCGGGTCGACCGGGCACGGGACAATGGGGTACTCATCCATTCCCAGGGAGAGGACGGGGCGTTCAGCGGCTCCTGGATGTATTCCATCGAGTGCCAGATCATCGAAGGGGGAACCGGTGACTTCCTCGTTGTAGGGGATGGGAGTGAAACCTATCAGCTGACAGCCATGGTAGCCAATCCCGACAAGGAGGGAGCCAAGCTGTACCAGTCCGGTGGACGTCCCGCTACGATATATAGCGGTCGGATCGACTGGTTTGCCCGTTCGCCGATGTGGAAAGACACCGTGGATTTTCGGGGTAAACATGATATCGAAAACCCTGTAGGGGAGTGGAATACCATGGAAGTAGTGGCTTTTGGCGACAAGGTGGACATCTTCCTGAATGGCAAGCTCGTCAACCAGGCCTTTAATGTGCGGCCAACCAAAGGACGCATCCAGATCCAGTCGGAAGGTGCGGAGATGTATGTGCGCAAAGTAGAACTTACCCCGATCACCAGTTATGAACCACCCTATGTTAATAAACCTGAAGTCGTAAAGACACAACAGGACGACCGCCTTTTCCTGAGCGCGCAGCAGGGGATCGGAATAGGCCCGAAAATCAAGTACATGCCTGAATGGAATGCCTTCGGATGGTTTACAGAGGCTGATTATGTACAGTGGGAGGCAGATATTGCCAAGGCGGGCACTTACGATGTGTACATGGAATGGTCTGTCTCGGATAATTCGGCCGGGAACCCTTATGTCCTGGAGGCGAATGGGAAGGATGTCCTGAAAGGCGTAGTGGAAACTACCGGGTCCTGGGAGGATTTCAGCAACAAGAAAATTGGTACGGTAGAGCTGGAAGCCGGAAAGCAGTTCATCAGCTTTAAGCCGGATCCTTCACTCGAGAAAGCCGGAATGCTCGATCTGAGAAGTCTGGAGTTTGTACCGGTGAAATAAATTTTTCCGGAAGTTTTGAAAATGTTTTACTGTGCCGGACTGAAGGCACGGTAAAACATTTTTTTATGCCCTGAACGGCCGCCATGGCCTGTAGCCGGGGAGGTACGTTTACTTTGTTTTTATTTTTTGCGAAAATTTGTTGTTTTTGCAAGTCCTGTTTAAGAACAATCCGGAACTTTACGACAGGTAAGGCATTGGGTAAAGAATTTCGATGAACCGTGAGTATTGAAGAGCTGACAGCGATAGCAGAGGGTGATCAGGAAGCATTTTCCCGGTTATTTTACACCTATAAGGATAGCGTGTATACCCAGGCTTTAAGACTGACCGAATCGGAAGAAGGGGCCGAGGAAATTGTCCAGGAAGTTTTTCTGAAATTATGGATCCGTAGGGAACATCTGCCGGAGATACAATCATTTGACGACTACCTTTTTATTCTCACCCGTAACCAGGTTTTTACCGCATTAAAGAAAATCGCCCTGCGTTTTAAAACGGAGTCTTCCTGGGAAAATGACCGCGACGACGCCGAAAATTTAACAGAGTCGGAGTTTCTTTCGGCCGAATATGAGCAGGTGCTCAAACAGGCCATCGACAAACTTTCGCCCCAGCAGAGAGAAGTGTACCTGCTGAGCCGTGAACAGCATCTGAAGCGGGAGGAAATAGCTACCCTCCTCAATGTTTCACCTGAAACCGTAAAGACGCATCTTTCAAGGGCTCTTCACCACATAAAGTCATACTGTTCCAGGCAGTTGGGAATGAATCTGCGCATTACCCTCCTTTTTATACTGGGCCTCATTTAGATCTTTGCCAATAAAAATTTTTTCCGGCTGTCCCCCATATTCCATTTGTGAGAGTCTTTAGATTAAAATGGATTTTCACGGGATAAAACTTTGGCGTAATGTTCAATAACCGGTTGCGGTATCTGTTGAAAAGGTATTATGATAAATCAGCTACTTCGGATGAAAGAGCGGAGCTGATGGCGGTACTGGCTGACGATTCATATGATGAAGAGGTACGCGCCCTCCTGCTCGAATTGATAACCGGCAGGGGCGAAAAAGATACCAAACTGGAAGATGACAGGGCAGGCCGGATTTTGAAAAGAATTTTTGAACAGGGAGCAGAGGTCAGTCCCCTTCCTGAATCTACCCAGGAGCGGGGAACGGAGAAACGAAGTAACTGGAACCAGCTTTTTTACTGGGCGGCTGCAGCTGCCATCGTATTCGGAGTGGGGATTTACGCGCTGTTCAGTGGTAAGGCAACTTTTCCTCTTTGGGGAAGCATAGAACTGGCAGACAACACAGACTCCATAGAAATTCTTCCGGGAACGGATAAGGCCCTGCTGACGCTTTGGGATGGGACGGTTATCAACCTAGAAAACGGGGGCGGGCTGCAAGGCCGCGAAAATATTAAAATCGACCCCGAAAAGGGCGAACTTACTTATAGCGGGATGGAAAAGCAGGTGGGCTACAATGTCCTTACGACCCCTCTCGGCGGGCAGTATAAGGTGCGCCTTCCCGATGGATCGGTTGCCTGGCTCAATGCCGGTTCCAGCCTCAGGTTTCCCACTTCCTTTATCGGAAACAAGCGCATTGTAGAGGTAACGGGCGAGGTGTTTTTCGAAGTAAGCCACCAGAAACACAAACCATTCATTGTTCGCCTCGACCATCCGCATCTGAGCAAACCGATGGAAGTGGTAGTGCTCGGTACACAGTTCAACGTTTCATCGTACAGCGATGACCCGGCCATCCAGACCACGCTGGTGACCGGTTCGGTTGAGGTCAGAAAGGGCAGCGAGGTGAAAGTTTTGGTGCCAGGGGAACAGGCTGAGATCAGTAAGCCTGAAAACCTTGCGAGCAGGATCGAAGTGAAAACGGTCGACGCCGAAAGTGTAACCGCCTGGAAAAACGGAATGTTTGAATTTAGCGGAGACAGTCTCGACGGGATCATGCGGCAGATCTCCCGCTGGTACAATGTGGAGGTGGAATACGAGGGAGATGTCAGTTCCAAACAGTTTTACGGCGCCATTTCCCGCAAGGAACAGGCCTCCGAGGTGCTGAAAATCCTCGAAATGACCGGAGGCGTCAAGTTTGAAGTCAATGGAAACAAAATAAAGGTGAAGGCGGTCTGACCTGTAACCAGCTGCCATAACAAAACCCTGATGCGTATGTGATAATAGTACGGGAACGAAAACATGGACAAAAAAAACCGGATATGCTGCTACATACCCGGTGAAGGACAGGTTCTCACTCAGTTGCTAAACGAATTACAAACCTTTATCCAATCAAAATTATGAAATTTCTCGTGAAGGTCAACAGGGACCTATGGGATACGTATATGCCAGAACGGTCCCGGGAAAAGGAAAACGGCGGAAGGGGAACATCCTTTCGCATAATCATGAACACAATGAGGCTGGCCGTTGTCGTATTTTTTATGGCCGTTTTTCAGGTGGCCGCCGGCAACCTGGAGGCGCAGCAGGTATCCCTCAAGAAGAAGGATGCCACTTTGCTGGAGGTGCTACAGGCTATCCGCAAGCAGACAGGCTATCTGTTTGTCTGTGATAAGGAAATGATCCGGAAAACGCATAAAGTCAGTCTTAGCCTCGATAAAGTAGATCTGAAAGTGGCGCTTGACATTGCTTTCAAAGATCAGCCGGTAACTTACAGCATTCATGATAAGACGATCATCGTCAGGGAGCTCCCCCGCAGACAGGAATCTCCAGCCCCCGTCCGACCCGCTGGAGCAGGAGGGGAGGGCGCAACCGGAACGGAGCAGGACAGGACGCAGGTTGATCCCCGTCTGATGGAGAGAGCCTTAAAACTCTGGGAAGCCGACATACAGGTAAGAGGCAGGGTGCTGGATGAGAGCGGTGAAGGTCTTCCGGGAGTCAGCATTCTCATCAAGGGTACGCAGCGGGGGACTACCAGTGACGGTTCCGGAAACTTCCTGCTGAACGTGCCCGACAAGGAATCGGTGCTGATTTTCTCCTTCGTAGGTTATGTCAGTCAGGAGATTCCGGTGGGCAACCAGACCGAACTCCAGGTTACCCTGGTTTCGGACCGGAAGGTTCTGGAAGAAGTGGTGGTGGTAGGTTACGGGGTGCAGAAGAAGCAGGATCTGACCGGGGCTGTGGCGTCGGTCAAAGGGGAGGAAGTGGCCGCCCGCAGAACGGTTCAGATATCTCAGGCGCTGCAGGGAGCCATGCCCGGAGTCACCGTAACCCGCGGAGGTAATGCGCCCGGTTCCGGCGGATCCATCCGGATCAGGGGAATCACCACCATCGGAGACAGTAACCCCCTGGTCATTGTGGATGGTGTACCGGTAAACAGTATTAATGATGTCAACCCCAATGATGTGGAGGAAATATCCGTCCTCAAGGACGCAGCTTCGGCCTCGATTTACGGTAGCCGTGCTGCCGCGGGTGTTATTCTCATCACCACCAAGCGAGCCCGGGAAGGCCATTTGTCGCTCGACTATAATTTCAGCATGGGCATGGAAAAAGCCACCCGACTGCCGGAATATGTCGACGCCATCCGCTATATGGAAATGACCAACGAGCTTCGTTGGAATGACAACGGCAATACCGGTACGGAATATCCTGTCTACTCACAGGATCTCATCAGCAATTACCTCAATCTGAACCGTGAGAATCCGGACTTGTACCCGATAACCGACTGGGTAGGTCTCATCCTGAACCGGAATGCACCCCGTCAGAGCCATCAGCTCAACCTGACCGGAGGTTCAGGTCCGCTCAAAACAAAGGCGTCCATTGGGTATGATAAGATCGGGGCTCTATATGAAGGCCGTACGTATGACAGGGCGACAATCCGGGTGAATAACGATATCAAAATCAATAATTACCTGTCGGCTCAGGTCGATCTTTATTATTTGAGATCCCTTTCCGACCAGCCTTATATTGACCCGATTTTTTACACCTTTATTTCCGCACCGGTGTATGCTGCCCGTTGGTCCGACGGAAGAATCGGCGCGGGGAAGACGGGTAATAATATCTATGGCAGTCTGAAAGAGGGTGGTTTCCGGAAAGACACCCGTCAGAATCTGGGCGGACGGCTGTCCCTCGATTTCAAGCCCTTCAAGGATCTGACCCTCACGGGCGTTTTTGCGCCCAATCTCATCATGGGCAGTCACAAGCATTTCCGGAAAAGGGTGCCTTATTACACCTGGAATGACCCCACCGTATTTGAGGGTGTGATCGAGTTCAATCTTTCGACACTGCTGACCGAAGCCCGGAAAGAATATCAGCACTATACCACACAGTTCCTGGCAAACTACAATAAAAGCCTGGGAAGACATTCGCTGGGCATCCTGGCCGGTTATGAAAATTTTTACGCCCGGAATGACAGCATCAGCGCATCAAGGGATCAGTATACCCTGAACAATTTCCCCTATCTCAACCAGGGCCCCCTGGAATTCCGCAACAACAGTGGTAACGCCTGGGAAAATGCCTATCGTTCCTACTTCGGCCGGATCATGTATAACTTCGATGAGAAGTATTATATACAGGCGAATGTGCGGCACGACGGTTCCTCCCGATTCCACAAAGATCATCGCTGGGGAACTTTTCCGTCGGTTTCCGTTGGTTGGGTACTTTCGAGGGAGAACTTCATCAATGATACCGGCCCCCTGTCTTTCCTCAAACTGAGAGCCTCCTGGGGAAATCTGGGTAACGAACGGATTGGTAACTATCCCTACCAGGCGACCATTGCATTCGGTAACACCCTTTTCCATAAGGGGACTGACGTGTCGTCGGAGCTGACCGCTGCCCAGACCGCCTACGCCATCCAGAATATTTCCTGGGAAAAAACCGAATCCTTTGACTTTGGTCTGGATGCCAATTTCTTTTCCAACCGTCTTCAGCTGACGGCCGATTACTTCCATAAAACTACCCGCGATATGCTGCTGAATCTGGAAATACCGAGTTTCCTCGGATTTTCGAACCCAGCCCAGAATGCGGGTACCATGAAAAGCAAAGGATGGGAATTTCAGGCAGGCTGGCAGGATCAGGCGGGGGATTTCCGCTACGGCATTTCCCTCAACCTCTCGGATATCCGCTCAAGGTTGGGGAACCTGGGTGGAACGCAATTCCTGGGAGATAAGATCAAGCGTGAAGGCAGTGAATTTGACGAATGGTACGGCTACCGAACCGACGGTTTGTTCCAGACCGATGAAGAAGTAGCCAATACCCCGACGATTAATGCCAGTGTCCGTCCCGGTGATGTGAAGTACCTCGACATCAGTGGACCCGACGGGATCCCTGACGGCAAAATCACCCCCGATTACGACCGAACCCTGCTCGGGGGATCCATGCCGAGAATGCTGTTCGGGGGAAATATCCGCCTAGGTTGGAAAAATCTGAATCTGCACCTGGCCTTCCAGGGGGTAGGAAAGCAGAATAGCCGGATAACCCCCATCATGGTTACCCCCCTGCACACCAACTGGGGCAACATTCCCGCCATTCTGGACGGCAACCACTGGAGCGTCTACAACACCCCGGAACAGAATCTGAGCGCCCGTTACCCCCGGCTCAGCCGTGTACAGGAAAGCAGCAATCTGGCCATGTCCGACTACTGGTTGTTTAACGGTGCCTATTTCCGCATCAAAAACCTGACCCTTGGCTACGATCTGCCAACCACCCTCACCGAGAAAATCAAAATCGGCGGCATCAATGCGTTCGTAAGTATTTCCGATTTCCTGACCCTGTCGAAATACCCCAGAGGCTGGGATCCGGAAACGGCTGCAGAAGGTAATTCGGTAGGTTATCCCATCACTACCCAGTACATGCTGGGCCTGGCGGTGAAGTTTTAAGGGCTAGCATTCCCCAAACCAGTTAAAATGGAAATGATTATGAAATCCTTAAGAAATATATTCGTCATGATCCTGTCACTGACCGTATGGAGCTGCAGTGACCTTGACCTGAACCCTCTTTCCGAAGGTTCATCCGAAACCTGGTTCAGCAATGATGTAGAAATCAACATGTCGCTGAATGACCTGTATAAGCCGGCTTTCTGGCCTGTCGACCCTACCGACTGGACCGACGACTGGATTAACCGGGAAGTCCTTACGCCCATCACCTCGGCTACCATTAACGGAGAATGGGCGACCGTTGCCAGCAGGTGGAACGCCCATTATCAGGCTGTTTCCCGGGCCAATGCCGTCATCAATGCACTCGAAACCAAAGAGGTACCCCTGGTGGATGAGGTAAAGGAGCGGTATATTGCTGAAGCCCGATTCGTACGTGCCTATCAGTATTCCCGACTGATCTCCTACTTCGGCGATGTGGTTTACTATACGCAGACCATTCCCCTGGAAGAAGCTTATAAAACCGGCCGGACACCCAAAAGCCAGGTTTTGAATGCGATCTATGAGGATTTTGACTATGCCATTGCGAGACTTCCGGAGAGTTATCCGGCAACTTCGCCTACCCGCGGTACCAAGGGGGCTGCACTTGCCTTCAAGGCACGCATCGCCCTCTACAACCAGGACTGGGAGATAGCCCGGGACGCCGCCAAAGCACTAATTGACATGGGAACTTACAGCCTTCACCCCGATTTCGGGGAACTGTTTTTGTCGTCGACCCGGAGAGTACCGGAGATTGTGCATTCCATTGCCCGTTCCGCAACGCTGGGTGTCAGTGAAAATATCCGGGCTTATCTTCCCCGTAACAATGGCGGCTGGGGAGGTCAGTTCGGCCCCTCGTGGTCCCTGCTGGGTTCCTTCCTTTGTACCGACGGCCTGCCGGTGGACGAGTCCCCCTTTTTCGACCCGAGAGATCCGTTCAAAAACCGGGATCCACGCTGCTCCTACACCATTGTTCCTTTCCAGAGCGCATTCCTAGGCTTCATCTATCAGCCTCATCCCGATTCACTGGAAATACTGAACCTGAATACCGGGCGTTACCAGGTCAATAACGATACCCGCGGCAACCAGCAGTTTGCCTCTTTTAACGGCCTGATCCTTAAAAAAGGGGTGGATGAGACCTGGGCCGACGACTTTCTGAATGATTCGGATATCATCGTTATGCGCTATGCCGATGTGCTGCTGATGTATGCAGAAGCCAAAATCGAACTGGGAGAGATCGATGACAGCGTTTTGGAGGCGATGAATCGGGTCAGGGCGAGAGCCTATAAGGTCGACTATAAGGCTACTTCCCAGTATCCGGCCATCACCACAACCGACCGTGACGAACTTCGCTCTATCCTGCGCTTTGAACGGCGTATGGAATTTGCGTTTGAAGGAACACGCTACATGGACCTAATCCGTTGGCGGGTGGCAGAAAAAGCCCTTAATATGCCCAATTACGGTCTGCTGGATCCGGATGAACTGAGGGCGAAAGTAACCAGTAAGGGTCTTTGGTTCTTTCCGGAAGTACCGGCCGTCGATGAAAATGCAGTGGTAGATTTTACAGGTTTGGGACAGAAAGGTCTTGCAAAACTGCTGACTAACGGTCAGTTCGATGCATCCCGGCAGTATCTGTGGCCCATCCCCAGCAAGGAAGTTCTCATCAACGAAAACATGGATCAAAACCCAGGCTACTGAAGCGGATTAGAATACATCCTTCAGCGGCTTTTTAAGACATCGTGTATAAAACAGGCATTGATAGAAGGTGGATGGCCGCCGTAATGAAAGCGGCCGTACTGCTCCTTTGGGCAGGTCTGCAGGGCTTTGCATATGCCCAGGAAAAAGAACCCGTTTTTACCTATCAGACCGATCGCGGTGTGGATGCTAAGATCTTTCTGGCCTATGACAGTCGTGACCTGCCCGATTTTTATTACTGTGACCTGTTTACACCGATCTGTCTGGAAGATCTCTGTAACCCCATCGAGATCCGGCTTGAATGGGACCTGCTGGGGAATTTCCGAAATTATCATGAGGTAAAGGGTAAGGAAATTACCAAGTTCGATCACGTACCTTTTGAAGCAGCTGACCATGTAAAACTGAAGGAAATCCTGGCTGACAGAGAATCGCTGTTAAGGGATTATCGGATGGAAGACCTTGTGGATACGACCCGCAAGATCTATTCATCTGAAATCGACGGCCTGACGGCTGCGACCAGCAAAACCTTTGAGGACAAACTCGTGGCCGGGGCTATCTATACCTGTTTCACGCTCTGGCATGTAATCAATGGTGAAATTTCGGAGCGCATATTGACACATACCCGCAGTCTGATGTCCGATTCGCTTAAAAGCAAAATGCTGTTATCGTCAAATGTCGCTTACCAGGATTTTGTGCTGGATGGACTTACCCCAAATGAAAGAGGTAAATACCTGAAGGACCTTCTCACACTCATTGAACGGGAGGATCCCTTCATTGCGATCAAGTCGATCAGGCGTCTTCCCGATCACCGGGAAATTGAAGAAGAAGCTGCCGGGCTGGTCAGAAACTTTGACAAATATCCGCTTCCCGTCCGTAGTGCTATTATCCAGTATTTCAATAGCTATCCCTGTCATTCAGGTGTGTTGCTGGAATGGGCGGGGGTACTGGATAAAGTGCCCGAAAATCAGCGGGTTAGCGTCTATGGGATATTCGAAAAAAACAGGAGTCAGCTGGATAAAAATGTCATTTCCCAGCTTAATAGCTATTTGAAAACCCGTAAAGAGAAGCTGGACGGCCATGACCGGAAACTTATGCTATTGTTGAACTGATGGATTGACCTCCATTCACTTAACCGTCAAATTTTCATGAACGACAACAGAAGGAATTTTTTAAAAACCCTGGGTCTTTCTTCGGGGGCTATGCTGATCAATCCTTTCGAAGGAACATCATTTCCGGCTGAGAAGGTGTTGAACCGGCCGCCCAAGGGGTTGGATATTTATAAGAAGCGTATTCTCTCCACCGACGTTGCAGTCATTGGCGGTGGAATGGCAGGCCTATGTGCCGCCCTGGCTGCCGCCCGGAACGGCGCTAAGGTCATATTAATCCAGAACCGCTCAAGGCTCGGGGGGAATGCCAGCAGCGAAATCCGCATGCACATTTCAGGAGCCAGTGTCCTACAGCAGGTCTGGCGCGAAACCGGTATTCTGGAAGAGATCATGCTCGATGATGCGGTACTCAATCCGCAAAATGCTTATCCCATGTTCGATTTTGTGATGTATGATAAGGTGGTCAATGAACCTAATATCACCCTTCTTCTGGATACGGCATTGTTTGATGCCAGGGCTAACGGACGTAAAATCGAAAAAATAATTGCCTTTTGTTCGCCTACGGAGGAGTTCTATGAAATCAGCGCCAAGCATTACGCCGACTGTACCGGTGACGGAACCCTGGCAGCTTTGGTAGGGGCGGAGTATATGCGGGGCAGGGAAGCCGAAAGTAAATGGAATGAATCACTCGCATTCCCTGAAGCCGATGAAAAGGGAATGGGCAACAGCCTGCTTTTCATGGCCGACCAGTTCGACCGCCCTATGCCCTTCAAGGCACCACCCTGGGCACGGAAATTTGAGTTCGAAGATTTTCGACACCGGGGTGTCAGCTCCTTTGAGTATGGCTACTGGTGGATTGAGCTGGGAGGAGAATACGACGCCGTGGGGGATGGGCAGAAGCTCCGGCATGAATTGCTGGCGATCCTGTTTGGAGTATGGGACTACATCAAAAATTCGGGTAATCATCCCGAATCGGAAAACTGGGCACTTACCTGGGTGGGAATGATCCAGGGTAAAAGGGAAAGCCGCCGGATCGTCGGGGATTATATCATGACCCAGCGGGATGTACAGGTACCTCAGGAATATGCCGACGGCGTAGCCTATGGCGGCTGGTCACTCGATGATCACCCCCCTGCAGGTATGGACGACACGTCGCTGAAGCCCTGCCGTCAGATTCCGCTCAAGGGGCCTTATCCAATCCCCCTCCGATCGCTCTACAGCAAGGATTTCGACAATCTTTGGATGGCCGGACGAAATATAAGTGTATCCCACGTAGCACTATCGTCGACCCGGGTAATGGC
>Ga0182792_1001145_pt1 | contig 22485 bp, 19 predicted proteins | sample Passage237B_FD_130497 | JGI IMG/M metagenome (GOLD analysis project Ga0182792, IMG submission 130497) | Cellulose adapted compost microbial communities from Newby Island Compost Facility, Milpitas, CA, USA - Passage2 37B (version 2) (version 2) ...
CCTCCGGATACGCCGGCATCGACAACCCCCTGTTCTACCGCGACAATACCATGATGCTCCTCGGCGACGCCAAAAAAATGACCGAAAATATCGTCAAGGCGATGTGAGGAATAATCAGACGTCATCATGCGGCTGTAACAAAAAAGCCGGTGCGGATGATCCCGCACCGGCTTTACGTTTCAACCCGAAACGCTTTTGCGCTTACTTGAAACTCTTGGCTTTTGCGACGATCTCGTTGGGATCGAAGTCGTTGACCTTCTCGATAAAGCGGTTGGTGTAGTACTTCTCAACGTCGATCTTATTCTTGATCAGGCCGATCTTGTTGTAGAAGTTCTGCGTATTCTCCCAGTCTTCCTTTTCAAAGTAGCCCCATTTTACGGTCTTGCGCCCCTTGATGCGATACTTGTCGAGGCGCGAATTCAGGACATGCACGGCGTGCTTGATGGCCTGGTCCTCGGAGACGTTGGTCGGCTTGGTTGCGGGGAATGCCTCCCAGTGCAGGCGCACCGCGGCTTCCGGATTGGTCTGGGTGAAGATTACGGATTTCGCAATGCCCTGCAGCATCTTCGTTGTCGCATCCGGATTCTTGCTCACGAAATCCTCGTTACCGATCAGCATGAAGGCCAGCAGCGACGACATTTCGGGTGTGGTGAAGTGGCGGAACTTGAACCCGAGGTTTTCCAGGATGGCGTAGGCATAGTCCCACATCGCCAGCGCATCGACCTGTTTGGATTGCAGTGCATTGGCGGTTTGCGGCCCCAGCCCGACGGGAAGCCATTTGATGTCCTTCTCCGGATCGATGCCGACCGACGACAGCATGGCCTTCGAGAACGGGAACGCTCCGCTGCTCAGATTCGTGACGCCGATCGTCTTGCCCTTCAGATCCTCGAGCTTTTTGATCGGCGAGGAGTCTTCCACGGCGATGTCGTAGATCGCCTCTCGCGTGTGGTTGTAAACGGCAATGAGCTTGCCGCCTTCCTGCTTGGCGGCCAGCAGCGGTTCCGGGCTCGCCATGGTGAAGTCCGCGCGCCCCGAGAGCACCACCTGGGTCGCTCCGCTCGAACCGCTGAAGGGTGCGACGTCCACATCGATTCCCGACTCGCCCCAGTATCCGAGCGATTTTGGAATCGATGCGTGAACGGCCGAAGCGACGTCCGGCACGGGCGATGTCAGAAGGTAGCGGATTTTCGTCGCGGCCTTCGCCGGTCGCAAGTGAGCTGCGACAGGAAGCGCGACGCCGGCGGCTAGAAAGTTACGACGCGATAGTAGCATATAGACCTCCTCTCTAACTTCGTCTGTTGCGCGAGATTGAACTGCTCGTTCCGGTCGATGGCTTCTCGCCGAGCCTCGATGGTGTGATGGCGAAAAGGCAATCAGAGGGCGCCGATCACGGCTTTGACTTCCAAAAAATCCGCCAGGCCGTAGGCTCCCTTTTCGCGGCCGTTGCCGGACTGTTTGAAGCCGCCGAACGGTGTGCCGAAGCCCGCAGGCGCGCCGTTCAGATGGATGTTGCCTGCCCGCAGGCGCGCCGCGACGCGGCGGGCGGCCTCGGAATCGGATGTCGAAAGATAAGCGGCGAGGCCGTAATCGCTGTCGTTTGCGATGCGGATCGCGTCCTCCTCCGATCGGTACGGCATGATGCACAGCACCGGGCCGAAGATTTCCTCGCGCGCGATCGTCATCTCCGGCGTCACGTTGGAGAAGATGGTGGGACGGGCAAAATACCCCGGGCGGTTGACGGGGCGTCCTTCGCCTCCCGCCGCCAGCGTAGCCCCTTCTTCGATGCCTGCGCGGATCAGCCTCTGCACCTTCTCGAACTGGGCGAGGCTGGCGAGCGGACCCATCTCCGTCGCTTCCAGCGACGGATCGCCAATCACGATCGCGTCAGCGGCGTTTGCTGCGATGGCCGATGCTTCATCGTGCAGTTCGGCGGGCACCAGCATGCGGGTCGCGGCATTGCAGCTCTGGCCGGTGTTGCGCATCATGGCGCGGACGTCGCGCGTGACCACGTCATCGAGATCGACGTCCGGGAAGATGATGTTGGCCGATTTGCCGCCCAGCTCCTGATGAACGCGCTTTACGGTGTCGGCCGCGGACTTGGCGACCTGGATCCCGGCCCGCGTCGATCCGGTGAACGACACCATGTCGACGCCGGGATGGGCGGTGATGGCATTACCGACGGTGGCGCCATCGCCGTTCACGAGATTGAACGCGCCGGGTGGCACGCCGGCCTCGTCCATCACCTCGGCGAAGATCAGGGCATTGATCGGGGATACTTCGCTTGGCTTGAGCACCGTGGTGCATCCGGCCGCCAGCGCCGCGGAAATCTTCCGGACGATCTGCTGCATCGGCCAGTTCCACGGTGTGATGATGCCGGCGACGCCTACTGGCTCCTTGACGATGAGATCGTCACCCATGCGCTCTTCGAACGGGAAGGTTCGAAGCGCGTCGATCATGCTTTCCAAAATCCGCTGCGCGCTTTCGACTTGGCCGGTGCGCGCGAGAGAGATCGGGGCGCCGATCTCCTTCGAGATCGCTTGCGCCATATCCTCGCTGCGGCGCTGGAACACGTTCCGCACGCTTTCGAGCAAGGCAAGACGCTCGTCGACCGACGTGCGGCCGAACGTCCGGAACGCGCGGCCCGCCGCTTCGACCGCCCGATCGACGTCGGCGGCATTGCCCATTGCGATTTGCGTGAAGGCGGTCTCGCTTGCCGGATCGATCACGTCGAGCGTCCGGGTGCCGAGCGGCTCGACCCATTTTCCATCGACGTAGAAGCGAAGGTTGTTCATCGGTGTATCCGATCTCAGCGTGGCTGGCAGATGACGTTGAGCAGCGCCTGGCGCTTCTCGTCCCGAACCGCCCGTAGCGCCCGATCGAGAGCCGCCGGCAGGTCGGCTGCATGCTCGACGCGTTCGCCATATCCTCCCGCGGCGGCGCAGACCTGCTCGAACGCCGGCAGGCCATCGAGCTCCGTCAGCGCATGCCTGTTGGCGGTGGAGGCGACGCCGCCCGGATAGACCTTCAATGTGGCCTGCCGGACGCCGTCCCACATGCTGTTGTTGAACACGACGAACAGCACCGGCAGCTTGTGCTGATGCGCGGCATAGTGCCCGGCGACGGGATTGGCGAAGATGTAGGCTCCGTCGCCCAGCGTGGCGATCACCAGGCGATCGGGTTCGGCGAGCTTGGCGCCCAGCGCCGCGCCCATACCCCATCCCAGGCCCGAGGCGGAGCTCGATCCAAAATAGCTTCCCGGCGCGCTGAATCCGCAATGATCCGGCATCAGCGTGTATTCGTTGACGAGGATGGCATCGCCCTTGACCTGCTCGAGGCAGTGGCTGACCCAGGCGGGATGGATCGGGTGCATGGCGCGGGCATCCGCGAGCCGGGAGGCGCGCGTGGCGATCAGTTTTGCGCGCTTGTCCCGTGCCCATGCCTGCCGCGCCGGAAGGTTTGCCGTCTCGTTGTCCATCGCGGAGGTGAGATCGTCGAGCAGCGCGCCGATATCGCCGGTCAATGCGAGGTCGCAGCGGAAGCCGCGGATCGGAATGGCGCCGAACAGCGGATCGGGGCCGGCATGGATCACCCGGCAATCCGCCCGCAGCGGCGACAGCTTGGGAATCCATGGCACATCGGAATCGAGGACGAGAATGACGTCGGCTTCTTCCACGAGGCCCATCGGATCGAAGCCGAGATGCAGCGGATGATCGGACGGGAACGGCATATAGCGCGAACGATGCTGAACCACCGGAATTTTGGCACGCTCGGCAAACGCCACCAGCGCGGCAACGGTCCGCGGATTGCGGCCGCTGTTGCCGGCGACGATCAGAGGCGTACGCGCCGCGGCCAGCATTTGGGCCGCCACCGCCACGCCTTCGGCGCTCGGACGTGGCGGATGCGTGGCGGCGAGCCGGATCGGGGCCGCGTTGTCGTCTCCGTCCGGCATCGGTTCTGCCAGCACTTCGCGCGGCAATGACAGATAGACCGGCCCGCGCGGCTCGGACATGGCGATGCTGACGGCGCGCTGCGTCACTGTTTCGATCTGCGCCGGTCCACGCAGCTCATAGTCCCACTTGACGAACTCGCGCAGCAGCGATGCCTGATCGAACATCTCCTGCCCCCAATGGATGTAGGAGTCGCGCGATCCGATCCGGTCGTCCTCGTAGATCGGCGTCCGGCCGGCCGTGAGCAGGATGGGGACGTTCTCCCGCGCCGCATTCATGATCGGACATACGGCGTTCGCGGTGCCGACGCTGACATGGACGAACGCGGCGGGGAGCCTGCCCGACACCATGGCGTAGCCGTGGGCCATCGACAGGGCGAGATTCTCGTGGGTGGCGAGGATGGGGGAGGGGACGGCCGCGTCGCGATCCGACTGACACCGGGCGTAAGCCTCGATCAGGGGCGCGGCGTCGGTGCCGGCATTGCCGAAAAGATAGTCGACGCCAAGCACGCCCAACGAACGAAGAAAGATTTCCGCGGTGCTGGGACGTGCGATCATGTCACCCGTTGCTTTCCTGGCTGCGGCGTCTTTGCTTGCGTTCGCGGTTGGGCCGACGTCGCACGCGGAGATCGCTTGCCGCTTGGCGTCTGGTAGAAGTTTCTGAAATCCAGCGACGACTGGATGTGCTTGCGCATCGCCTTTTCGGCGCCAGCGGAGTCGCGCTTTTCAAGCGCGGCGAAAATCGTCTGGATTTCCTGCAGTGCGCTCTGGATGCGGTTTGGGGACTCGGTGCCCTGGCGGCGAATCCAGAGCAGCTTGTCGATCAGATTGGTCAGGATGCCGCGGATCAGCAAATTTCCGCCGGCTTCATAGATGGCGATGTGAAACTGCAGGTCGAGATCGAGGTAGGCGTTCAGCCGTTCGCGGGACACGAGGTCGCCGTAGTCGGCGAAAGCCTTGCGCAGCTTTGCCAGTTCGGCGTCGCTGATGCGGCGGGCCGCCCGGCCGGCCATGTAGGTCTCGAGAATGAGCCGGGTTTCGAGGATCTCGGTGATTTCCTGCGTGCTCAATCCGCGGACGAACGTGCCACTCTGCGGCGATATTTCGATCCAGCCCTCGCCCTGCAGGCGGGCAAACGCGGTGCGAACCGGCGAGCGGCCCACCCCGAGTTCGTCGGCGATCCGCACCTCCGACAGGCGGTCGCCAGGTTGATAGTACAACTCGGTAATGCGTTGCTTGATCTCGCGATAGACAAGCCCGGCTTTTCCAAAGTCGTGATGAGAAGCAGCGTCCAGCATGGTCCGAACCATCCCGCTCAAGTGTGTCCGGCCTTACTTTGGCGTGGAACGATGACGCAGTCGAGCGCGATACATCCCTGGCCTTCCGGCATGACGGCAAGGGGATTGATCTCGACTTCGGACAGTTCGTCGGCGAAATCGGCGATGAACCGCGACACCGTGCTGACAGTGCGCGCGACCGCGCCGATATCTCCAACGGGAGCGCCGCGAAAGCCTTCCAGCAGCTTCGAGACCCTGGTCGATTCCAGGGCTTGCCGCGCGGTCGCCTCGTCGATCGGCGCGAGCCGGATTGAAACGTCCTTGTAAAGCTCCACCTCGATGCCGCCGGCGCCGACCACCACGATCGGCCCGAAGTCCGGATCGACCCGCGCGCCGACGAAAATCTCCGATACCGGGACGATCCTGCTTTGCACGAGGAAGCCAAGCAGTCTGGCATTCGACAGCGTGGCGATGGACTTTTCCATGCCGGCCGCGGCCGTGCGGACGTCGGCCGGCGACGAGAGCCCGACCTTGACCAGCCCCGCATCGGATTTGTGGAGCACGTTCTCCGCCAGCCCCTTGAGCACGACGGGAAAGCCGATCTCGGCAGCGGCCGCTGCCGCCTCCTCGGCGGAGGCAACGAAGCGTTCTGCCGGCCCGGTCACGCCATAGTGCTTGAGCACGTCGCGCGCCTCGTGCTCGGCCGGCAGGCGATGTGCCGAGGCCGCGGCCAGCTCGGCGGCGGCGGCCATTCGCGTGGCTTCCGGCGTGCGCGATGGCGTGGCCGGCCGTGCGGAGGCCCATGTGAGGTAGCGGCCGATGGCACTGAGCGCCGTGCGCGTTCCGCGCAAGTAGGGCACGCCGGCTTTGTCGGCCGCCGCCTGCAGCGCAGGGTGCGGCTGGTCCGACAGATTAGACAGTGCGACAAGCGGCTTGCCGGCCGCCGCCGCTCCCCGGCCGATGGATGCCAGCAGGTTCGCATAGCGTTCGGCCTGCTGGACACCGAGACCGCTTGGCGCATCCTGCAGCAACAGCAACATATCGACGTCGTTCTGCCGAGCGATGGCCTCGGCGCAGCCCTGCCCGACCGCAGGGTCGTACAGCCCGGCCCAGGTGAGGTCGAGCGGATTGGCGAGATGTGCAAACGGCGGCAGCAGCTCTTTGATCGTTGGCAGGGCGGTGGTGAGCCGGGCGAAATCGAGACCCAACTCCTCCGCGGCGTCGAGCACGAGAGCGATCTCGCCGCCCGACAGGGAAACCCCGCCCAGACCGCGCCCGGCCAGCGGCGCCCTGATCGCTGCGGCGAGCAGTGCGGTTTCAATCAACTCGTCGAGGGTATGAACCTGGATCGCGTTGGCGGCGAGCAGCGCCGCGTCGCAGGCTTCGTCGCTGCCGGCGACAGCCCCGGTATGCGCCATCACCGCCGCCTTGCCGGATTGCGACCGACCGCTCTTCAAGACGACGACCGGCTTGCCGGCCTGGTGCGCCCGGCGCAGCGCTCTCAGGAACGCTGCCGGCTTTTTGATCTGCTCGGCGAACACCAGGATCGTCGTGACGTGGGAATCGTCGATGACGGCCTCGATATAGTCGGCGGCCGTCGTCACCGCCTCGTTGCCTGTCGTGATCAGATGACTGAGGCCCAGCCCGCGGACGGAATTGAGCAGGGCAATGCCGATCGAGCCGCTTTGCACGATCGCCGCGATCCCCCCGCGCCTCACTTTCTCCGGCAGCGACGTGCCGAACAGCGCCGACTTCCCGACGAAGTTCAGAAGACCCAGGCAGTTCGGCCCGCAAACGGCGATGTCGGCTGCGGTACAGATCTCCGCCAGGCGGCGCTGCGCCGCCTTGCCGCTTTCGGTTTCGCCGAATCCGCTCGAAAGAATGGCGAGAGCGCCGGCGCCCTTGCGCGCCGCCTGCTCGGCGACCTCCAATACCGCCTCCGCCTGGACCGCGACAAACACCGCATCGATCCGATCGGGAATGTCGTCGAGGGAAGCGTAGGTCTTGCGCCCGAAAAGTTCGGGTGTCCGCGGGTTGACGAGGAAGATGTCCCCGTCATACCCGACGAACGTGAGCGCCTTGAAGGCATTGGAGCCCGGCCCGATCTTCTCCGATGCGCCGACGATTGCGATGGAGCGCGGGTTGAGCAGGCTGCGGATCGGCATTACCGCGCTCCGAACTGCGGCTTGCGCTTCTCCGAGAAAGCCTTCGGTCCTTCGTGAGCGTCGGGGTGGGCGAACACGCGCTTGCAGATATCAAGCTCGTAAGCCGCCATGTCCTTCCAGCTTTCGCGCTGGTTGAACCGGATGGCGTCGCGCGTCGCCTGGATGGCCATCGGGGATGCGTTAGCGATGCGCTCGGCCGCCGCCATCGCTTCCTTCATCAGGTCGGCGCGCTTCACGACTTTCGTCACCAACCCATACATATGCGCTTCCTCCGCGCCGAAGTCGCCGCCGAGCAGCAGGATATCGAGCGCGCGGTTGCGCCCGACGTATCTCGGCAGCCGCGTAAGGCCCATCCCCCAGCTCGGCACCAGCCCGAGATAGGCGTCGGCGGCCCGGAATACGGTATCGTCAGCGGCGATGCGGATGTCGCAGGCCCAGCCCAGCGCCGTTCCGCCGCCGATGCAGTAGCCGAAGATCGCCGCGACGATGGGGATCGGGAACGACTCGAGCCGATCGAGGGTGCTGCGGCCGAGAGCGCGGAACGATTCCGATGCCTCCGGGCTGCCGAAGTCTTTCTCCTCGCGCAGGTCGCCGCCGGCGCAGAATGCCTTCTGCCCGGCGCCGGTGTAGACGACGCAGCGTATCTCCTTGTCCTTCTCGATGTCGTCGAGGCGCGCATGGAGTTCTTTCATCAGTCTGCTGGACGCCGCATTGACGGGCGGATTGTCCATGGTCAGCACGGCAATCGGGCCATGCTTCTCGACTCGGATCAGATTGTCGGCCACTCTCGATCTCCTCACGTTGAGCATATTAGTTGTTGCCGGCGCGGAGGTTGTCCGGCTTGGCCCAGAACACCAGGCGGATGTGCAGGAAGCGAACCAGCGCGTAGAGAATGATGCCGAGCAGCGCCAGCACCACGAGCACGGCGAACATGCCCGAGATGTCCATGTTGTAGTTGAGCTGCAGCAGAAGATTGCCAAGGCCCCGGTCCGCACCGATGAACTCGCCCACCAGTGCGCCGGTGATGCTGAGCACGATGCCGACGTTGAGGCCGGCAAAAATGAACGGAAGCGAATTCGGGAAGATGACGATCCGGAATTGCTGCCAGCCGGAGGCGACCAGCGAGCGCATCAGGTCGATCTTCTCCGCCTCGACCGTCGAGAAGCCGACAATGGCATTGATAAGCACCGGAAAGAACGAGATGACGGCGGCGATCGCGATCTTCGACTCGATGCCGATCCCGATCCAGACGACGATCAGCGGCGCCAGCGCGACCTTGGGCAGCGCCTGCAGCCCGATCAGGTAGGGAAGCAGCATTCGCTCGATGAGTTCGGAGCGTGTGACGAGAAACGCAAAGAATACGCCGAGGATCGACCCGATCACGAAGCCGCCAAGGGCTTCGACCAGAGTCACAAGGAAGTTGCCGACGAGCAGGCCGCGGTCAAACAGATGCCACATCGAGGCCGCGACCGCCGACGGCGGCGGCAGCAGCAGCGTTGAAATATCAAAAATTCGCGGCAGGCTCTCCCAGACGATAAGCAAGACGGCGCCGCCGATGGCGGGCGGCAGGTAGCGCCTGATGGGCATGGGTATCTTCGAGCTCATATGTTTGTTCCTCAATGCCCGGCGCCGCCGCCCGGCTCGGCCTGGAAAAAACCTCGCAGCCGATCGGCCAGTTGAATGAAAACGGGGTCGGTGCGCGTCGCCGCCGACCGTGGCCGCGCAATCGGCACATCGATGACTTCCCGGACGTATCCCGGCCGGGGCGAGAACACCGCGACTTTGTCGGACAACAAGAGCGCTTCCTCGATCGAGTGGGTGACCAGCACGACCGTCTTCCTGCTTGCCTGCCAGATGCGCAGAAGCTCGAGATTCATCGCCTCCCGCGTCAGCGCGTCGAGCGCGCCGAACGGCTCGTCCATCAGCAGGATGTTCGGATCGTGCATCAGCGCGCGCGCGATCGCGGCACGCTGCCGCATTCCGCCCGACAGTTCGTCAGGGTAGCGATCGGCGAATCCTTCGAGCCCGACCAGCGCCAGCAGTTCATGCGCCCGCACGCGTGCCCTCGCCATGTCCATCTTCAGGACTTCCGCCGGCACGAGCACGTTTTTCAGAATGGTCCGCCATGGCAGCATGACCGGGCTTTGAAACACCAGCCCGATATCGCGCCGCGCCCCCGTGACGCGTGCCCGCCCGATATCGATCGAGCCCGCGGTGATCGTCTCAAGGCCGGCGATCATGCGCAGCAATGTGCTTTTGCCGCAGCCCGAGGGGCCGACGATGCAGATGAACTCATTCGCCTCGACTGCAAGCGTGGTATCGGTGAGCGCATCGATTTCGATGCCGGAGCGTGAGCGGAACTGCTTGCGGACGCCGCGGATATCGATCAGGGGCATCTTGCTTCCGGTCATTACCTGCTCTTTGCGTGCTGGGTGACGATGGTCCAATGCGGCTGGCATCATGGATCAGATCCACGGTGCGAGGCACGTGCGCGGAATCTCCGCTACGCCGCGATAGTCTCCGGGAGTTCGCTCAAATCGGCCGGGGCGTACCCTGATCATGCGCCCGCGCAGCGCTCCGACGGCCGGCATACTCAGCAGCCCCGGAGCGCGGACGAGCGCGTGGCGTTCGGGTTGCTCGACAATCCAAGGGCAAGCCGGGATGTGACTCCACCGGATGGAGACCACCGCCTCGTTTTCGCAAACGCCGAATGCCGTCCAAGTGAGACCGGCAGCACTCCGTGTGGCGGTAAGGCCGTTTCATGCGGGGACATTCTCGCCTCCCTTGGTGCGCCGCGGCTTTGGGTCGTTCTGTCTACTAGGTAACTAGTTTAACAGTTAAGCGTCAGTCTTGGCGACCGTCAAGACGAATCTCGCTTGTTCGTGTCCGCTCGCTGCCGGTTTGGGTTAATTCGGCTTAGCGGCAAGACGCGCAGCAAACTTGGCGACGTTCACGACGAAGCGCTGGTGTTGGCATGTTGCGATCAACTGGTCGCCATCGAACGCCTTCAAGTCGAAGGAGAGTTTTTTGCCGTCGGTTTCGCTTAGCGTTGCCGTGATGGCGATCTCGCGGCCGATCGGCGTTGCCGCCAGATGTGCGATGTTTGCGGTGGTGCCGACGCTTCCCTCGCCGGTGGCGAGCCGTTGTTCGATCGCCATGATCGCCGTTCGCTCGAACAGGCCGAGCAAGGCGGGCGTGGCCAGCACCGGAAAGCCCGCGTTTCCGTAGTTCTCCGCGCTCATCTCCGGAGCGACCTGGAATCTGGCGGTATAGGACGACATGCAGCTTTCCTCTTAGTTGACCTGATTGAGAAGTGTCGGCGGTCCGCGCTCAAGTCGCGCGATGTTCTCTGCCAGAATGGCGGCGACGTTTGCTTCGTAATGCTGCGTGTTTCCGGCGCTGTGCGGCGTGACGATGACGTTCGGGAAAACCCACAGCGGCGAATCCGCGGGAAGCGGCTCCTCCACGAAGCAATCCAGTGCAGCGCCGGCCAGCTGCCCCGCGTGCAGGGCGGAAATCAACGCGTCCTGGTCGACGATCCGTCCGCGCGCAATGTTCAGGAGATAGGCCGACGCTTTCATCGCCGCCAACTGCGCGCGTCCGATGAGCTTGTCGGTGTCCGCGGTATGGGGGCAGGCCAGCACCACCACGTCGGCTTGCGCCAATGCCGTTTCCAGCCTGTCGGATGCAACGAGAATGTCGGCGTGATCGGCTTTTGCGGCAGGGCGGCGTCGCACGCCGATGACGGTCATTCCCAGCGCCTTGGCGATCGCCGCGATACGCTGGCCGATCCTTCCGTACCCGATGATTGCGATGACTTTGCCGCGGACCTCCGTCTCACGCGCTGCTTGCAGGGGAGATACCTCGCGCCAGACGCGAAGGGCCTGATTGTCGCGTGCATAGTGGAGTTGTCGCGTCAGGCTCAGCATCATGCCGATGGCGTGCTCGGCGACCGCGGTTTCGTTGGCGGTCTGGGCGCTGGCGAGTCGAATGCCGCGCTGGGAGATTTGAGCGATGTCGAACTGGTCGGTGCCCGCGCTGATCGACTGAATGAATTTCAACCGCGGCGCCAGATCGAGCAGGCCGTTTCGCCAGAAGCGGCTGATGACCAGGGTCGAAGCGGCCGGCAGACAGGCCATGAGATCAGCGGGCGTGCTGACCTCTGTCAGTGGATCGGACCGAAGCCGGCGATAGGCGTCGCCGAGACGATAGAGATGATGGGCGACGACGATCATGGAGCGTCCAGCCGATGGCGCCTGATGAGTGTACTACTAGTCGTCTAGTTGATGAGATCATCATCTGTCGCTTCGCCTCTGTCAACCGCGGCCACGCGACCCAAAAAAACTCCGGCTCTGGAAACCAGAGCCGGAGCCGTGAGCGTGGATGATGCCGTCTGGCTATTTCTTCTGAGCCAGAACGCAGCTCGGCTTGCACAGTCGCTCAAGCGCCTGCTGGCCCTGCTTGACCGCGTCCTCAGCGGTCATCCGGCCCATGCCAGCTTTCTGCACCACGTCGGAAAGCGCATCGACGATCTGGAAGTAGGATGGCATCGGCGGCTTGGTGCGGGCGACCTCAAGGCTGCCCTTCATGGCGCTGACCAGCGTGGGATTGCGTGCCTGCAGCTTGTCCATGTCGGCCCATGAACTGATGCGCACCGGCACGCCGCCATTGCCGGACTGCAACAGCGCGCGCTGCTGCTTCTTCTCGACCAGCCACTGCAGGAACAGGAACGTCGCCTCCGGGTTCTTGCTCGCCTTGCTGATCGCAATCATCGACGGCTCGGACTCGGCGGCGCGCTTGCCCGGATCGGCGCCGTCCTTCACCGGCACCTGCGCATAGAGGAACTTCCCGGCAAGCGGCGAGGATCCCGCCTTGTCGATACCGAGCACGAAGTCGGAATAGGCCAGCGACTGCGCCGCAATGCCGCTGCCCATCACTGTCGGCACGTCGATAACGGAGTATTCGGCGGTGCCGGGCGGTGCGTATTTCCACAGCTCAGCCCAGTATTTGAGTGCTGCCACGGCCTGCGGCGTATCGAAGGTGGGCTTGCCGTCGGCGTCGATAATATCGCCGCCGAAGTTGTGAAGGATATTGCCGATAAACATCTCCACCGAGGTCTGCCCTTTCAGGCCCTCGAACACGATTCCGTAGAAGTCGCTGCTAAGCTCCTTGCCGGCGAGCTTTTCGCCGCGCTTTCGGGTGAAGAACTGCGCAATGTCGCGCATCTGTTCGAGCGTTTTGGCCGGGGCCAGCGGATAGCCGTATTTCTTCTGGAACGCGGCCTTCTCGGTCTCGTCGTTCATGAGATCGGCGCGTGTCCAGTAGACGTAGTTGTAGTTCCAGTTGAGAAAGCCGTACTGCTGGCCGCCGAACAGCACCAGTGTCTTGTAGGGGGTCTGAATGAAGTCGGCGATATCGAGGTCGGGGTTCGCCAGCTTCTTGTCGGACAGGAAGCGGTTGATCGGCAGGATCGCATCCGCCGCCAGCATCGGACCGAGCTGAAAGCCGTGCAGCATGACCGCATCGTAGTTGCCACGGCCGGACAGCATGTCGGCCTGACCCTTGTTGATGACGTCGAAGTGGTTGAGCAGCTCGTACTGCACCTTGATGCCGGTTTCCTTGGTGAACTCCGGCGCGAGCTTGATGACGGCCTCCTGCAGCGGCGTCACCTCGTCCAGCACCTTGATGGTCTTGCCGGCATAAGGCTTGGCGGCTTCCGCATACGAAAAGCCGTCAGCGGCTGCGGCCTGGCTCAAAGGCAGCGCTACGGCGAGCGCCGCAGCTGCCATCGTCAGGCTGCTTCTAGACATTAACTGCTTCATACGACTGTCCTCCCTTGAAAACGATGACGACTGCACCGTCATGACGCCGCGCGATTGCTGTAATGGTAGTTCAATGTCACCACGTCCTTGCGGGCGTAGCTGCCGTTGGTATCGATGATCGCCTTGGCAAGCTTGATCATCCGGGCCTCGCACTTGGCGTGGATAATGGTGTCGCCATAAACGGGGCCTGCGATCGGAACGCCCGCCGGGGAGATGATCATGCTGCCGCCGCGGGCGTATTCGATGTTGAGCGAGTCCCGCATCGGAAAATCGGCGGGAACGTCTTCCTCCGGCAGGTAGCTCAGCGCCAGAAGCACGAAACACCCGGATTCGACCGCGTGGGCGCGCGCCGAGGCATAACCGGGAAAGAACTTTCCGCTGTCGTCCATTACCTCGAGCTTCGGCCCGCTCCACAGATCGAAAGCGCCTGGATAGACCGAGATATGGAAGTCCTCGCCTTGCTCGATCATGCGGGCGCGCACCAGCGTCATGGTGTGCTCGCTGCAGATCAGCCCGCCAATGCGGCCGATGTCGGTCGGGTGCGTGAACAGGTCGTCACCGCGGCCGGCGCCCCAGAACGCCGCCTCGACATAGGTCGGCCGCAGCTTGCGATGCTTGCCGAGGATGCTGCCGTCGCTGCCGATGTAAAGCAGGGTATTGTAGATGGTGTGCACGCCCGGCGTCTCGTCGAGCTCGTTGCAGCCGATCGCCACCACGGCGCGCGCCTGCGCTGCCGCCTCGCAGAGGCGGCGGGTATGATCGGAGGGGATCAGCAGGGCGTTGTCGTAGAACCGCTCGCGCATCTCGTTCCACGCGGCGGAGGTCGAATTCCAGCCCTCGTCCCAGTACGGGTAGCCTGACAGCCAGGTTTCGCTGAAGACGATCAGTTGTGCGCCGCCCGCGGCCGCCTCGGCGATCTTGTCGCACGCCTTGGTCACCGACTTCTCGAGATTCATAAAAACCGGTGCGGTCTGGACGATGGCGACGTTGACGTGGTCTCTGCCGCCGAGCACCTTACTGTGTGCCATTTCGCTTTCTCCTGAAGAAACGTCGTTAGTAAATCTTGAATGAGACGGGCTCAGACGCCGAACTGGCGCTGGCCGAGCTGCACCGTGATCCATTTCTGCTCCGTCAGCTCCTGCCACGAATGCTTGCCACCTTCGCGGCCGAAGCCGCTTTCCTTGACGCCGCCGAAGGGCACATGCGGTTCGTCGGAAATCGTAGTGTCGTTGATATGGACCATGCCGGACTCAAGGCGGAGCGACAGGTCCATCGCCTTCTGCATGTCGTTGGTCAGCACTGCGGCCGACAGGCCGTACTTGGTGTCGTTGGCGATCGTCAGGGCGTCTTCCGAGTTCTGCACCTTGATCACCGAGACCACCGGCCCAAAACTTTCCTCGTGGTAGATGCGCATGTCGCGGTTGACGTCGCGCAGCACGGTCGGCTGGAAGAACCTCTCAGAATAGTCGCCGCCGGTCAGGATCGAGGCGCCCTTGTCGCGCGCGTCGTCGAGCTGTCCCTTGATGAACTCGCACTGCGACTGGCGGATCAGCGGGCCGACGAATGTCCGGGTGTCGTGCGGATCACCAACCTTCAGGGTCGCGGCTTTGGCCGCAAACCGCGCGCAGAAGTCTTCGTAGAGCGGCTCTTCGACGATCACCTTGGAGCTGGCCATGCAGACCTGGCCCTGATGCAGGAACGCGCCGAAGGTCGCGACATCGACGGCATAGTCGAGGTCGGCGTCGCGCAGCACGATCAGCGGGCTTTTGCCGCCCATCTCCAGGGTGAACTTCTTCAGGTGGGTAGCGGCCTGCACGGCGAGATAGCGGCCGGTGCGGGTCGATCCGGTAAAGGTGATGAACTTGACGCGCGGGTCGGAGATGAGCAGCCGGCCGACCTCGTCGGGAATGCCCGGAACGACGTTGAGGACGCCTCTGGGCAGTTCAGCCTCGGCAAAGATATCGGCGATCAGTGCGCCGGAGATCGGCGTTTCCTCCGACGGCTTGAGGACGAAGGTGTTGCCGGCGGCCAGCGCGAAGGCGACCTTCTTCATCGACAGCAGGAAAGGCGAATTGAACGGGGCGATGCCGGCGACGACGCCGAGCGGCCGCCGGACCGAGATCGAAAGCTGCCCCGGCATGGTCATCGGCATGGTCTCGCCGGCAACCTGACGGACGTCGCCCGCCGTGCTGCGCAGCAGGTCGGTCACATAATTGATTTCCCACATCGCCTTGTTGAAGACCGAGCCGCATTCGTCGATCAGCATGTCGCGAATCTCGGCGGTGCGGGCGGTTACGACGTCGCAGGCGCGCAGCAGCGCTTTTTCGCGCTCGCTGGCGGTGCTGTTGCCCCAGGTCGCGTTGGCGGCTTCGGCGGCGTCAATGGCGCGCACCACTTCCTCGGCGCCGGCCTGATGGGTGCGGGCGAAGACCTTGCCCGTTGCCGGGTTGATGCTGTCGGCCAGCGCGTTGCGCGACGAGGCGATCCACTCGCCGTCGATGAACAGCTTGTAAACTTTAACGCCGTCGACGATCTCGTATGACCCTGGGTCCATGTCTCTCCCTCGTGCGATACGGCGTTGCTGCTGAAATCAGTCGCCGGGAACCTCTCCCGTGCGCCGGCCTGCCGTGTGCTGCGGCAGCCTGCTCCTGGCCAGCACGCAGTGGACGCCCTTCTCGCGATCCACGGTCTGGGTGATGCGCAGATCGGCGGCGATCGAGCACAGCGTGTAGGCATCCTGTCGCGACAGCCCGCTCAACTCCTCGATCAGGACGATCATCTGCCGCAGCGCATGCTTGGCGGCGTTGTCGAGGCTGGCATCGAACCCCATGGTGATCCAGTCGCTGGCGGTCTCGGCGCGCGGCAGGGTCAGGGAGCGGTCCTTGTGCAGCGTCAATCGGAATGTGCCGCGCAGCGCGGTTTCGATCGCGGTCAGGCAGACTTCGCCGTCACCCTGCAAGGCGTGGCCATCGCCGACCGAGAACAGCGCGCCCGGCACGAACACTGGAAAGTAGATCCGGCTGCCGGCGCCAAGCTCCTTGTTGTCCATGTTGCCGCCGAAGGCGCGCGGCTCGACCGAAGACAGCCGCCCGTGGGCGATCGGCGGCGCGACGCCGATATTGCCGAAGAACGGCGAAAGCTTCAGCCGCTGGCCCCATGGCATCACCGTCGTCCCGGTGGTCGCGTCGATCGGGACATGGAGCCGCCGCGTATCGGGAAAATCCTCGGGCAGCGTGCCATGCAGCGGAAGCTGCAGGTTCCAACCCCAGTCCTGCAGGTAATCGATGGCCTCGATCTCGACTTCGAGAACGTCGCCGGGCTCGGCGCCTTCGACCGCGACCGGACCGGTGAGGAGATGCGGCCCCGGGCCGCCGACGTTGCCTTGAAGCACCGCGCGGTGGTTGTCGAGGATGGTGAAGCCGAGCGCGGGGTCGGGGAGATCGGGCGGCTCGCCGGACAGCGTATCGATCACGATCCGGTCGCCGGAGGCGACGCTCAGCACCGGCGGAAGACTGCCGTCCCAGTAACCCCAGCGGACGGTGCGGGGTGAAGCTTCAAGCGTATGATCGGCCACGTCGAACGTTTCCTTATCCCTTGACGGCGCCCATGGTCAGGCCGCGCACGATATGCCGCTGCAGCAGCACGACTACCGCGAGCACCGGTATCAGCGACACCACGCCGACGACCGCGACCTCGCCCCAGCGCACGCCCTGCGCGGTAATCAGCTTGGGGATCGCGACCGGCAGCGGCTGGACGCTGTCGCCGCCGAGCATGAAAGCGAACAGAAATTCGTTCCAGGCGAAGATGAAGCACAGCACCGAGGTGGCAACGATGCCGTTGCGCAGCAGCGGAAACACGATGCGGCGGAACACCTGGGCCTTGGACCAGCCCTCGAGGATCGCCGCCTCTTCCAGCTCGACCGGCAGGTCCCGGCAGAAGCTGCGCAGCACCCAGACGTAGAACGACAGGTTGAACGTCATGTAGGCGAGGCTGAGGCCGACAAAGGTGTCGAGCAGCCCCACCTTCGCGTAGATCAGGTAGAACGGAATCACCAGGCACACCGGCGGCGCCATGCGGCTGGCGAGAATGAACAGGAACAGGTCTTCCTTCGCCTTGAGTTCGAAGCGGGCGAAGGAGTAGGCGGCCGGGGTGCCGATGATCACCACCAGAATGGTCGAGAAGATCCCGAGCGCCAGCGACGTGATGAGATTATTGACGAATCCCTGTTCGATCACATAGGCGAAGTTGGCAAGCGTCGGCGTGTAGAAAAACACCGTCGGACGCGCGAACATCACGTCGGCCGGCTTGAACACCATCGCCACCATCCACAGGACGGGAAACAGCACGATCAGCGCGCAGATCACCGCCGCGGCGGTACGCAGACCAAGGCCGATCGATGACTTCTGCTCCATGACGATTCCTCAGAAGGCGTTCAGTTTCTTTTTGGCGATGTGATAGAAAACGGTGCAGACGGCGAAGAAGATGATCCACACGAACACCGCCAGCGCCGACGCTTCCCCGATATTCCAGAACTCGAAAGTCATCTTGTAAGCGAGCAGGCTCGGCGATTCGGTGGTGGTGCCCGGGCCGCCCTTGGTCAGAATGAAGATGGTATCGAAGATCTTGAAGGCGTCGATGAAGCGCAGCAGACCGATGACGAACAACAGCGGCGCCATCAATGGCAGCGTCAGCCGCGCGAAAATCTGTATCTGGCTCGCGCCATCCACCGCAGCGGCACGATAGGGCCCCTGTGGCAGCGCCTGCAGCCCGGCAAAGAACGCCAGCATCATGAACGGCGTCCACTGCCAGATGTCGATGAAGACCAGGGCGAGCAGCGCGTATCTTTCCGAGGCGAAGATCGAGGTCCCCGACACGAGATCGAAGCGCTCGATGATGTTGTAGGACAATACGCCCCACGAACCGGCCAGCATGATCTTCCACAGGAGCCCGACCACGATCGGTGCCATCATCGTCGGAATGAACAAGAGCGGTACGAGAATGGAGCGTCCCCACACGCCCTTGTTGAGCACGAGCGCGCCGGCCATGCCCAGCGTGAACTCCACCGGCACTGCGATCAGCACGAACACGCCGGCGACGTACATCGAGTTCCAGAATGTGCCGCTGGTCAGCAGCATCACATAGTTGTCGAACCAGATGAAGTCGGTGACACGGCCGTACTTGGCCTGATGGAAGCTGAGATAGACCGCGTAGATGAACGGCACCAGCGAGACCAGCACCAGCGTGATCATCGTCGGTGCGATGAGGAGGTAGGGATAGAGCGCAGCGCTGTTTCTGCGTGTCGCCTGCCCGGTTGTTGTCGCGGTTATGGTCACCATGTGCTCCAGCCGTCGTGCCCTGGGGTTGCGTGCCGGCCTTGCGCCGGGATGACGCACGGTCGCTGCAACTGCTCCTGGGCGACAAGAAATGTCATGGACCGAACTGCCTCCGCCTGCTGCCCATGATGCTTCACGAATAGACGTGTGCGGCGCGCCCGGTCGTGCCGTCGAAGAGAAGAAGCTGATCCGACGCGTAGCGCACGCCGACATCGTCGCCGAGCTTGAGATCCTGCACGTCGGCGGTCTTGAGCTTGATGAGATCGCCGGGCGGTGTGATCAACGTGACGATGGCGTATTTGCCGAACGATTCGATCGAGTAGACCGTGGTGGCGATGGATGCCTGGTCGTCGCCGCGGTGCAGCGTCAGGCCGTTCGGGAGCAGCCCGAGAAAGGCGGCGCGTCCCTTGATCGTCTTCGCGCTTGCCGCAAGAGCGGGCGGCAGGGTCATCGTTACGCTCCGGCAGTGGAAGTCGATCCGACCCTGTCCGTCCTGCAACTCGCCCGGCAGGATGTTTATTGGCGGATCGCCGAACAGCCGCGCCACCTTGACGCTGGCCGGCCGCAGCCAGATGTCTTCCGGCGTGCCGATCTGCTCGATGCGGCCGGCAATCAGCACGGCGATGCGGTCGCCAACCGACAGCCCTTCGAGGCCGTCCGGCGTCGACCAGATCGTCGGATGCGGCCGCGCGTTCAGTATCTGGCGAATTTCGCCGCGGAGCTTGTGGCGCAGTTTCGCATCGAGATGTGAGATCGGCTCGTCCAGCAGGAGCACGTTGGGGTCCTGGATCAGCGCGCGCGCCAGTGCGGTGCGTTGTTTCTGTCCGCCGGACAATTCCGACGGCAGGCGGTCGGAGAGATGGGCGATCTCGAGCACTGTGAGAAGCCGTTCGATGTGCCGGCTGGCGGTTGCCGGCAGGCCGCCCTTGGCCCGGGCCAGCAGCGGCGAGCGCACATTGTCGCCGACCGAAAGATGCGGATACAGCGCATAGGACTCGAACATCATTGCCACACGGCGATCGCCGGGCGGCATGGCGGTGATGTCCGTGCCGTTCATGTAGCACTGGCCGCTGCTCGGAGTTTCAAGCCCGGCAATGATGCGGCACAGCGTGGTTTTGCCGGCGCCGGATGGCCCGACCAGCGCCAGAATCTCGCCCGGCGCCACCGACAGGTCGATGTCGTGCAGCACGTCGGTCTGGTCGAATGTCTTGCTGACATTCAGCAACTGCAAACCGTCGGCTGCTTTGCAGGACTTGAGCGGAGCCGTCATGTGTCGAACTCCAGATTCACGCCGCTCTCGCTGTCGAACAGATTGGTGTTGGCGGCCGGCACCCGCAGGCGCACCTTGTCGCCGGTGCGGAAGGTGCACGGCCCGGCCAGCTCGGCGACCATGGTGGAGGAGTCGCGCAGGATCCGCAGCACCAGCGAATCGGCGTCGCCGCGCGGTTCGCGATAGGTGACGACGGCGTTGGCCTGCCGGTCGGCGCCGTCGCCGGCGGCTTCGACGATCAGATGCTCCGGCCGCAGCCCCAGCGTCAGGCCGGAGTGCCGCCGCGCCGCAAACGCGCGCCGCCGCTCGTCGCCGATGACGATGTCCTCGCCGAGCATGGGGATCGTGATGCGGCCGGCGTCGTCGCCGATCTCGCCGGGGAACAGGTTCATTGGCGGCTCGCCGATGAAATTCGCGACGAACGTGTTGGCGGGCCGGGCATAGAGCCGTGCCGGCGTATCGACCTGCTGCAGCACGCCGCCTTTCATGATGGCGATGCGGTCGGCCATTGCCGTCGCCTCGTTCTGGTCGTGGGTGACCAGGATCGAGGTGATGCCGCGGGTTTTTTGCAGCCGCGAAATCTCGGCGCGCAAGTGGATGCGCTGGTCGCCGTCGAGGTGCGACAGCGGCTCGTCGAACAGGATGAGGTCGGGATCGCGCACCATCGCGCGACCGATGGCGACGCGCTGCTGGGCGCCGCCGGACAGATCGGTCACCTTGCGCTTGGCGATGTCGTGCAGGCCCAGCATGGCGAGAACGTCGCCGACGCGCCGGCGGCGCTCGTTCTTGTCAACCCCGCGCACCGACAGCGGAAAGGCGATGTTATCCTCGATGGTGAGGTTGGGGTAGAGACAATAGTCCTCGAACACCATCGCGATGTTGCGCCGGCCCGCCGAGAGTGCCGACACCGGCCGGCCGCCGAACAGGATTTCGCCTTCGGTCAGGTCCTCGAGGCCGGCCGCCATCTTGAGCGTCGAGCTTTTGCCGCAGCCGGAGGGGCCGAGCAGCGCCAGCAGTTCGCCCTCGCGGCACAGCAGGTTGAGGTTCGCAACGGCGAGCGGGGTTTCGGCACTATAGCGCTTCGAGACCGATTGAAATTCGACGGCGGTCATCGCGACTCCAGATCCGGGCTGGTGACGGTAGGAAACGCTGGCAGTGCGCTCGCATGCGGGTCAGGCATGATCGTTCGCGCTGCGAAAGACGACGATCGGCTTGACCACGGCGCCGGTTTCGGCTGCGTGAATGGCATCGTTGATCTGCGCGATAGGATAGAGCCTGGTCAGCTTGTCGAACGGGAATAAGCCGGCGCGCCAGAATTCGATCAGCTTCGGCACGAAGACGTCGGGCACGCAGTCGCCCTGCATGATGCCCTGGATGGAGCGTCCGAACAGGATCGTGCTCATCTGGAAGCTGACTTCGACGCCCAGCGGCGCGGCGCCGATCAGGCCGCAGGTGCCGGGGATCTGCAGGCAATCGACGGCCTGGCGGAATACGCGTGGCACAGAGGTGCATTCCAGCGAATAGCGCGCGCCGCCGTTGGTGATGGCCTGAATCTCCGCGACCGCGTCGGCTTTGCTGCCGTTGATGGCATGGGTTGCGCCAAGTTCACGGGCAAGGGCGAGCCGGCTGTCATTGATATCGATGGCGATGATGGTGGTGCAGCCGACGATTTTTGCCGCCATGATCGCCGAGAGCCCGACCGCACCGGCTCCGAACACCGCGATGCTGGAGCCCGCGCGCGGCGCCAGGGCATTGATGACGGCACCGGCTCCGGTTTGGATGCCGCAGCCGAGCGGCCCCATCAGCTCGATCGGAACGTCGGACGGAATCTTCACGACGTTGCGCTCGGAGGCGATCGCCTTTTCCGCGAACGAGGACTGGCAGAAGAAGCAGCCGCTGATTGTGCGACCGCTCATCGACAGCGCCGAGCTGCCGTCGGGGCGGGCGCCGCTGAGATTGCGCGCGTAGAATTCGCGGCAGAAGCCGGGCTGGCCCTGCTGGCAGTTTTCGCACACGCCGCAGAAGTCGTAAGTCAGGATCACCCGGTCGCCCGGCGCGACTTTCGTGACGCTGCGGCCGACCTTCCGGACGAAGCCGGCACCCTCGTGGCCGAGCACGGCCGGCAGCGGTACCGGATAGCTCTGGTCGCGAACGCCGATGTCAGTATGGCAAACGCCGGTGGCGACGATATCCACAAGGACTTCGTCGTCGCGCGGCTCGCTCAGATCGACAGCCTCGACGACGAACGGCCCCGATTTCTCGCGTACGACCGCAGCCTTGATCTGATAAGCGGCCCCGTGACCGACCATGACGTTCCTCCGGCTGGCCGCATTTCATGATGCGTGCCTGCGACAACAATGTTGCCTTTGCACTATGCGGAGCCGCCTGCGTCGACCGCCGCACGGTGGGACATGTTGGATGTCCGCAGACAATCCTGACAAAAGCCGCCGCCGATGTCAATCTATGATACTAATAACAATACTACTGTATAACAGAAACCCCGACCGGTATAAGCACGGCTCGGCGCCGGATGAAATCGGCGGGGACTGCGGATGGGCCGGGTGCCGAAAGGATCCGCCGTTAAGGGCCTTGCGGCGTGTTCGGACGCGAGACGGGGGGGGGGGGGGGGGGGCCTCGCCCACCCCCCCCCGAAAAGGGGGGGCGGGGGGCGC
>Ga0182792_1001146_pt1 | contig 22478 bp, 18 predicted proteins | sample Passage237B_FD_130497 | JGI IMG/M metagenome (GOLD analysis project Ga0182792, IMG submission 130497) | Cellulose adapted compost microbial communities from Newby Island Compost Facility, Milpitas, CA, USA - Passage2 37B (version 2) (version 2) ...
CCTCGGCGTGATTGCCCGCTCGGCAGCCGCCGGATCAATGCACCAACTGTCTGGCAGGATGTCCACGAAAACGGGCGTTGCCCCGAGATGCACGATCGGTGCGGCTGTCGCGATCCAGTTCGTATCGGCCAGTATCACCTCGTCGCCGGGGCCGATGCCCAGCGCCGCAAGACCCATGTGGAGGGCACCTGTGCAGCTCGATGTTGCTATGGCGAAATCGACACCAAGGAAGGTCCGGAAAGCCGCTTCGAATCGATCGATGTAGGCATAACACTGGTCACCCCAGCCGTTGCGGGCAGCGTCGGTCGCCAATGCCACTTCGGCCTCGGTTATCGATGGCTTGGTGTAGAGGATGCGGTCGAGCATCAGAATACCTCCATCCGTGGTACCGCCACCACGAATCGTCCCCCCCATTCGCGGATGTAATCCAACTGGTTGGCGATCTCCTCCCGCAAATTCCAGGGCAGAACGAGCACGTAATCGGGTCTGAACGAGACGATCAGGTCTTCCCCTACGATCGGGATGCGGCTGCCGGGTAGATACTTCCCTTGCTTGGCATGGCTGCGGTCGACGACGAATGGCAGCAGATCGGACCGGACTCCGGCGAAATTGAGGAGCGTGTTCCCCTTGGCCGCCGCTCCATAGCCTGCGATGCGCCTTCCTTCCCGTTTCGCATCGAGCAGGAACCTGAGGAGATCGTCCTTCACCGCCTCCGCGTCAGCCTGCAGCCCCGCATAGAAGGCAGAACCGGCAATGCCGGCCAGTTTCTCCCGCTCGCGCGCCGCGTAGAGACGATCACTGATCGGGCGCGTGGCGGCATCCATTCGTTCGCAGTAGACCCGCAGGCTGCCCCCATGCGTCGGCAGGTCTTCCACGTCGAAGACAGCAAGCCCGTTGGCCGTGAAGATCGTTTCGACTGCTGTCAGCGACAGGTACGAAAAGTGCTCGTGATAGATGGTGTCGAACTGCCGGTCCTGCACCAGGCGCAGCAGCGAAGGAAACTCGAAGGTCGCAACACCATGTTCGGAGAGAAGCTCAGCAAAGCCGGCGACGAAATCGTTGATGTCCGGAACGTGCGCCAGGACGTTGTTGGCGGCCGTCAGGTCGGCTGGGCCAAACTCCCCCACGATGCGACGTGCAAGATCCCTGCCGAAGAACTCCTCGATTATCGGAATTCCTTTGGCACGAGCCGCGGCGGCCGTGCTGGCCGTCGGCTCTACACCGAGACATGATATGCCGCGAGCCTGAACGTGCTGCAGTAGATAACCGTCGTTCGCTGCGATCTCGACAACCCGGCTTTGCGGGCCGAGGCCGAAACGTTCGACCATCGCATCCACATATGCCTTCGCATGGGCGACCCAGCTCGCGGATACACTGCTGAAATATGCGTAGTCTTCGTCGAAGAGGCTTTCACGGCTCGCGAAATCAGCCGTCTGAACCAGCCAGCACTGGTCACAGACCAACACTCTAAGGGGCAGGTATGTCTCGGGTCCGGAAAGGCGGTCGACCGTCAGATATGCGTTCGACGGCGGCGCCGAACCGAGATCGACGAAATCGAGCGAAAGTGTGCTGTTGCAATGTCGGCACCTCACAAACCGATTCCTTCGAAACTTGAACTGGCTTGGAGCCGCGCGTCGCGCCGTGAGCGTTCTGCGATCTCCATCGGCCATGTAATTCCGATTGCGGCGTCGAGAGCATCGATGCCATCCTCTGCATCCGCCACGTAGCGGGCGGTGTGGAGGTACAACATCTCGCAATCAGGTTCCAGCGTCTGGAATCCGTGTGCGAAACCCTCCGGAATGACGAGACTCTCCCTGTTGTCGGCGCTCAGCACCCTGCCATGCCAACTCAGGAAGGTGGGGGAGCCGCGACGCAGGTCGACTGCCACGTCAAAGACACTCCCCCGAGTGCACGATACCATCTTCATCTCGGAATGAGGGGGATGCTGAAAGTGGAGGCCACGAACAGTTCCGATACGCCGGGTAAGCGTGCGGTTGATCTGCACCACGCTGCGGGAACCGAAAACCGCGGCGAGCTCTTCCTCGCAGTACACGCGTTCCAGGAACCCGCGCTCGTCACATATGGGAAGCCGCCTAAGCGCAACCAGGTCCTTTATCGGGGTTTCCAGTATGTCGAAGCGCCCGCTCACGCGGCATTCTCCATATAGGCAGCGATCTGGGCTTCGCACATCTGCCGCATGTCCCTGCCCGCGAGACGACTACGCTCCCACGCAACTGTCCACTCGAGCGCACGCTCGAGTGTCAGGCGCGGCGCCCAGCCCAGATCGATACGTGCCTTGGTGCTGTCGAGCCGAAGCAGTGCGGCCTCGTGGGGCGCGTCGTCGCCGGATTCGTGCAGGACGTTCGCGTCTGGCCCCCATAGACGGGCAAGGTGTTCAGCGACCGTCCCCACGCGGGCGTCGCTCGCATGGTCGGGGCCGAAATTGTATGCGCGTGCAAAGCGGCGTCCGTCGGGGCCTAGCAATCGATCTGCGAGGAGGATGTATCCCGAGAGCGATTCGAGCACGTGCTGCCAGGGGCGGACTGCCGCCGGAAACCGAAGCCTGACCGGCTTTCCCGCCGCGAACGCCCTCAGACAATCGGGAACCAGGCGATCACGCGCGAAATCACCACCGCCGATCACGTTGCCTGCCCTCGCCGTGGCGATCAGGGCAGGATGCCGGCCGTCGCCGAAGAAGGAAGCCCGATAACTGGAAACCGCCACTTCACAGGCTGCCTTGCTCGCACTGTAGGGATCGCGGCCACCGAGACGGTCTGGTTCACGATAGGGATGATCCCATTCCCGGTTCTCGTAGACCTTGTCCGTGGTCGCGATCACGACCGCTCGGACCGAAGGCGTTTGCCTGACTGCTTCGAGCAGGTTCAGCGTGCCGTTCACGTTGGTGGAGAAGGTCCCCAACGGATCTTCATAGCTCTCCCTGACCAGCGGCTGGGCCGCGAGATGGAAGACGACGCTCGGACCGGAGGCGGAGACGGCCTCCAGAAGAGCGCTGCGATCGCGTATGTCGATGCGGTTGTCCGAGGCGAGAACGTCGGAAACGCCTGCTATCGCAAAGAGCGACGGTTCGCCTGGCGGGTCGAGCGCTATCCCGTGTACACGCGCACCCATCCGCGCCAGCCAGAGCGCGAGCCAGGATCCCTTGAAACCCGTATGCCCCGTGACGACGACCGATCTGTCGTGCACGAATTCGGCGCGGGATTTCACCAGCTTCTCCACGGCGCCTTGCCCGACGCCCAAAGCGCTTCGAGATGGTTCTTGTCGCGGAGCGTGTCCATCGCGTGCCAGAAGCCATCATGCTCGAAGGCCATCAATTCACCCTGCTGCGCGAGTCGGACCAGAGGCTCGGCCTCGAAGCTGGTGGAATCCCCCTCGATCAGATCGATACATGCCGGGGAAAGGACGAAGAAACCACCATTGATGAAGCCGCCATCGCCGCGCGGCTTTTCCGTAAAGCCGGTGACGCTGGCCCCCCTGCGCTCGAGAGCACCGTAGCGTCCCGGCGGCCGTACTGCCGCGACGGTGGCGTTGCGACCATGAGCGCGATGAAATGCGATTTCCGCGCCGATATCGATATCGGCGAGGCCATCTCCATAGGTGAAACAGAAAGCCTCTTCCCCTTGCAGGTGATTGCTCACCCGCTTCAGGCGCCCGCCCGTCAGCGTGTCTTCACCGGTGTCGACCAGTGTGACGCGCCATGGCTCCGCCTTGCGTTCATGCACTTCCATGCTGTTCGTGTTCATGTCTATCGTTATGTCGGACATGTGCAGGAAGTAATTCGCGAAATACTCCTTGATCATGTAGCCCTTGTAGCCACAGCAGATCACGAAATCATTCACCCCATGGGAAGAATAGATCTTCATGATGTGCCACAGCATCGGACGACCGCCGATCTCCACCAGTGGCTTTGGGCGGGTCACCGTTTCCTCTGAGAGACGGGTTCCAAATCCGCCTGCCAGAATGACAGCTTTCATGCCGTTGTGCCTCGTTCAGGATTGAGATGCCGTCTGACGATTAGTTGCCTTAGTCGAGCACACGTCCAATCGCCGCATCAATGCGGCCTCGGATGCGGGCTTGCTGCGCAGCCAGATCAACAAAAGGTAGAGACATCAGATGGCTGAGCCGCCGACATGAACTTGACCAGGCAGCTGGTATCATGGGCGGCCGAGCTTCGACAAGCCGCTCGTCCAAGATAGGAACCGCTACGTGGTGTCCAAAACCCGGTGTCTGGTTCAAATTGCACTGATCCCGGATTGTCTCGGTGGAACGCAGATTCTGCGCATTTTTCTCCGTAGAACCGCCCGTGCGAACGGGATTGTCGCCGCAATGGTCGATCGTGCTGTGGGGTTGGTCCAAGGTTTCGACGTGCTCTTCTGAATGACCGGACCGGTAGCCGCGGCGGCGCCTTCAATACCGGGCCACGTCCCCCGAACCTCGTCCCAGCGCCGTCGCCGCCAGGATCCTCAGATCACCGAGCAGCGAGCGCGTGTCGAGATATTTGCGGTCGAGCTCAGCGAGCCTTTCGGGCGTCGACATGTCGACTGCGGCCAGCTGCGCGATGCCGGTGATACCGGGCCGGATGTCGAACACGCCACGCGCCCGGCGTGCTTCGATCACCTCGGACTGGTTCGGTAGGCAGGGGCGCGGGCCGACCAGGCTCATGTCGCCACGCAGCACGTTCACCAACTGCGGCAGCTCGTCGAGCTTGTAGGCGCGCAGCTTGCGGCCGACGGGCGTGATCCAGCTGGCCTGCGCCTCGTGCGTGCCGGCATTCGGAACGCCGACTGCCATCGTGCGGAACTTGTAGCAGGTAAAGGGTCGCTCGAAGCGCCCGACGCGCGTCTGAGCGAAGATCGCTCCGCCGGGGGAGGACCTGCGGACCAGGACCGCCACGACCGCCATCAAGGGCGACAGCAGCACGAGCACGGCCAGCGCTGCCACCACGTCAAGCACCCGCTTTGCCACGTCGCCGGCCCGCCAGGAGGCGCCGCCTTGCACCCTATCGACCGTCATGGCTTAGAAACTCACGCCCTGAGCGCAGGATGGCCTCGTGCGGCGAGATCGGTGGAGACCACCCGAACGTACGGCAGAAGCGCGTCGAATCGACTTCCAGGTCGCCAAGCAAGCTTTCCGCCATCGATCCGCGACCCAGCGCGCGTAATGCCACCGACAGCACTGCGGGATGAACCCGGAAGAGCCGGTGGGGCAGGCCCATGCCGTCGCGAAGCGAGCGCAGGATTTCGCTCAGGCTCACGGGTGCCCCGTCGGAGAGGAGGAAACTGCCGGAGACGAGCGGCATCCTTTCCGCGGAAATCAGATGCACGATGGCATCCGCCAGGTTCTCCCGGGCCACCATCGTGCGACGGTTTGTGACCGCTGCGAAGGGGAGGGGCGCGCCTGTCGCCGCAAGGCGTTGCAGCTGGCTCCAATTGCCTCGGGCGCGCGCTCCGTAAATGATGGGAACGCGCAGCACGATGCCCGTGCCGCCAAGACTGGCAAAACCGCGAACGTGCTCTTCGCCGGCCAGCTTGGTTCGCGCATAGATCGTTTGCGGGGCCGGCGGGTCGTCGTCCGTGATCGGACGAGGGGAGGAATGGCCAGAGACCACGAACACGCTCGAGACGAAAACTATGGTGGAAACGCCTGCTTCCCTTGCCTGCCGCACCAGCGCCTGTGTGCCCCGGTCGTTCGTTTCCACGAAGGCCGAATCTGGAACGGCAGCAGGCAACTGCGCTGCAAGATGCACGACGCTGCGGCAACCCTCCAGCGCGGCTCGCCAGTCCGTATTTGCGCCGATGGCCCCTACGGCGAACGGAAGGACGGCCTTCCCCAGGCTGGCTTGAGGCATGTGGCGGCCCGCCATGTTGACCGGATGGCCAGCACCCAGCAGGCGCTCGACCACGGATTTGCCGAGAAACCCGGTCGCACCTGTCACGAGAACGCGATCCATCGTATCCTCCGCATGAACTGCTGGCGAATCATGCCGCTGGCAGGGTCTTTGCAGCAACCTTCTCTAGCCCATGGATCGACTTAGTTGCGCACTTGCCATTCCGCAACGCGGGAGTGGCGGTAGCCAGCATTTCTGGCGCGACGGCGGACGGCCGGACGCGCAGCCGCGTCAGCTCCACCGCCCGCCGCCGCGACGCGCTTGAGCGCGAGACACCCGATGGCAGAAATGCTGACGATGTTTTATGGTGTGAGGCGGGTTGCGTCTGCCCGGGCCCGCTCGGCTGCAGTCGGCCGATACAAATTGCGGTAGTGAGATGAAATTTGATGTGAAGGCCCTACTCGACCTGCGGGCGAACCGCAGGCTCCGGAACTGGATCGTCGTCATGTTTGACACGGTCGCAGCCGGCGGAGCCTTCGTTCTTGCGTATCTGACGGTCTTCAATCCACGCTGGGTCATGCTCTCCCCCGAACTTCCGCCAAAGGTGGTGATGTTCGTGATCATCTCCGGGGTTTGCTTTGTCCTGCTGCGCCAATATCGCGCATCTTGGCGCTACGTCTCCATCCCTGACCTATTGACAATGATCCGCGCCTGCCTCGTCGCAGTCGTCGTTTATACGGTCGCAGCTTTCCTGGCCACGCGCGGCCAGGACGTGCCCCGGTCGGTCCTGGTCCTCTCCTTCGTCTACATGGTGGGGATACTGTCGGCCGCTCGACTTGCCTACCGCATCCTCTTCGAGAAATTCAGCCGGATGCCGCGCTCGCGCAACGGGCGAAAACAAGCGAGCCGCAGCGTTCTGCTGTGCGGTTTCTCTGACAGGGCTGAAAGCTTCGTCCGTTCCAGCCGCCGCGACCGCTACCACAACTTCGACATCGTCGGAATTCTCGACGATTCGCCCCTCAATCACGACCGCTTCGTGCAGGGAGTCAAAGTAGTCGGAAGCCTGGACCAGCTCGCGGAGATCGTCGCCGCGGCCGAACGCGACGGTACACAGATCTCCGAACTGATCGTGACTGAAGTGGCGCCGGGACGGCGCCGCCTCGCCGACATACTCGCCAAGGCCAATGCGTGTGGCTTGAAGGTGTCGCGCATACCGGACCTGTCCGAAATGCTCACCATCACGAGCGACACGCTGGTCGTGCCCCGTCCGATCGAGTTGGCCGACCTTCTGGAGCGTCCGGAGGTGACTGCAAAGCTTGAAAACGTCGCTCGACTTCTCGCCGGAAAGATCGTCCTGGTGACCGGAGCGGGGGGCTCGATCGGATCGGAGCTCAGCCGCCAGATCGCAACATTCGCCCCGCGCCAGCTGATCATCACCGACAATTCCGAGTTCCAGCTGTATACGCTCCACACCGGGTTGCGGGATGATCGGCCCGACCTTGCCGTCACGATGCGCATCATGGACGTCAGGGATCGGGCCCGCGTCAACGAGGTCCTGGCCGAGTACAGGCCGGAGGTCGTCTTCCACGCGGCCGCCCTCAAGCATGTGCCGATCGTCGAGGAGAACCCGGTCGAGGCGATCAAGACGAATCTGCTTGGAACGAGGAATGTCGCGGATGCCGCGCTCGCCAACGAGGCGGCGACCTTCGTGATGATTTCCACCGACAAGGCCGTCAATCCGACCAACATAATGGGTGCAACCAAACGCGCCGCTGAGGCCTATTGTCAGGCGCTGGACCTCAACTCGAAGCACACGCGCTTCAAGACGGTCCGCTTCGGCAACGTGCTCGGCTCGAACGGGTCCGTAGTGCCACGGTTCCAGGAACAGATCGCCGCCGGCGGACCGGTGACCGTCACACATCCGAACATCGTCAGGTACTTCATGACGATACCCGAAGCGGTCCGCCTGGTCCTGCACGCATCCGCCCATGCGATCCGCAGCCAGGGCGAGCGCGGCAAGATCATGGTGCTCGACATGGGCAAGCCGGTACGAATCCTGGATTTGGCCGAACGGATGATCCAGCTGGCTGGATACAAGCCGGGGAGCGACATAGAGATCGTGTTCAGTGGCCTACGGCCGGGCGAGAAGCTGTATGAGGAGCTGTTCGATCCGTCGGAAGTGCAGGCGGCGCGGACCGAGGACGGCTTCATAGTCGCCTCCCCACGCGTTCTCGACTACGCCCTGCTCGGCCGCACGCTCAGCCAGATCGAATCGCTCGTCGGCAGCCACGACGCGAGCCGCGTGATAGAGCTCCTGCTGCACCTCGTGCCAGAATACCACCGGCCGACCGAATCTGAAACACCCCCAACCCGAGCGGAGGGCGCAGTAGCGGCCTGGAAACCATCCGCGCCGTGAGCCCGTGAAGGCCCAGCCACGGATGCCGCTGGTCCTGCGAGCAGTGTCGGTGTTCCTACCTTGTCGGAAACCTGGTCCGGCCTGAGAGCAAGACCGACTGGCAATCTGCGCTCGTCGACGACGACGAGAATCTTGCTGGTCAGCCCTCCATATGAACGGCCGGTGGCGTGATCGGGGCACCCTTGGCGGGGGCCTCGCGGGGCAAGGCGGCTTACCCCTACGCCCCCCAGGAGTTGCAGGCCGCGACCACTCCGATATCGTCATCCACCTTGCTGATACCCGCCATCAGGGCGGGGCAGGCCAGCAGCCATTTGTTGCCCGGCGCCTTGCCGTAGACCGACAGAACGGCGGGCTGGTAGCCGTCCGTTTGGCGCGGGTCGGCAATGTCCTCGATCCTGACCGACACCCACCCCTCGGAGGGCGAAACGTGGACGTGATCCGTGCTGGCTTCACCGTCCTTGTAGATCGTCTGGCCGCTCGAGCGCCGAAGGAGGATGTCGTCGTCGATCGCTTTCACGTAGGCGTGGAAGGTCATCGCCGGCGCCCGCATGCGCGGCGCGGACGCCAGCATTTCATGGAAGGTCGTGCCGCCTGAGCTGAATGGGTTGGACGTGCCGCTCCCCTGGGTGATCTGCGCGACCCAGAATTCAACGCCGAAACGCCGGAAGCTGGCATCGCGTATCCGGTCGATCAGGTCTTTCACCGCCGGGTTCAGGCTGCCGGCGTCGCCGCCGTAGTCGGTATTGTTCGTGATGAACTTCGCAAGGCCTGCGGCCGAAGAGCTGTTGAGAAGCGTGAGGTATCCCGGCCAGGAGAAGGATCCGATGGCAACGTCCGTCGCGCCGGCGCCGCCGAAGCGGCCGCTATCGTCGTAGAGGTTGATGGCGTAGTCGGAAAGGAACGCACTGGCCGGCATCGTCACCCGGCCGCTCTCGCTTTCAACGACGAGGGCGTCGACGAAGATGCTTCCATCCGGGCTCGCGCGCACGGCGAGGTCGTCGCTCCCCGTCAGGCCGATCTCCGCATGGCCGGCGAATCCTGTCTGGAAGATGATGCTCGCCGTGTCGCCTGAGGCGGCCTTGTTGATCGCGAGGCGGTGGTCGCCGTCCTCGTTCGTCAGCAGCGTTGCATCCGCGCGTACGGCGAGCCGGTTGGTCCCGTCCGCCGTCGTATTGACCCCGAGTTCCTCGATTCCTGTCGGTGTCGCGCCGACTGGTTGGACGATCCACGCGCCGGCCGAATGGACGAGCTGCACCTGCTCGTCCGCGCACCAGCAGCGCCAGCCCTCCTTCGGCGTGAAGAACACCCAGCCGCCATCCTGCCAGGCGGCCAGTTCCCCGTCGTGACCGAACCAGTCGCCTGTGGCCGGCGTCCCGACGATGTGGCGCATGCCTTCCGTCGGACTGGCCGGCGGGGCGGTCAGTGCCCGGCTTTCAGCCGACATCTGCACCAGCGCATCGAGAGCCCGTATCGCCTCGTTGTGCGTTACGTGCGCTTGGGCCTGCGAAGGCATGATATAGGGGAGAACCAAGTTGGGGCTGCTTTCCATGACGGGATCCTCTTTGACCTCGCCACAGTCTAAGTCAGCCGCCGGGCACGGGGATAAACGGCAGAGGACGGCAGACAATGCGTCGCCGGCTTCGCGACATAACGCAAACAATCGTCATTGTTCCGCGTCTTGATAGGCCGAAACCCGGCATGTTAGCTGCGCTCAGCTGATTTCTGCTCGAATTTTCGGGGGTTCCCATGACGATGCCGTTCATCGACCTTGCGGCGCAGCAGACGCGTCTGCGCCCGCGCATCAACGACGCGATCATGCGCGTGCTCGATACCGGCCAGTACGTCATGGGCCCTGAGGTCCGCGAACTCGAGCAGAAACTCGCCGCCTTTTGCGGCGCAAGGCATTGCCTGTCCTGCGCGAACGGCACCGACGCGCTGCAGCTGGCGCTGATGACCATGGGCGTCGCGCGCGGCGATGCGGTCTTCGTGCCGTCGTTCACCTTCACCGCCACGGCCGAGGTTGTACCCTTGGTCGGAGCCACGCCGGTCTTCGTCGACGTGCTGCCGGACACGTTCAACATGGACCCCGAGAGCCTGAAGCGCGCGATAGTCCATGCCCGTAGCCTGGGCCTCCGGCCGGCCTGCGTCATTCCGGTCGACCTTTTCGGCCTTCCAGCCGATTTCGACGTGCTCGTCCCGATTGCCCGGGAAAACGGGATGAAGGTGATCGACGACACCGCCCAGGGTTTCGGCGCCGTCTACAAGGGGCGCATGACCGGCACGCTTGCCGACATCACCACGACGTCGTTTTTCCCCGCCAAGCCGCTTGGCTGCTACGGCGACGGCGGGGCGGTGTTCACCGAGAACGACGAGTATGCGGAATTGCTTGATTCCTACCGCATCCACGGCAAGAGCCATCACAAATACTACAACGACCGGATTGGTCTCAACAGCCGGCTCGACACGCTGCAGGCTGCGATCCTGATCGAGAAGCTTTCGATCTATGCCGAAGAGATCGACATGCGCCAGACAGTGGCCCGCCGCTACAGCGAAGGCTTCGCGCCGCGCTACGAAACGCCGTATGTTCCGGAGGGACTGACCAGCATCTGGGCCCAATACACGCTCAAGACCGGGTCGCTCGCCGAGCGGGAGGCATTCCAGGCGCGCGCCAAGAACGCGGGCGTGCCGACGGTCGTCTACTATCCGGTGCCTCTGCACCGTCAGAAGGCCTACCAGGAATTCCCGGCCGATCCGAACGGGTTGCCGGTTTGCGATGATCTTGCCAACCGGGTGGTGAGCGTGCCGATGCACGCCTACCTCAGCGCCGAGGCGCAGGCGATGGTCGTGGAGGCGATAGGCTAGGCGGCCTGGCTGGCGATCAGCGGCGCACTTTTCCACCGTTCGCTTGAAGGGCTGCGGTCAAGCGCTTACAGGAGGTTGGCTCCTGGGGGCAGGACTGCAACGGGCAAGGGAAGGGCGGGTCGATTGGCTATCGTGCCGGTCATCATTTGCGGAGGTGCGGGCGCACGCCTGTGGCCGCTCTCGCGCGAAAGCTATCCGAAGCCCTTCATCCGGCTATCCGATGGCGTGTCGCTCATCCAGCATGCGCTGAAACGCGCCGCTGCCCTGCCGGGCGTCTCGGACGTTTTCACCATTACCAATCGCGAGCTGGTCTTCGAGGTCAAGGATCACTACGCCGAGCTGGGCCTCCCCGGGTTGCGCCATCATTTCCTGCTTGAGCCGGAGGGACGCGACACCGCCGCGGCGATCGCCGTTGCAGCGCTCGAGGTCGAACGTTCGATCGGCGGCGGCGCGGCAATGTGCATCCTGCCGGGCGATCACCTGATCTCGGATATGGAGGCTTTCGTCGCGGCGGTCGAGAACGCGGTCGCGCTGGCCCGCGAACATCGTCTCGCGACGCTCGGCATCCGCCCGAACGCGCCGGAAACGGCCTATGGCTACATCGAGGCGAACGGCATGGACGTCGTGCGTTTCGTGGAGAAGCCGGACCATGCGAAGGCCGAAGAGTTCCTCGCCAGCGGACGGTTCCTGTGGAACGCCGGCATGTTCTTCTGCGAAGCCGCAACCATGATCGGCCTCATGCAGCAGCATTGCCCCGACATTCTCGCAGCTTGCCGCCGAAGCCTGGACAGGGCAAAGCGGCAGGCTGGCGACGGCATGTCACAGGTCGAACTGCCCGCCGATGAGTTCGGCGAGGTGCGCAAGCAGTCGATCGACTACGCCGTGCTTGAGAAAGCCAGCGGCCTTGCCGTTGTGCCCTGCGATATCGGCTGGAGCGACATCGGCTCGTGGAACGCCTTTTCGCGCCTGAACAAGCCCGATCCGGACGGCAACGTTTTCGAGGGCGAAGTTGCAGCCATCGACACCCGCAACTCTTACGTCCGGGCCGAGGACCGGCTGGTCGCGACGGTCGGCGTCGAAGATCTCGTCATCGTAGACACCGCCGATGCGCTGTTGGTTGCAGCCGCCGACCGCGCCGAGGACGTCAAGCAACTGTCGAATCGCCTCAAGGCCGAGGGGCACGAGGCCTATCGCCTGCACCGCAAGGTGCATCGCCCCTGGGGCACCTACACCGTGCTGGAGACCGGACCGCGTTTCAAGATCAAGCGCATCGAAGTGAAGCCCGGCGGGCGGCTGAGCCTGCAGATGCACCACCACAGGTCCGAGCATTGGGTCGTGGTCGCTGGCAGGGCGACCGTCGTCAACGGCGACCAGACCTTCGTGCTGGAACCGGACCAGTCGACCTATATTCCCGCCAGCCGCCGCCACAGGCTCGAAAACGCCGGAGAGGCCCCGCTCGTGCTGATCGAGGTCCAGACGGGCGGCTATCTCGAGGAAGACGACATTGTCCGCCTCGACGACGTCTACGGTCGATAGCGTTCAGCTGTTGCGCTGCCGAAGTCGTTCTTCCCACGCGACGGCGTGCGCGATTATCGTGGGCAGGTCGTCGTAGCTCGGCTGCCAGTCGAACTCGGCGCGGGCACGCGACGCGTCGGCCACGACGATGACGGCGTCGCCAGGACGGCGGCCGTTCAGCCGCACGTCGAAATCGCGGCCGACCACCTTCTTGACGGTGTCGATCACTTCGCGCACGGAGAAGCCGCGGCCATAGCCGCAATTGGCGACGATGCTCGAGCCGCCGGCCCGCAGTCGCTTGAGCGCCAGGTAGTGCGCATCGACGAGATCCCAGACATGGATGTAGTCGCGGATACAGGTGCCGTCCGGCGTCGGGTAGTCGGTGCCGAATATCTCCATGTATGGCCGCTTGCCGATCGCGGTCTCGGAGGCGACCTTGATGAGATGCGTGGCGCCGCGCGTCGACTGCCCGGTGCGCATGCGCGGGTCTGCGCCCGACACGTTGAAATAGCGCAGCGCGGCATAGCGGAAGTCGTGAGCCAATGCCGTGTCGCGCAGCATCCATTCGGTCATCAGCTTGGACGTGCCGTAGGGCGACTCGGGGCGGGTCGGAGCGTCCTCCGGAACAGGCACGAGCTCCGGCGTTCCGTAGACGGCCGCTGTCGAGGAAAAGATGAAGTGTGGGACGCCGGCCCTGACGGCACTTTCTATCAGCGCGCGCGAGGCGACCGTGTTGTTGAGGTAGTAGCCGAGCGGGTCGATGACGGACTCCGGCACGATGATCGACCCGGCGAAGTGGATAATGGCATCCACTTCGCGGCGCCTGATCACGGCCTCCACTGCCGCTTGGTCGGCGATGTCCGCCACGACGAGTTCCACCTCGCGCGGAACCGCCCATTCGAAGCCGGTACTGAGCCGGTCGATGACGACGACTTCCTCGCCCTCGTCGAGCAGCTTCCAGACCATGTGGCTGCCGATGTAGCCGGCTCCGCCGGTCACCAGAACCGTCACGACTGCGCCTCACCTTTGGCCGCGGCCCCGTTGCGCGGCGGACCGCCATCTCTAACCCGCAGGGCTTTCAAATTGGTGACTTCCTCGTGCAGATGGTAGGCTTCGCGACATTGGTTGACCTTGGGCGCGGGCCGGAACGTTGACAATCGCGCGCCTGTGGCGCTACCGGTCCGGTCCGATCAGGGCGGCAGAGATGCGCGCCGCCGCCCGGCAACCGAAATGACCGCGCGGATTCTGGAAAATCGACGAAGGTGAGATGAAGCGGCCGCAGAGCGACGGTTGGGCACGGTTCTACATTCCGGAAATCCACGACGTACATCCGGCAATGCAGGATCGCCTTCAGCGGCTGCTCGATCTGTGGCCCGCAGCGGCGCGAGAGGCGGTCGCTCTTCTTGTCGTGCCGCGCTGGATGGGGGCCAGCGACCTTTCCGATCATCCCGGGTTTTGTGAACGCCTGAAAGCACATCCGGGTGAAAAGGTGCTGCATGGCTGGACGCACACGCTCGGACCCGATTTCCTGAACTGGCTGCTCTATGGCCACGACAATCGCTCGGAGTTTGCCGGGTTCGACGCGACCGAGGCGGCCAGGCGCATTGCGGCCGGAGTGACGGCCTTTCAGGACAGTCTGGGTACCACGCCGCGGTGGTTCTGCGCGCCACGCTGGCACCAGGGCGAGGCGGTCGCCCCCGTGCTGCAATCGGCCGGTTTCGACGGCTTCATGCTGAAGAACCATCTTTGTCTTCTCGCCGGAGACGAAGTGCCGTTGCCTTCGCTCTGCTTCGACGAGGGAGAAAGGCGGCTGCGCACCATCGTCGCCAGGCAGCTGCGCGAGGTCACGATCGCCAGACTGCTTTCATCCGGCCGTCCGTTCCGCTTCACCCTCCATCCCGCTGATCTCGACGATGCCAGCACTTGGAGCCAGATCGAGCGGCTGATCGCCCGGCTCGAGGATGACGGCTGGGCCCCGCTCAGCCTGGAGCAGGCCCTGGCGCGCTGGCGCGAGGCTGGCCCCGCCCGGAATCCGGCGGCTGCCGCATGAAGGACCTTCTGTTCGTCAGCAACGGTCACGGCGAAGACGTCATCGCCGGCAGGGTGCTCGACGAGATCCGGGCGAGCCGCCCCGAGATTGCGATCGAAGCATGGCCGATGGTGGGCGAGGGCGCGGCCTATGCCGCGCGCGGCGTTCCGACCGTCGGCGCCCGCAACCTCCTTCCAAGTGCCGGGTTCGCCACGCTGGATCCTTCCCTGATGATCGGCGACCTCAAGGCAGGCTGGATTCGCACGCACTGGCGCCAGATCCAGTATGCGCGCAGCATCCGTGGCCGCTACGGCATCCTGGTGGCGGTTGGCGACATCGTGCCGATCGCTGCCGGAGTGTTCTCGCACTCGCCGTTCGCCTTCATTGGCTGCGCGAAGTCCTCCTACTACCGCGCGAACCATGGATATACGGCGCTCGAAAAACACTTGCTGCGCCGTCATTGCCTGGTGACCTTCCCGCGCGATAGGCTCACGGTCGCTGAACTGGAGCGCGCCGGCGTACGCTGCCACTCTGCCGGCAACCCGATGATGGATGGCCTGGAGGGAAGCGGCGACAGGCTGGGAACGGACGACACGGATATCGTCATCGGCATGATGGCGGGGACGCGCGCGGACGCCGAGAGCAATCTGCTCGATCTGCTCGCCGGCGCCGCTGCCACGGCGCTCCGAAGCCCCGATGCTGCCAGACTGCGGTTCATCTTTGCTGCACGAGACGGGCTCGATCCGATTGATTTGGCAGAGCAAATTGCGCACGACGCCCGGCTGACGGAGTGGAACGTCCGACCGAAACCCCAGTCGAAGCACGGCCCCGGCACTGTCATGGAGGTTGACGGTCCCGGCGGCGCCAGGGCACTGGTGACCAAGGGCCGGTTTGCTGACGTGCTGCGCCTGTCCCGCCTCGTCGTCAGCATGGCCGGAACGGCCAGCGAGCAGGCGGTCGGGCTGGGCAAACCCCTGATCCAGGTTCCGTCATCCGGCGTCCAGGGCGAGCGCTACGTCAAGATGAAGATGGAGTATTTCGGCGAGTCGGCGCTGGCTGTCCCGCGCGACCCGGAACGGATCGCTGACGCCGTGCTGGAATTGCTTGGCGATCCGGCGCGTTGCGCGCGCATGGCGGCCGCGGGCCGCGAGCGCATGGGCGAGCCGGGCGCGAGCCGGGCGATCGCCGACGTCATCCTTGGCGAATTCGACAAGCTGGCCAGGATGAGGACGGTCGAACGATGCCCCGCTTGAGCGTGTTGATTACCGCGCACAACGCCGCCTCGACGATCGGAGCCAGCCTTGAGTCGATCGCGAAGCAGGTCGAAGTGTCGGCAGGGGACCTGGAAGTCGTACTCGTCGACGACCGCAGCACCGACGGGACGTCGGAGGCCGCGCGCGCTGCCGGCCTGGACAACCTCCGCCTGATACGGATCGATCAGGCATCGAACAGCGGCCTGACCACTCGGCAGCAAGCGTTGGGCGTTGGCGTCCGCGCGGCGCAGGGCGAAATCGTCCTCGTTACGGACGCTGATGGCATCGCAGAGCCGGACTGGGTCGCAAGGATGGCGGCGCCGATCATCGCCGGGGAAGCCGACGCCGTTGCCGGGCCCGTCTATTTCCGAACACAGGCTGGCTGGCTCGGAGTCTGGCAGACGGTCGATGTCGCCTATTACCTTGCGGTTTGCAGGCTGCTGAACGCTCTCGATTTCGCTGGCGGCGTGCTTTTCGGAAACTTTGCATTCCGGCGCGAGTTCTTCGATGCGGTTGGCGGGTTCGAGAAGATCGGCTTCGCCCTCACCGAAGACCTCGCATTCGCACGCGCCATCCACGCCAGAGGCGCCCGGTTCCTTTACCCAGGGAGGGGCGGCGTGGAAGTCGGCGCGTGCGAAAGCTGGCGCTCGCTCATCGAGCGCGCCAAGCGGATCAGCGCCGGGGGTTTTTCGGCCCTGGCGGCTGTCATCGGCGCCTGGATGGCGCTTCTGCCGCTCCTTGCGGTGGCAGCAGTGGTTTTCGGAGGCGTGTTCATCTGGCTTCTGCTGGGGCGATATCTGCTCGGCGTCGCCTTTGCCGCCCATGCCGTCACCCGCGTGGGACGTCCGTCGACATTGCCGGCCGCGCTGCTCTATGAACCCCTTGCCATCGCGATTGGTTTGATGGTGCTGGCGGGTCTACGCAGGAACGCCCGCGTCGAATGGGGTGGTAAGAGCTATGCGCGCTGAGGAGGTTGCAGGTGACCCCTCCGGAACCGTCAGGGTCGGCAAGGGCCTGATTCGTCCGTACCGGCCCGAGGATCGCGAAGCGGTGCGCGAAATCTGCCGGCGCACCGCATATCGCAACCGCGGCTCGACCGCCGTGATCGAGGATGGCGAACTGTTCGCTGACTACTGGACGAAATACTATACCGATCACGAGCCGGAATCGGCCTTCGTGGTCGAGGAAGAGGGGGAAGTGATCGGCTACCTTCTGGGTTGCGCCGACGCGACCGTGTTCCATCGCGTAATGGCCCGCCGCATCGTGCCATCGGTTCTGGCACGCGCCGTCTTCAGGCTCGTGACCTTCCAGTATCGCGATCCGAAGACCCGACGGATGCTCTACTGGCTGCTACGCTACGGATGGCAGGAGGATCCATCGATTCCGCTCGATCGCTATCCGGCCCACTACCACTGCAACATACTGCGCAAAGGCATCGGCAAGGGCTACTACACGGCCTTGGCGTTGCGCTTCGTGGACCAGATGCTGGCGAGAGGCATCCGCTACATGCATGGCCAGGTCCAGGAGCCTGCGCATGGCGGGCCATTCGAGCGCATGATCAATACTTATCGCCAGCAACTGGAGGTTGATCTGCTCGAATACATGGCGGAGAAGCCTTCGAGCTTTCAGCGCTATATGTTTGGCATCGACAAGCCGATGGTGAATCGCGTCTGGGCCGGCCCGATAGAGCCCTACCGGGACTGGCTTGTGTGGACTGGCGAAAAGTACCACATGTGAGCGAAACTGGCGGGACGGGCAGGTTTGCGCGGCGTTGCCGCGCGGTGGAGAGGTGCTGGGCAATTGGTTGAGCGGGACGGCGACCTGCAAATCGTGGTGACGGTCAATGGGCCGGGTGAGGTCGCGAGCTGGCTGCACCCGCTGGCGATCGAGCTCAAGCGGCGCATGCCGTCGGCCCGCATTTGCGCGGCCGTCGTTCCTTGCGTTTTCTCCTCCGGGTCGGAACTCGCCGTCGTCAAGTCGCTGCCGTATGTCGACATGTCGCTTTCCATTGCGGAGACGACCGATTTCCTCTGGTACGGCAAGCTTCCGGATGGACTGCGTCGCGGCGCGCCAGGCTTCGTGCTTCACCTGGGCGGCGACTCGATCTTTTCGATCCTCCTGTCGCGCCGGCTTCGGCAGCCATGCCTGGCCTACGTCGAACGGCCGGTCGCGCTTTCGTGGTTGTTCGACAGGATATTCTACTCCGGCTTCGAAACACCTTCCGCCGGCGGCGTGCGCGAGATCATCGGCGAAATGATGGTCGACGCGGCGCGCCTGCGCTGCCCCGAGCGCAATCCTGCCCGCGCTGGCCGCCGGACGGTCGGGCTTTATCCGGGCAGCCGCGACTATCTGGCCAAGTACATCCTGCCCTTCTATGCGGCGGTCGCGGAGGTCGTGTCGGAAACAATGCCGGACATCGAGTGGATGCTGGCCAAGTCCGACTTCCTGGCCACGGACTTCCTGCGTGCCATCCCGCGCGTCGACGATGGCCGCCCGCTCGACGGCGTCGATCTGTCGTGGATGGAGGAGGATGGCCACCACTACCTCGTAACGCCACGCGGTTTGCGCATCGAGGTTGCCCAGCCCGGCCTGGTCGCGGCGCGCGAGAGCGTGGCGCTCACCCTGCCGGGTACGAACACGGCGGAGCTTTCGGCGCTGGGCATTCCCATGATCGTCACGGTCCCCACATGGCAGGCCGAAACCGCGCCGATGCCCGGGCTGGCCGGACATATCGGGCGCATTCCCGTGGTCGGCCGCTACATCAAGCGCGGCCTCGGCCACCTCATCCTGCGCAAGATCAAGTTCATGTCGCACCCCAACCGCCGGACGAACCGCATGCTCGTCCCGGAGCTGATCGGTCACATCACCGCCCGCCAGGTGGCCGACGAACTCATTCGCTGGTTGTCAACCGATACCCGCGAGCTGGAGGACCGGTTGCGCGCGACCATGGGTCCGCCGGGGGCAGCCGAGCGGCTCGTATCGGCACTCATCGATTTCCTGAATCCCGCAGAAGCACCGCATGAAGTTGCACCGGCACGCTAAATGGCTGTGGCGTGAGCTATGGTCGCGCCGCGCCGGCTTTGCCGGCGCATTGTTTTGTACGGCCGCATCCGCCGGGCTTTTCGTGCTGATGCCGGTCTGGGCCTCGGACCTGGTAGGTTCGGTTTTCACCGCGGGCGATCTTGGGGCGCTTGGCAAGCACCTGCTGCTCGGCCTGGCATTGTTCACCGTCGCCTCGATGTTCTCGTTCGGGCGCATCTATCTGATGACGAAGCTGAGCTTCGCCATCACGGCAGACACGCGCGAGCGGCTGTTCGGTCAGATCCTGAATGCGTCGCCCCGCTCTCTCGTCTCGATGGGTGGAGGGCAGCTGCTTTCGAGCTTCTCGAACGACTTGCAGACGCTGCAGGAAGCGCTGGTTCGCGTGGTCGCGCAACTCGCGCCGTCGGTCATCCTGATCATCGTGTTCGCCGGCGCGATGGCCTGGTACAGCTGGCTCCTGTTCCTGTGCACGATCATCCTGGTAAGCCCGCTTGCGCTGATCACCTCCTATTTCGGGCGCAGGCTGCACGGCGGCGCCCATACGAGCCAGGAACGCCTGGCTGGCCTCGTGGCGCGCTTCGAGGAGATGCTGCGCGGCACCAAGGAGATCAAGTCGTTCAACCGGGAGAGCGACGTGCTCGAGCGGTTTCACCGGCTGAACGTCGATACGCTGGAAATCCAGCTGCGCCGCGAGCGAACAAGCGCCTTCCATCCGTTCGCGGTTTCAATGGCTGCCAGCCTGGGTATCGCCGGAATGGTCCTGTTGGCGGCCGTCATGCTCAACCGGGGCTACATCACGCTCGAGACGCTGACCGCCTTCCTGGTTTGCGTCGGCATGGCCTATTCGCCGCTGCAGGAGGCCAGCCACTCGCTGGGGCGGCTCCTGCAATTGACGGCGATCCTCGATCGCCTGGAGCGCATCGCGGCGCTGCCGCGCGAAAGCGGCGGCAAGCTGCCCAGTCCCGCAATCAAGGGCGCCATCACCTTCGACCACGTCGACTTCGCCTATGAACCGGACGGTTTCAGACTGAAGGACTTTTGCCTGGAGATACCGGCGGGCCAGCGCGTTGCGCTGGTCGGTCCGAGCGGAGGCGGCAAATCGACCATTATCGATCTCGTGCCGCGCTTCCTGACACCGGACAGCGGTCGCGTGCTGATCGACGGCGTCGATGCCGCAAGCCTCGACCTCGCGGCTCTGCGCCGCGAGGTGGGGGTCGTGTTCCAGCAACCGGTGTTGTTCGAGGGCTCGCTTGCCGAAAACCTGCGTTTCGGCGCACCTGACGCCTCGATGGAGGACGTCCGCAAGGCGGCCGTGGCCGCCCACGTCGATGAATTTGCCCAACGCCTGCGCGATGGCTACGATACGCGCCTGGAAACCCACGGTGCCAATCTCTCGGTCGGCCAGCGGCAGCGCATCGCCATCGCCCGCGTTCTCCTGAAGGATCCGCGCATCCTGCTGCTGGACGAGCCTACGTCGGCGCTGGATGCCGAGTCGGAACGGATGGTGCGCGACGCACTCGAGAGGGCGAGCGAGGGCCGCACGACGCTGATTGTGGCGCACCGGCTGAGCACGATCCGCGCCGCGGACCGGATTGTCGTCATCGAGCGCGGCAGGATTGTCGAGGACGGCACCCATTCCCAGCTCTATCGGCGCCGGGGGCTCTATCACAAGCTCTGCGAGGAGCAGTTTGAGAAGGCTGAAGCCTGATGGGGCTCTCGGTCGAACAGCCCGGACCGTCCGAAACTCGTTCGCTGCGGGTCGTTCATCTTCTGCCCTGTCTGTATCTCGGCGGAGCGGAGCAGCATGTTTTGCGCCTCACGCGATCGTTGGCGCCTCATATTCAGTTCTCCCTTGTCGCGCCCGACGGACCCGGAGATGTCCTTTTCACACCAGACGGCATTCCCCGCCGGCCGTTTCGGAGGCTGGAAACGGATTTCCATACCGCATTCTCGTCTGTCCGCCAGGCACTGGCCGCCGAGGCCGCAGCCGGGCCCATAGACATCGTGCACGTTCACATCGAGTCAGGCTTACTGTGGTTTGCACGGAAGGTCCTTCCGGACGTGCCCCGCATTTTCACGGCTCACGGCATCGTCGGTGGTGCAGCGCTCAAGTTCTGGCTCACAGCCCGCGCGATCAACTGGTGGGCGGACCGCGCCTGCGTCGTCTCCGCGTATGAACGGGGGCGCTTCGAGCGGGCCGGCGCCGATCCGCGCAAACTCAGGCTGATAGCGAACGGCACCGACGTGCCGCCGCACAGTGCCGCGGGGACGCGCGACATGGCACTGCGGCTAGGCCTGGATCGCGAGCGCCACATCGTGGTCGGCACGCTTGCCAGGCTGGAGCCAGAGAAGGGACTGGATCTGCTCGTCCGCGCTGTAGCCCGGCTGGGAGACAGGCTGCCCCATCTGCGTCTGGTTATTGCCGGTTCGGGTAGCCAGGAGGCGAAGCTCAAGAGGCTGGCGGATTCGCTGGGCTGCGTCGAGCAGATCAGATTTGCCGGACATGTAAGCGAGGTCGGGGATTTGCTCTCCTGTCTCGACATCTACACTCAGCCCTCGCGCTCGGAAGCATTCGGCCTGGCCGTGACGGAAGCCATGTCCATGGGTTTGCCCGCCGTTGTGACCAGCGTTGGTGGGCTGCCCGAACAGATTGTCGATGGCGACAATGGATTGATCGTGCCGCCGAACGATGCGGGCGCTATGTCTGAAGCGATCGCACGGCTTGCCGAGGACACCAAGCTCCGAGGACACATGGCCAAGGCCGCCAGAAAGCGCCACGCCCGCTATTTCGGTATGGAGCGCCTGCGCGGAAGTATGTATGAGGTGTACCGCGAATCCGTCCGGTCCGCAGCGAAGAGGCCCGTTTGAACCGCAGCCGGTATCCCTCAGGCACCTCTGGCCATGCATCGACCAGCCTGCGGACATCAAATCCGAGATGGGAGAAAGCCGAGTCGGCAGCACGTGTTGTCGCGATTGCCGGCTTTCCGCTTTCGCTTCATTCGGCTGGCGCCACGATTTCGCTTGCGCTCACGGCTCTGTTTGGACTTGCGCTGCTATTGCGAGATCGGGACTTTCCCCGGGATCTCCGCGCGGTGCACTACAAGCTTCTGCCGCTTTACATGCTCATAGTCGCCGTAGAACTGATCAATGGCGGGAGCTGGTTCAGCCTGGCTTCTACGGCCTTCAACTATCTGCCTCTCCTCGCATTGGCACCATACGCATACGCGCTGCGAAAGCTGGATTTGCGAGCTGGAGAATTTGACCGGGCCATTTGGGCAACTGTGGCGCTTGGCGCCACAATTTCCATCGCAATTGCCATTCTCCTGGGGGACCGGCGTCCAGGAGGTCCGGACATGGACGCGTTGTCCTATGGCTATGTGCTTGCGGTTTGGCTGTTTTTTGTCTTTTCCAGCGCGCTGGAAAATCGAGAGACATCGATTCCGCTTCTGGTCCTGTCGGCTGTCTGCGTCGCGGTCCTACTGTACGCCAAGACGAAGATTGTCGTTTTCTGCGTCA
>Ga0182792_1001147_pt1 | contig 22474 bp, 13 predicted proteins | sample Passage237B_FD_130497 | JGI IMG/M metagenome (GOLD analysis project Ga0182792, IMG submission 130497) | Cellulose adapted compost microbial communities from Newby Island Compost Facility, Milpitas, CA, USA - Passage2 37B (version 2) (version 2) ...
GCGCGCATTCTTGTCAGGCCCATGGCAGGCAAAACACTTGTCCGACAGGATTGGCCGGATGTGGAAATTGTAGTCGACCACCGCCGGCAATGGCATGGAACCGCCCAATCCACCCGGCTTGCTCCCCGTAAAAAAATAACCAGAAATCAAGACGACAACGAGTCCGATTGCCAGGCCAATGAGCCACTTCGGTGTAAGCAAACGCCGCATAAACGATTTACAATGGTATTCCTTATCCAAAAGTAAGGAAAATCCTGAATACCTAGATGCTAAATCGATAAACAGTTGCAGTTTATTCTGCTCAAAAATCCAAATAATCCCACGAACCTCGGTATGGGCGAGTAAGCATCAGATTGGCATAACTATCGTTGAAGCGTTCCCTTTTAGGATCCCATTGCAGTTTTCTCTGCAATTCATATGCAATATTAGCCGCATTGCAGATCGATACGGTACGATGTCCAACCTCCACATCGGCAACAGGTTTGCTCCTTTTTTTTACGGCATCAATCCAATCTTGGTAGTGATTGTCGCTATAATACACCCTTTTTTCCGAGTCAGTGATTTTCCTTTCAACCAATGATGGAGGGTTCGAACGCAAATAAGTTCGTGACACTTCTATCTTCCCCTCGGCACCAACAAATTGTATCGCATTCGGCCCACCCCAATCCTGGTGGTTTACCACTACGCCGTCTGCATATCGGAATGACAGGCCGCGAACAGCCCCGGGAATATCGGGCGGGATGTATTCAATCGGACCCGATTCGTCCATATCCAACGCCCACTGCACAATGTCAAACATGTGGGCACCCCAATCACTGATCATACCGCCGCCAAAGCCGCGATATCCTCTCCACCATGCCCAAGAATTATCTTCAATGGGCGGGCATAATGTTGGATGGTAACCACGGTAAAGCGACGGCCCGACCCACATATTCCAATCCAGGTAGTCTGGTATTGGCATAGTGGGCAAGTCACATTGCTTCACGGGTTCCCCGATTTCCACATTGATTTCCGTTATCGCGCCAATATAACCATTGCGAATAAGTTCCACAGCATGCCTGAAATTATGCTGGGATCGCTGCATACTTCCTGTCTGCAATACACGTTTATATTTGCGGACAGCCTCGACCATCGCCCGTCCTTCGGCGATTGTTAAGGCCAATGGTTTCTCACAATAAATATCTTTGCCAGCCTTAGCTGCATCAATGGCAATCTGTGCATGCCAATGGTCGGGAGTGGCCACAACCATCGCATCGATGTCCTTGCGATCCAATAGCTCGCGGTAATGACGATAGGCAGAAACGGGCGCGTCAATTTTTTTTCGATTGGCCGCTACCGCATGTGCCACCAACCTGTCCAATTTCTTCGCATCTACGTCGCAGGCGGCCGAAACCAAGGTTTCGGGGCAACGATTCATGGACTCCAATAACCCCAAGCCCATTTTCCCTCCGCCAATGTAACCTAGGCATATACGGTCGCTGGGGGCCAGGAATCCTTTTCCACCGATTACGTGCCTCGGCACGATGGTAACCGCCATACCGATGGCTAGGTCCCGGATAAAAACTTTTCTTTGCATATATCTCAATCGCTTTAGCCAACTGCCGGCAACCCATTAACAAGTGCCTCCATACCAAATCCATTAGTCGCCAATCGACAGCGTGACCAATACCGGCATATGGTCGGAAGCGTCATTATGGATTACCTGTATGCGCTTCACCGTCCATCGATGTCCCCCAGATAAGAAAATATAGTCGATTCTTGCACGAGGGTTGGCGTAGGTGACGGTAGGTTTTGGACTCCCATACATCAGCGCAGCATCTTTAAAATGTGTGGAGATGGCTCGATAGGGCTCGGAATCAGGTCGGAAATTAAAATCGCCCCCCACAACTACTGGAAGCTTTAGTTGCCGAAGAATGCTATCGACAGCGATACTTTGCGCCAATCTGTTGCCACCGAATTCGTGACACAAATGCGTTCCGGCAAAAACTATCTGCTGGCCATTCGGCAGCGTGTGTGTCACGGTAAGCAATGCCCTACCTTCCCCGTTCATCGGTGTCGGAAGTGGATACACTCGCGACTGGACAGGAAATCTGGCCAAGATGCCTTCTCCATAGCCTCCACCCTCAAAATCCATAGCCTTACCAAAAAAACCATGCATACTTGTGAGTTCAGCGAGTTTGCGAACCAAATCCTGCGGAACGCCTTGATTGAAGCGTGCTGAACGATTTGTTAAACTGTCCACTTCCTGAAGTGCTACAAAGTCCGGTTTATATTCATTGATTACATCGGCTATCTGCTGTAGATTACTTTCGCCTCGTTTATAAAAGAACTCTCCATGGTGGATATTATAAGTCATCACCGTTAGCTCCTGAGCATAAGTCGAGGAGGCCATCAAAAAGGTGTAGATTACCCATGTCAAAATCCGGCCATATTTACTTGATCTTTTCATCATATTTTAATTATCCAATTGAATTTGAGCAACGAGAGTATCAACCATATGCTTCCGCTAATTTTCATTCCTGACAAAACACCTGAACCAGTCGATTTCGGTAACAACCTTTGTAACGCTGTCAGCTGGGAAACCAACCCATTCTCCTCCAATCTGCCCGGTGATGGCCATGTCCCACGCGCTATCCAGCTGACCTTTTTTGGCTTCCATCACAAATTTGTTATGTCCAGGCAAAGAATTAGTTGAAAAGCTGTAGTTGATTTTCCCGTCCAAAAGATACGATATAATCACCTCGTCAGGGTGTTCGGGGTCAGGATCGATTTGAACGCCATAGACGTGAAACGTATTCCCTGGATCCGAGACCGCGAAGTGGCGATTCTGCCTTCGAGGAATATTAATCGAGGTTGTCCTTGATTCAGCATGATATAGGTGCGTACTTTGCGACAGCACGTTCAAGCCTTGCTCTTTCACAAAAAACTCCTGTATATCCAGTTCGGCGATAAGGGCACCTTGGAAAAAACGATTCCAGAAAGCGTGCCAAACACCTTCTACATTAGGCACTTTGGCACGGATTTCCATTCGGCAGTATAACGGGTAAAATTTGCCTGCATCCCGGCTCGATAGCGCACCTGACCACCACCCTATCTTATCCGCTACCGGTGGCCGGGGTGTTGGAGCGTCTCGTCCTTTAACGGATGTGATGCGACATATGCGTTCTCCTGTCGGCAAAGTATGCATCGTCACCTGTTCGGGGCGGTAGGTTTGAATCATTTGCTGCCGCCCCTGCCCATAAGCAGCGTTGCCCACATCAGGCGCACCATATAATTTCCAATGCGTGGGTTTGGGGCTACCTCCGTCAAATTCATCGCCATCGAAATATCGCCATCCCGGAGGAGCCGGAATCGTATCCGCATATACCTTAGGGGCTTCTTTTCCCGCAGTCATCGGTGCCGTGCCCGCTTGAAAACAAAGCAGGAAAGGGACCAAGACAATAAATAAACTTCGGAAGCTGTTATGGTTCATATCATGCCATATCAAAAAATGGCACTCTTCCCATACGTTCGGGTCGAGCGCCATTCGCATCTACCCTAATTCTTTCTAAACTCAAAATCATCAAACTGCGTCCAAGCCCCGCCGCTTGCATTGAGGGAGATACCCAGCCGTATGGTTGCCCCTGCGGGCACGGTAATCCCTGAAATGGTATAGGCTGTCCACGTGGTGGTGACGGGCATGGTGAGTTGATGCGCCAACGAACCGTTGATATAAACTTGGAGTTCCCTGGTGCCGAAAGTACCTCCAGCCCTCGACCATACCCTAGCCGTATAAGTACCCGCAGGTGTATTGGTCGCCGATGCACTTTGGAGGGTCGCCGAATATGCCGATGCGCTCCAAGAAAGTGCCGAGCGTGCTCCCGAACGCACATTGGCCGGGTTGGCCACCACATCAGCGACCTGAATGGTACCGGTAGTCGTCCAACCTGCAAAATCATCTTCAAAACCAGCGTTCGCTACCAAGTTCAGTTCACCGGTTAATTCCATGGCATAGGGGAAATATTCCTTGGGACCCGTACCGTTGCATGTGCCACTTCGATACCACAGTGCCAGTCCGTCCCAGTAGCCATGTGTCCACCAAGTACGGGGCATTTTGATCGGGATGGATTGACTACCGGAAATGACGTACAAATTGCTGTATACTTCGTAAGTGTCTGCAGCATATTGCGCAGAAAACGCCGCATCGCCACCCGCACATGGATTCAAGATACCATATTCACCTATATAAAGCGGCAATTGATAGGCCTCCAACCAATCCAAATACTGCTGCATGTAGGCCCGGCGTTCGGCCCGGCGATTGGCGTAAGAAAGCACAGCGGGGTCATACGGTGTCGGGCTGCTGGAATACGTACGTTCTTGCTGACTTGCAAATCCACTGCCCGAATAACCCAAGCCATACGTGGGTGAAGTGCTCAATGCCCGGGCAAAATAGTCGTGAAACGTAAATACGACATTTGGCTCCTGCAGCACCGACAAGTCCATTCCTGCCAACGAAATATCACCATGCAAAGCTGTAACAATCAATATTTTGTCGGCATTTACAGCCCGGAGCGACTTCGAACCCGAAGGGGCCAACCAATCTTCATACACCGAAAGTATTTTGCTAAACTGTGCTTGGGCCGTAGCCCCATCGGCGCGAGGCTCGTTAACCAAGTCGACAGCAATAACTTGCTGACCACGCGCCGTGGAAGCATTGTAGCGCGTGAGGATATACTGTAAGTAATCAGCGGTAGCCTGTAAGGCCAACACATCGTCCATTAACTCGGAAGTCGCTGTAGTACCCGAACAACTCCCACCTGGATTGGCTGGCGCACCAACAGCCGTCCATGCCCAAGCAGGGATATTCCAGCGTGCTCCTGCCATTACCGCATTCTCACTACAAGCGCCTCCTGGCTCCCGTACATGGATGGGGTCCAAGATTACATACAGCCCTTGCTCAATCGCATTGTCGATGAGGATATCCAACTGTCCGAATGCAACGGAATCAAACACCCCGGCAGCCGTGTTGAAATATGGCCAATCCATGGCAATACGAATCACATTAAAATCCGGAGCATCCGATTGGCCAATTGCTGTAATTTCCTCATTGATATACGGTGTTTCCCACGATCCGCCGGAATTTTTATGCGGCCCGCGTTTGATGTTCACACCGTTAATAAGCACTGGTTCATCCGTATCATAAGAAATAAAAGCATGCGGGTAGTCGCTGTAAAACAACTCCTGGCCACTTGACAGCAGCATAGCACCTTCTTGACTGTTTTCCTTCATCAAGGCCAACCTTTCACAAGATAGTGTCATTGAAATGGATAGACCGATGACTACGGCCTGGATGGGTTTAAATTTAAACGTTTTCATGATATGGTGTTATTTGGTTTTTTCTATTTTTATGAAATGCCGATATCGTATGGGTGGTATATCACTGATGAGCATTCGCTGCTGTCATAATGTTTAGCATTGTTTCGGCGTGTTGGCGGATATTTACTTTAACCAAGACCGCGGTCATCTCTCCGTCAGCAGTATCGTATTGGGCAAGCAGCTCTCCTCCAATCACTGCGTATTTTCCCTTTTTCATCACAAAGCGTATCCGCCCGTCATAGAAATCATGCGGGAGGTTATTGGCAATGGTCACGGAATTGGACGACGCTGTCCCATCATTCGGCAGCTTGTACACCGCCGATACCGTAGGCGTTCCAAAATCGCCCAATAGCCGGTGCACGTTCACGTCGTCGGCATGTGCCATGGGTTGCTCGGTTTTCCACCCATCTGCTGTGCGCCGAAAGTTGAAGAAAGCCGCACGCTGATAGTCTTGAGCCGTACCTACGGAAAGTACCTTGTAAGGTTCATGCTGCAATATCCGTGTACGGTGATTGTGCCCCACCAACAGCAGATCGCAGGGCTGCGCGGCCGTTGCTACCGTGGTCCACCCGTCGAGCCCGTCATAAAAATGGCTGATTAGCAGCCGGTAGTTGATGCTCGAATCCTGCCATGTTGCCGCATAATCCTTCCGCGCCCAGTCCAGCAGCTCATCGGCCGTCCACTCACTGCTTAATACATACATCGATCCCATACGGAATGAAAAAGCCCGTTGACCTACATAATCCGTATAAAATTTCCGCCAATCGCTGATTTGTACATAGTCCGACCATCCCATATCGTGATTGCCCGTGGCTAACACCGTGGGGACGGTAAACGTAGACAATCCTTCAAAAAAACGGTCCACCCGGCTCCTCGCTTCTTCCATCCCGCACCAGTCATCACGTTCGTTATAAAGGTGCACATTATCCCCTGTCTGGAAAACCAGCCGGGGATTGATGAGGTTGACTACCGCTGCTGCCCACTCCAACGCCTGCTTGCTTCCTAGCCCCCACTTCGTACTGGACTTGCCTCCGGGCTCCACCGCTTTATTTTCGGTGAGGTGTTGGTCGGATTGGTGGAGAATATAGAAATCCTTTTCCAGATCAGGAACGATATGTACAGACCGGGGCGAGCGTACCTGCTGTTTCGACGGACTCACAACACGCAATTCCATCAATTCCGGAGGCGCATCATCCGGCAACCGCAGCGTAAGCTGCCATCCGATTCGATTGCCATGATCTATAGGTTCATATGATGCGTTTACCACCTCGCATACCCAGCTATTCAAATCATTGCCGACTTCGGCCGCCCAGCCGGAAGCCGACAGTTCTTCTCCGGCTGCCACTTCAACGGAGAATACCTTACCCGGTTCAACAAACACCGGTTGATGTTTACGAGGGTACCATACCTCAAAGGCTACATCCGGCAGACGATCAAGGTGCGACGCGGACAACAAGCCAATTTGGGTGAATGTCACCCAACACATGAGTATAAGATTTTTCAGCTGTATCATCGGCCGTCAGGATAAATGGTCATGGAATCAATGTGTTCTCCGTTGGGGCCGCACACCTCGATTTGAAGCCGGAGGCTATCGGCCTTAGCGCGTATAATCGCTTGGTTTGAGTTGACCAGCACCGGAAACACATGCCCTTCGTTTCCAGGCAATCTTTTCAGATGGCGATGCAGATGCCCACTCAACATAACCTGTGCATTAGCTTCATTCAGTACAGGCACAAATTTCGTTGCCACCTCCTGCTCCCCATGCCAACCGCCAAACGGCGGCATGTGGCAGATAATCACCTTATACGGTGCTTCACGGTATTCGGCCAGTTGCACAATTTCCTTCAACCAGGCAGCTTGGACCGTACGGTAATCGTCAAAAGCAGCTACGTTACTGTATTCGATATCGGAATCTGGCTTATCCTCACCGCTGTCCAATACGACGAAACATACAGGACCCCGACGCAGCAGGTAATATGGTTTGCCGGAAACCGTGGGGAAATACGAGGCGTATTTTCCGGCGAATGGACCACGGGTTTCATGATTTCCCCTTACATAGTACATGGGGTGTTCCGCCGCAAACCGTTTGACACTGGTATCCATAAAGTCCGCAAACAGCTGAGTCTCATCCAAGAAAAAGCTCGCCATATCACCGTTGAAGAAGATGAGATCATTTTCTGCGAAATCCACCTGGTCCAATAGGCGCTCCATGAGTTCATTATTGCCATGAATATCGTTGATCACAGCAAACGACACGGTTTCTGCTACTGGATCAGACGTCTTAAAGAACAACGGCTTCGCCCGGTAAACCTGGGTGGCGGCTATACGGCCGTACTCGATCGTACCCCAGCGGTGGCTTTTCACCTCGTGCGAGTAGACACGGTAACGATAACCAGTACCCGGTTGGAGCCCCTCCAAACGTACATGATGCAACGTATCGATTACCTTAATGCCATCACTCACGGCAAAAAACCGGCGACGCTCCTCCCGATAAAAGTGGGTGCTGTCGTCGGGAGCCAGCTCCACCCAACTGATGCCCGGCTTATTCGTGGTCCATAGGATGCTCACGCTGGATTCATCCAACGCTTGTATATATGGCCCGTGTGTAATGAAAAAGCCATCTTGAGCAACGCTGAAAAACGGGATTGCCCAAAACATCAAAAGCAGGGCTTCTGCATTCCTCATATAGGATTTTAGAAACGTGTATATCATTGTGTTGCCTCCTCTCTAAACAGATCCGTATTGAACACCACGATCGTCGTCTCCAATTTGGGATTGGTGGCACGTTCCTTGCTGGAAATGCCCACCGCCAAGGCGAACACCTGTCCCGGCCGATCCAAGACGAATTGCAGATCAACCGTCAGGTCAAAGGAAGCGATATCGTTTCCGTCCGCCAAGGTGACCGTTGCAGGGATAGCGTAGGCGGCTGCCGGAAGAAGTTCAGCCTGCAACTGGTGCTGGTCGATAAGCCTATTCACGGTGTCCGGCCTGCTGCGCAGGTCAATCGAAACAGACCCCTTCTTGGAAATCCCTCCGCGGACCACACCCAAAGGAATGGTCACCTTACCTGCAGATCGGTCAATCCGGAAACGGTACGGGTGCCCGGGGGTAGGCACGTCGTGAACATTGCCCGGACCTGAAAGGTGGTAAATACTCGCCGCAGCCGGCATATACACCACTTGATCGGGGTATGCTGCGTCGGCTATCTCCTGATACTTGCCGCACGATCCCAATGCTGCGACCACAGTAAACAATGCAACTGTGCGCAAAATGTTATCGATTAATGTCTTCATATTGCCTTTTTCAAAACATGAACAATTACCATAATGGATTCTGAATCAGCCCCGGCACTTTAAGCAACTCTTGCTGTGGAAGGGGATAGAAATACATCTTGGGATGGAACACCCTGTTCTCGACCGTTGCAGGGAAATAAGTAAATTGACCATCGCCGGCACGACTGACGTTTACACCTCTCAGCGCACCGCCAAGCGTGCTTGGGGCAATCATCCACCGCCGGACATCCCAATGCCGGTGACCCTCGAACGCGAGCTCGACCTGCCGCTCCTGACGTATCCGCTCACGCGCCTCCGCCTGGGACATCCCATCGGGCAATGGGGGCATATTCACGCCGTTTCTTGCCCTTACCAAATTCACATAATGCACGATATCCGGGTTTCCCGGATCGTATTCGTTCAACGCCTCCGCGTAGTTGAGGTAAATTTCCGCTAAGCGGATAAAAATCCACGAGTGTACGCTCGTAGTGCCCGTCAGTAGATTGATATTTGGATCTACATATTTGAGCAGATAATATCCCGTACGCGATGCGCGCTCCTGTCCGCTGCCGTCCCGCCCACCGCGCCACAATTCGACTGGACGTCCCTTAAACGGTGCATTGTTGGTTAGTATACTCATAGCCAATCGAGGATCTCTATCGGCATAGGGGGCAGCGGCGTGCGAGGGGTTGTCCCAATCGAAGGCAGTGGCCGTGTTGTCGTCTTGCTTCACTTCATAAGCATCCACCAGATTCTGCGATGGCGTGGTACCGCTTTGTCCGAGGTCGTAACCCACCGGATACGTTGCCCGTTCAAAGCTATTGCTTGCTCCGGCGCGCCTTATAAAGATGATCTCCGGACTGTTGAATGTCCGGAACAGTCCCTGGTAATCACCATGCAATGCATAGTTTGTGCCGGTCAGATCAATCACGCTTTTTGCGGCCTCGGCAGCGGCCTGCCACCGGGCCAAACGGTCTCCGCCTGGCAACGCGATCAACCCGGCATTAGCGTATCCACCCACCCATGAAACATTATTATACAATTCACTCGCCGCAAAAAGCAATATGCGGCTCTTCAGCGACAGGGCAGCGCCTTTGGTTGCACGACCGAGGTCTACAGACGCATGGACAGCGGGCAATCCCTCGGCTACGGCGTCGCACTCGCCTACCATGAATCTCAGGCACGAATCCAGCGAATGACGCACGATCTCATCCGGGGCGTCTTCCAGGGAATGTACTGCCGTTACAATGGGCACGCCGCCGTAGCGCTTAACAAGTTCGAAGAAAAAAAATGCCCGAAGGAAACGCACTTCCATCTTCCATCGCTCAATTTCCGCAAGCCTTGCCCGATAGGTCTCCTGTTGGGCCGGATTGGGGTCAAGCCGGAAGTGATCAAGGTTGATGCTATCGCTGGTAGCCAGAAACTGGTTGGCGATACGAATCCCTTTATAATAATATCCCCAAACGTCATCCGGATTATTTATGGCATCCCAGTCACCGGTGTTGAAACGATGTACGGCTGACGTCTCCAACGTGTGTTCCGCCTCATCACTGGCTGATGCCAGCATCGCCCCATCGATTTCGTCAAACCCGGCCCTGAGTACGTTGTATACAGCCGAAACCCGTGATCGCGCGAAATCATAGGAATAAATCACATCTTTTTCGGAAAGATCGGTAATGATATCCCGTTCGAGGTAGTCCGTGCACGCCCCTGACAGCAACAGGGAAACCAAGGCGGTGCATAAAATACGTATCTTGTTCATTGCTATTTTACTTATTTGTATGGCCATATCAAAAGTTAACTTTTACGCCGAGGCTGAATGTGCGCATGGCAGGATAGCCCGACAACGTTTCCGGATCGGTATATTTCACCCTATCCAGCGAAAACAGGTTTGTGCCATTGGCGAAAATCCGTAAATTCCCGACTCCCCATTTGTCCAACACATGGCTTCCCAGGACATATCCGACTTCTGCACTGCGCAATTTGATGAAACTGCCATCAACTTGCCAAAACGACGATGGTTGGAAATTATTCAGGTTGTTTACCGATGAGAGCCTCGGATAAGAAGCGCTTTCCACCGTTTCCGGTGTCCATCGGTTCAGTGCGATAGCCGAGATTTTTCCGTCATTTTGAAAAGCGTAGAAATAATGGCCCGATAAATAAACCGTACGGTTGGTGACTGCCTGAAAAAACAGCTCCACATCGAACCCTTTCCAGGTGAATCCCGGATTAAACCCGATGGTGATTTCCGGTTCATTGGTATAACCTGAAGCCACGTAATCTTCTCCGTTGATGACGTTATCGCCGTTCCGGTCTATATACCGCACATCACCCGGGCGGACCGTCGCAAACCGCTGCTGTGCGGCTGCGTCAATCTCGGCCTCATCGCGGAATAGTCCAGCGGCCTCAAGAACGAATGGCTGTCCAATCCGATGCCCTGTCCGTCGGAGGTAGTCGTACCGCAAGACATCTTCCGACATGTCCAGAATCTTGTTCCGGGCATACCAAAGGTTTACCCCGGCAAAAAAACGGAACGGCCGTATCGGTTCGCTTTGGTACCGAGCCATGAGCTCAACTCCCTTGTTCTGCACGCTGCCCCGATTCAGCAACGGCGATTCGATACCATACAGGTCCGGCAGAATGCGATTCGCTGTGGTCACAATATCGTATCGGCGGTTGAAAAATACATCGGCTGCCAAATCAACCCGCCTGAAGAGCTGTGCTTCCAATCCGACATTGAATTTCCGGTCCTTTTCCCACGAAATATCCGGATTCGCGGCACGCCCTTCCTGTAACGAACTGGAAGACGAATTATCCGTCCCGAAATAGTAGGATGCCGGGTAACGGTAATAGGAGTCAAACAGGAATCGTTCTTCGGCGATGCGGTCGTTGCCAGTGAGACCGAAAGACGCCCTTACCTTCAGGAAATCGACCATTTTGCTTGTCCTGAGAAATGGTTCTTCTGACAGCACCCAACCGACGGACAATGCGGGAAAAAAGCCGAATCGCCTTGCTTGCGCGAAGTTCTCCGATCCCATATATCCGAAAGTGAACTCACCGATATACTTCCCACGGTTGGCATAGGTAAACCGGCCGCTCAATCCCATATGCTTAAATGGATGTTGCTCGCCCAGGACGGAATAATTGTCCACGTTGTACCGTAGCATCCCCTGTACCCCATGCATGCCAACGGTGCGCTCATAATCGAGGAATGTCTGAAAAACGAAATTCCGCCACTGCTCGGAATCGCCTTCATCACCGACCAGAGAGGTCCGCTCGCCGTATCGCGAGTAGTTAATTTCTCCCCCGTCATCCGCGATCAAGTATCGTTCATACTGCCTTAACTTGTTGGAATAGTTACGGAAAAAATTATTAAATGCCACCGAGGTGCCGATACGCAACCCTTCGGTGATCATATCCAGTTTGTGCTGAAGCTGAAATGCCGATTGCAGCGTCCTGCCATTTGACGTGTAGTGCCCGGTTTCCAGCACATCGCCCAATGGATTGGAAAAAAATGCGTTGCCGCCGTATGTTCCGTTGGGGTTATACACAGGGAACGCATTGGGTGGGATGACAGCGAGCGTATTGAAAATTGTCGAAGCATCATTGGCGACTGGATTGGCCTTGTCTTCCACCGCGCCCGACAACGTGAGGCTCGCCATGATGTTCTTCGTGATGTCCACATCAATATTGGTACGGAAATTATACCGTACCAGTCGGCTGTTCTTGCTGTTTTCGGACTGCGACCCCGATTTGATAAGCAACCCCTGTTCGTTGAGCAGATTCAGCAAGCCAAAATACCGTACTGTAGCACTTCCCCCGGTGAAGCTCAAATTATAACTCGTCACGGGTGCTGCCCTACGGAGCACCTGGTCGTACCAGTTGACATCGGGGTGAAAATAGGGATCGGTACGGTTGCGATAGGCCTCCAGATCGGATGCGCTGTACACCGGTTCCAGTCCATCGTTGATCCGCGCTTCGTTGTAAAGGCGGGCATAATCGTATGAACCCAGGAACTCAGGCAGCCGCAACGGGCTCCTGAAACCGCTTTGGACCGCAAACTGTAGTTTCAGCGCACCTTCGTACCCCCTTTTTGTGGTCACCAACAGCACACCGTTAGCGCCCCTGCTGCCGTATACCGCTGTGGCAGCGGCATCTTTCAGCAAGGTGATGGATTCGATTTCGTAGGGGCTTAAATGTTCAAATGCCCCTTCATAGCCATCTACCATCACCAGCACGTCGCGTCCCGGACCGAACGTAGCAAGCCCCCTTCCCAGCAGGATTGGGCTTTCCAATCCGGGCTCTGCACCTTGCTGTAGGATGGTTAGTCCTCCCACTCGTCCATACAACGCAGTGGCCAGGTTACTTGAGAATGATTTTTCGAGCGCCGCACCCGATACACTGGATTGTGCGGCGGTTATGAGCCATTGCGGCTGGCGGCCGTAGCCGACGGAAACAGGCTGATCATCGACGGTTGATATGGTGTCAGCCGACGAGACGACTCCAGCTCCGGCGTTCGATGCCGATGCCATTCCCAGCAGCAAAGCCAAGAATATTATGTTGTGATATCGCATTACCATGAATTAAAACGTTGAATAACTGAAATAAACCTCTATCCATTACCATCCGGGATTTTGCACCAGCACCCCCTTATCGACCTCATTCCTGTGAAAGCCATGCAGGTACATGTGACGATGGAAAACGCGCTCTTCAAATACGTAGGGCTGGTAACTGAATTCCCCTGCAACACCGGTTGGGGTGATCCGGAGCCCCCACATATTGCCATTCATCACACCATCTTCTTCGGCGATCATCCACCTGGTGATGTCCCAAAACCGGTTTTCTTCGAAAGCCAGTTCGATGGCCCGTTCATTGCGCACCCGTTCCCTGAACTGCTCCTTGCTCAAGCCTTCCGGCAAGCCGGGCATCCCTGAACGGCTACGGATATTGTTTACAGCTTCATAGGCCTCCGACACAGGGCCTTGAGCCTCATTCAGTGCTTCAGCATAGATCAGGTAAGCGTCTGCCAGCCGATAAATGTAGTTGTGCGGTATCGCCGGTGTAGATTGGGTGAGCGCATCGGGGATAAACTTCCGTTGCCAATGCCCCCCAAAACAATCTTGCGCATGTTCGTGCCCTTGATAAAGATGCACAACGGGGATTTCTTCGTTCCAGTGTGCACCATTGTAAGCGACCGTTTGTGAAAACCGGGGATCCAATGCTGCGTATTTCTCTGCGAGGTCATCGCCACCGTCCATATCCCAGGTTTGCGGCGTACCATCTTTTCTTTCATATTTCTGTACGAAATTGAACGAGATGGTCATTCCATAGCCACTGTAAATCCTCGGAGGCAGTATACCTATCCAGGGATAGGCACTCCGCGCCGTACTTCCCCTGCGCTTATTAGCAAGGATAATCTCCGGATTATCATGGGTTTCCCACATGTACTTGTAGTTCTTTTCAGCACCAAATTCGGTGATCAACCGCACACCCGCCGTGGGCGCCCAGTCCAATACCGCTTTAGCTGCGTCGGCTGCCAGTTGCCACCGGTTATTATCGCTATTGCCATAGCAGATCAGCCTGTTGTGTTCGCCGAATGGTAAATAAGGGGTAGCTGTATTGAAAAGCGGGCTGGCTGCGTGGAGCAGCGTTTTCGCCTTGACCATCAGGGGTACACCCTTGGTCACCCGGCCAGCCATATTTGACGGATAATTGTTTGGAAGCAACGATGAAGCCCGGTCACAGTCAGCCACAATGAAATTCACAACTTCTTCCACGGTGTTACGGACAGTCGGATTTTCCAGTATATCTTCCGTGGTCAGCCGTTTATCGATGATTGGGACGCCACCGTACCGCTTCAGCATATCATAGTAATTCATGGCCCGGATTGCCAATGCTTCGCCGGTCACCTGATCGATGTAGGACTGGCTGACGCCAGGCACGTCGGCAATACGTTCAAGCAGGATATTCGCCCGGCGTATCACCGCCCATCGCAAGTATTGCCTTAAATCAGTATAATGAATGTTTCCAGAATTGATGCTTCCGTTGTTCCAATGCCGGTTTTCACCCCATGTAGCACTCAGTTCCCCCTCGTCAGTTATGCCTACGAATGAAAAACGGTCGCTACCGGAGTGCCCTGTAATCGCTGTCGGCCCCCCGGTTCCTTCGTTCAGGCCAAGCATGGAATGGATACCTTCCCGATAAAGGCCGGCGATGAACGTTTCAACCTGCGTCTGCGAGGAAAAGATGGTGTCTTCGTTGACATCCACCCCCGGCGGTTTATCCAAAAATTCGGTCAGCTTATTTTCACACGATACAAATGCTGTGCAAACCAGGGTTAAAAACCCCATTAATATACGTAAAGATTTCATGGGTACTTCTTGATTAGAGGTTAACGCTCAGGCCCACATTGATGGTCCTTGTCAACGGATATGGTTCATTATTGGTACTTGCAATGTGGCTTTCCGGATCCACACCCTTGAACATGCTGCTCCACGTCAGCAGGTTATTGCTGTTGGCATAGACGCGTGCCGAGTTCAGTCCCAATCGCTTTATCAGCCGTTCGCTGAACGTGTAGCCGATTTCCGCATTCTTCAACCGGATATAACTGGCGTCCCTCACCCAAAGCGTCGATGCCTGATAGTTATGCGTTTGATTGACGTCGCCTTCGGCAAGGTGCGGAAACCTGATGGGGTCACCGTTAACATATCGCTCGTGTGTCCAGCTATAGTCCAGAATATACTGCGGTATGCCTGCGTCTTCGCGATAGCCGTAGCGGTAGTTGCGGGAGTACGACACCGAGACGTTCCAGGCCGACTGAAACATAACCGAAAAGTCGAAACCTTTAAAATCACCACCGAAAGAAAGCCCGGCGATTTTCTCGGGAAAGTTGGAATAACCAATGGGCACCATGTCATCCACATTTATAATACCATCGCCGTTGACATCCCGGTAACGTACGTCGCCGGGCTGGATCCGATTGTTATTCCATTGGGAACGCGGCCTGTTCGGGTCGTTCACTTCCTCCCAGGTGTTGTAGAAGCCATCCGCTACCAAGCCGAACTGCTGGCCGTATGGCTGGCCTGTCCGGTATTGATAATCATACAGCCGATGGACTTCATCCTGGAATTCGACCGTATTGCGGGCATAGGTATAGTTGCCCTTTATCCAGTACAGAAAATTGGAAAACCGACCGTTGAATGTAATATCACCATCTGCCCCCCGGTTATGCATTCTGCCGAAGTTAGCCGCTGGCAAATTGGCACCTACCACGAAGGAAACGGTACCTAGATTGGCCAAGATATTGTCACGGCGCTCATCAAACCAGTCTGCTGTCAGCTGCACGCTATTATTCCAAAGTTTAGCTTCCAGCCCCACATTCGCTTTCTTCGCTCGCTCCCACGTCAGGTTGGGGTTTCCGATTTTTCCTTCGGTTGAAGCGCGGTAGGTATTGTATGTACTGCCGATTTCACCAAAAGCATAATAATTATCCACATAATTGTAAGAAGATGGGAGGTATAAAAACCGATCCCCGCCTACTTGGTCATTGCCAACCTCGCCGTACGATCCCCTTATTTTCAGATAAGGGACCACACGGTTCTCCGGGAAAAACGCCTCCTCGGAAACGGTCCAGCCTGCTGAGTAGGCCGGGAAGAACCCGAAGCGCCTGCCCTCCGCAAAATTCTCTGTGCCGTTGAATCCGGCATCGAACTCAGCCATGTACCGACCCTTATAATTATAGGTGATCCGCCCCACCAAACCTTGGTACCCCCTGGGTATAAGAAAAGCAAGGTTAGGATCGTGAAGCTTGTTCTGGTTGTAAAGCAGCAGTGCTCCGACGTTGTGGCTACCGAATTGCTGGTCATATTGGATAGCAAGCTCGATATATTCCCGCCGGTTTTTATCCACCGACTCGTTGTAAGTAAACGGACTTTCCGTGTTCTGCGGAACAAAAACCAGCGAATTGTCTGACAAACGTACAGGCAAATACGAAACCAGTCGCTTGTAGAAACTTCCGTTCTGTGCATTAAAATTTGTATAGGATAGCGTTGCGTGGGTGGTCAATCCGGGCGTAACGAAATCCAGGTCATAATCCAAGCGCACCGCTCCGTTGAGGTAGTTGTGATAGCGGCGCTGATACCCATCCTGCAAAAACGCACCCAAAACGGCTCCTGCCGGACCGGTGATGCCCAACGTAATCGGCCTGCCATCCACTATCCCCGGAGAATTGATGGGATTGGATCGGGTGACCACTTCAAGCCGCGCATTGATATTATTGAGCAATCCTGCTCTTTCTTCCATTTGATAGGATACGTTCAGGTTTGCCTTTAGTCTCCTGGCAATCTCAAAATCGAGGTTGGACCGGAAATTATACCGATTGTACGTTGGCTGCGTATTATATTCCTTGATGAAATTGGTGATGGTTTCATTGAATAATCCTTCTTGATTAAAATACCCGGCAGATACGAAGTACTTTACGCGTTCCGTCCCGCCGCTGATATTCAGGTTGTGGTGCATCTGCCCGGATCTCGGCTTGTACAATGTCGAGAACCAATCCACATCGGGATAAAAAATCGGATCGCTACCTGACCTAAAATACTCAATTTCCTCGTCTGTAAATTTCGGCGTATAGCCCCCGGTGATGTATGAATCGTATTTCAGCGCTTCATTGAATCCCCTCACGTAATCGTACGCACGGGCACTTTCACGCATGTCCGTAAACGATGTAGATGCGAAATTGGAAGAGAAAGTGATTTTCGGCTTGCCAATTCCCCCCTTTTTGGTCGTGATCAGAATCACGCCGTTTGCTCCACGAACCCCGTAAACTGCCGTGGCCGATGCATCCTTAAGGATTGAAATGTTTTCTATCTCATTCGGATCGAGGTTATTGAAATTTATTCCCTCAATGCCATCTACCAATACCAATGGTGCCTGCGAGCCGCTGAACGTGCCGACGCCCCTGATCCGCAGCGTAGACTGGTCGGCGCCCGGTTGGCCGCTGCGCTGGACAGCCAGCAGGCCCGGCAGCCGGCCGACCAGCATGTTACTGATGTTTGCCTGGGGGGATTGCAGCAGTTCTTTGGTACCCAACGAAGACAATGCGCCAGTTACCGTCGCCCTTTTTTGCTGACCAAATCCGACGACGACCACCTCGTCCAAATCGGAAACACCCGCCATGAGCACCACGTCCACGGAAGATGGGCTGGAAATTTTCCGTTCCTCCTCCAAATAGCCAAGCATCGAAAAAACCAGCGTAGCCTCTCCAAGAGGGACAGCTATTCGGTAATCACCGTTGACATTTGTCATCGTTTCAATGGCGCTGTTCTTGACGCGCACGGTCACCCCTTCCAATGGTTCTCCGGTTTCGGCCGTTACGCGGCCACTGATTTCCTGTTGCAACGCAACGGGCACCGCATCATCTTTCCCTGCTTCAAGGGCTGTCTGCTTGATTAAGATGTTACTGCCAACAATCTTATAAGAAAACGGCAAGCCAGCCAAGCACTTGTCCAATACCGTTTCCAATGGGCTATTTCTGGATGACAGGCTGACCTTCAGTTTGCTGAGCTCTTGGTTGTCGTACACAACGACATACCCGGTCTGCTGCTTTATCGTTTGGAACACCGTTTCCATCGGCACGTTGCTTACCCGTATGGTCACTTTCTGCGCAGCGACCTCAGCACTTACTTGGATAAAGGCCAACAACCATATGCTGACAATCAGATTGAATCGCATAAGAAAAATCTGTTTACTTTCGGTGGAAGCGATTCGATTCTTCCATTTGAAATGCCATAAGAACCAAGTCAACGCCCGTTTTGACCAAACAGGCCTTGAACACAAATTTATTTTCACTATCTTTGTGATGTTTTGGGTTAAAAAATCGTATTAATCGTCCTTTAAGGGCCAACTCAAAATCTCACGTCTTCTGATGCCAGTCGGAAGACGTTTTTTTTGCCCCGCCGTTATTATGTCGTGTCGTTATTCCTTTCCCATAGGCTATCCATTTATAGGTTTGCAATCGTTATGAATAAATAACTATCCGTTTTACGCCGTTTTTCGTTTCAATACGGTATTTAAGATCAAAATACGTTAGTATCTCAAGCGCTTGCGCTGCGTCTACGCTGCGGTATACTTCGCCCCACAATTTGATAGCGGGCTTCTTCCCTTCAAAAACCACCTCCACATCGTACCATCTGGCAAGTTGGCGCATAATCGTTTCGATATCCGTATTGTCGAAACGGAACAAGCCGTTTTTCCAAGCAATCGCATCCTCCACCGGAACACGCGAAACATGTAGCCTGCTGTCTGCTTCCAATGCCGCCTGTTCCCCGGGTTTGAGCACAACGTCTCCATTCCCAGCCTTGCTTGTCACTTTTACCGATCCCTCCAAGAGCACCGTCTTCCGCACGGGTTCATCCGCATAGCTGTTGATGTTAAAATGCGTACCCAATACTTCGATTACCTGGTCCTCCGTAATCACGCTGAACGGCCTATTTTCGTCTTTTGCTACCTCAAAATACGCTTCGCCTTCAAGGTGTACAATCCGCTTCTTTCCAGTGTTTGTTGGTGCATAGCTTAGGGAAGAGGCTGCATTAAGCCACACTTTGGTGCCATCAGGCAATATCATTTGATATTGCCCGCCCTTTGGAGTGGATAACGTCAGTGGTCGGGAACCGGGAGCTGGAAGCCCACTATCGCTGTTACTATTCTCCGGATCCGCCTCTTCAGGTTTCTGATTGGTCACCAAACTCCCATCCATGTACATTATTCCATCGCCGATGATGATTCCGGCTTGTTCCACACTTAGATCGATCGTGCGACCATCGGCCAATGTCAATATTGCTCGGTTGCCTCCAGGCGGTATGTCGCCACCTATCGCCATCGATACCTGATTGCGCGACGAAGGTGCAACATCTTTCCAAGGAATGAAATAGATGGAAACAGTCGTAACCATCACCAAAATAGCTGCCGCCGCAGCATACCTCATCCAACCCTTTATACCATAAGCGGAATGCCGTGTCAGCCGCCCCCGCACTTCCATCAGGTCGCTTTCGATTTCCTGTTCCGCAATCCTAAGCGCCGAATTCCCAACCTTATGATATAACGCCTCCACGAACGCTCGTTCCTCATCCGTACATTCATCCGCTAAATACCGCTTTAAGAGCTCGTTTAATGCTTCTTTATCCATAGCCTGGTGAAGTTGCTATCCTTGTTCATAATAGATAGTCAACCAATGGGCATGGAGGGCGTAGAAAAAAATGAATTTTTAATAGCCTTATAGGTTGAGGAACCAAATGATGGCAAAAAACGCTTCGAGTTTGATACGCAAAATTTTCAGTGCATTGTTGACCTGCTTTTTTACGGTGGCTGGCGACAAATCAAGCCTGGCAGCGATTTCCTTGTGGGTAAGGTGCAGTTCCCTGCTCATGTAGAAGATTTCACGCATTTTTTTGGGCAAGCACCTTGCTTCCGCTTCAATCAATTGCTTAAGTTCCCTTTCTCGCAGCAAATAATCAGCTAATGGTTGTTCACTGGCAATAATATCTTTCATCGCGGCTTCAAATTCAGCTAACCGCCTTTCACGGACCAACCAATTGATTGCTTTGTAGCGTATTGCCACGTACAGGTAATTGGAAAGCTGACTTTTTGCAGTAAACATCGTCCTGTTTTTCCATAAGGACACAAATAAATCATGCACCAAGTCTCTAGCTGCTTCCCGATCGTTTATCTTCTTCCGGACATGTATGTAAAGAACTCCAGCATAGCGATCATATATTTCGGTATAGGCAGCATGGTCGTTATCTGCTATCAGACTGACTAGTTCCTCGTCTGTATATGACCGGTATGATGACATGGACTTTATTTTAGTTAGCACCAATATCAATGATGGTATTATGCCGACAAGAGCACATAGATTCCTTAGGTTCCATTATCGCCAAGGTAACGATCCCTTGGGAACTTATGATTAGGATATTATTAACTAATTGTTTTTAACTGGCCGTCCTAGCGGACATCATTTCGAAATGTCTCCTTGAACATGTACGGTGAGCAAATCTAATAAAAAATTTGAATAGCTAGCAAGTGCTATCATCATAAGGCGACTACGGCAACGCAAACGCCACGTAGCTGTCCCCTTTGTTGGTCCCCAGCTTGGATCCTCCGCAAGCGATTACCACGTATTGCTTGCCGTTGACTTCATAGGTCGCTGGTGTGGCGAATCCAGACGCAGGCAACGCATGTTCCCACAACAGTGCACCCGTCCGCTTGTCGAATGCCCTGAACCGGTTGTCTTTGGTCGCCGCGATGAACAGGAGGCCTCCGGCGGTGACTATCGGCCCGCCGTAATTTTCCGTTCCGGTGGCTTCGATACCCCTTTCTTTCAGCGTTGCAACCTCGCCCAGCGGAATCTGCCAAACGTGGTGCCCCGTATTCAAGTCTATAGCCGTAAGTGTACCCCAAGGTGGGGTTATTGCTGGATATCCTTGTTCATCCAGGAATTTATTGTAGCCATTGAACGTATAGGGCACTTCCGGCACCTCATCTGCAACCTCGGCGAACACTTCCTTCTTTTCTTCGCCGAAAACATAACCGATGATGGCCTGCTTTTCCCGCTCACCGATGCTGGTGAAGCCCGGCATCATGCCCTTTCCCACGGTGATGAGGTTGGCGACTGCATCCCTTGGCATCCGAGCCTTCAAGTCTACCAGGCTTGGATAGCCGCTTTCCGGACTCCCCGACAAATCTCTTTTATGGCAGGTGAGGCAGTAGGTGTTATATAGGTACTGCCCGGATGACAACGGGGCGTCCTTGTTTCCGCCGTCCTTCGGGCTGAGGCTGAACAGCCAAGCCATCTCGTTGGCATTTACATACAGGATGCCGCTTTCGTCGACCGCCGCACCGCCCCATTCGGCGCCGCCATCGGCCCCGGGGAAAATCAGCGTTTCATTGAACCCCAAGGGATGGAACGCACCTTTATCGGCATTCCGGAAAACGCTAACGAGGGAATCCCGCCTACTGGAAAAATGGGTGATATCGCTTTCGGTGAGGGTTTGCCGGGCAAAAGGAAGCGGCAGGCGCGGGATGGGCTGCGTCGGCCACAGCTGTTCTCCCGGCAAAGCCGATGGCGGCACGGGAATCTCGTCGATCGGGAAAACCGGCTCGCCCGTTTCCCGGTCGAACACGAAAACATGCCCCGATTTGGTCACCTGTGCCACCGCGTCGATTGTTTTTCCGTTCTGTCGTATCGTCACCAAATTGGGTGGTGCCGGAAAATCCCGGTCCCAGGTATCGTGGTGCACGGCCTGGTAATGCCAGCGGTATTCGCCGGTTTGTGCATCCAATGCCAGTAGCGAATTGGCGAAAAGGTTTGCCCCTTTGCGGTTTCCCCCATAGAAGTCAAAGGCTGCGGAGCCGGTAGGTGCATAAACGACACCCCGCTTATGGTCAATGGCCATCCCCGCCCAACTGTTGGCACCACCTATCACCGGATCCCGGTAGGCATTTTCAGGCCACGTATCGTAACCCAACTCGCCTGGATGGGGAATGGTGCGGAATACCCATTCCAATTTACCGGATACCACGTTAAATGCCTGGATGTATCCCGGTGCAGCGGAAACCCCTTCCCCGACACGGATCGGCATGATGATGAGGTCTTTGTAAACCGCCCCTGGCGTGGTGGAGACCACGTACTTGTCTGCTGCCGCTGCCCCCAAGCCTGCCCGTAAGCTTACCCGACCGCCATCGCCGAATGTCGCTACCGGTTTCCCGTGCACTGCATCGATTGCATACAACCAGGATTTCGACGCAAACAGCAGGCGCCTGTCTTCTCCCCGCTCCCAATAGGCCACGCC
>Ga0182792_1001149_pt1 | contig 22444 bp, 17 predicted proteins | sample Passage237B_FD_130497 | JGI IMG/M metagenome (GOLD analysis project Ga0182792, IMG submission 130497) | Cellulose adapted compost microbial communities from Newby Island Compost Facility, Milpitas, CA, USA - Passage2 37B (version 2) (version 2) ...
CGGCCAGCCCGGGCGTGGCATCGAAGTCGAAGTCGGCGCCGAGAGCGATCACGAGGACGTTGGCCCGGTGGGTGCCCTGGTCGGTGGTGACCGTCCCGGAGTCGGGGTCGATCGCCGTGATCTCTTCCCTCACCACATTCACACCCGGCTTGGCGATCGCCGAGTAGGGCAGGCTGACCGAATCAAGACTGGCGCCGCGGAACATCATGTCCAGCTTCGAGTAGCCGAAAGAGAACGAATCGCCACGGTCGATCACCGTGACCTCGATCTCGTCCCCCAGTTCTTCGGCCAGCATCGTGCTCAGTTCGAGCCCGCCGAACCCCGCTCCCAGTACCACGACTTTCTTGCTCACCGGGCCAGCATACTCCGGCCCGATGAGCATTCAGGGCGGGGTACTCAGCTCTGGTAGTCCTGCCTGATCTCACCGAGCCGGGCGCTGTTGCCCGAAGGATCGGTGAAGCCGCAATCGATGCCGTACGGAGTCTCTTCGGGTTCCGAAGTGAACTCGACCCCGCGTGCCTTCATTTCCTCGTAGGCGGACTGGCAGTCATCGGTTCCGAGAAAAACGGTACCGGCGAAGCCCTTTGACATCAGATCCTCGACCTGGGCTCTGGTAGCGGCGTCAATCACCGGCTCACCGGGGATCGCCATCAAGACGATGCTGGTTCCGTTGTCCCCGGGAGGGCCGACCGTGAGCCAGCGAAAGTCGCCCATCTCGGCCATGGTCACATCGACCTTGACCTCGAAACCGACCTTGTTGGTCCAGAAGTCCAGCGCCTCGTCCTGGTCCCGCACCCAAAGTTGGGTCGATCCGATCCTGATCATTGCTGCTCTCCTTGATTCGTTTGCTTGATCGGAATCGATCCTAGGAACCGTTCCCAGCGCTGTCTTCTCGAAAAGTCCGGTTCTGCGGTCGGCCGTAATAGCGGGTCACGCAGGGCGGAACCATCACCTGCGATGCGTCGGGCGGATGGTCGCGGCGGTAGGCGGTCGGGGTCTTGCCGAAGATCCGCTTGAAGCTGGTGGTGAACGAACCGACGCTGCTCAGCCCCACCGAAACGCAGATATAGGCGACCGAGTAGTCGGTGTTACGCAACATCGCGGCCGCCCGTTCCAGCCGGCGAGTCAGCAGGTAAGCGTGCGGAGACACACCGAAAGCTTCCTTGAAGCGCTCGCTGAAATGAGCCCGCGAGAGACTCGCCGCCTTCGCCATGTCTTCGACCCGGAGCGGTTCGGCATAGTGCGAATCTGCGAGGTTCCGCGCTCGCAGGAGCTGCCGGGAAACCGTGGACACGACCATGCGCCGATTATTGCGGGTAGACCATCTTCAGGACCGGGTCCGGTTCCATCCGCCAGGCATGGGCAGGCCTGATCTGGGACCATCGCCGCGTGGCCGAAGCCGGAACCGACATCGAACTCGCCCCGCTGACCACCCTGAAACTGGGGGGACCGGCCGAGCGGCTGGTCAAGGTGGAAGACACGGCGGAGTTGGTCAGGCTGGTCCAAGCCGCCGATGCGGAGCAGGAACCGCTCTTCTTCCTGGCCGGTGGGTCGAATGTGGTGATCGCCGATGACGGTGTGCCGGGGACCACGGTCTGGATCCGGACCAGGGGCATCGAGGAACGCGAACTCGAAGACGGACGGGTCTCGATCACCGTGGCGGCCGGTGAGTCCTGGGATGCGCTGGTCGCGCGGGCGGTCGATTCGGGTCTGTCCGGGATCGAGTGCCTGTCCGGAATTCCGGGGACCGTCGGCGCGACCCCGATCCAGAACGTCGGCGCTTACGGCCAGGAGGTCTCCTCGGTCATCGCGTCGGTTCTGGTCCTCGACCGCGAATCGGGCGCGGTGACCACTTTGACCGCGACGGAATGCGGGTTCGGCTACCGCTCGAGCCGCTTCAAGGGCAGTTCCCGTTTTCTCGTGCTCGGAGTCGAGTTCATTCTCGACCCCTCGGCAATCTCGGCGCCGATCACCTACGCGCAGCTTGCCGGGTCCTTGGGGATCGAGACGGGCGAGCGGGTCCCGCTTTCGGTCGCCCGGGAAACCGTGCTGGAGCTGCGCCGCTCCAAGAGCATGATCGTCGACCCGGCGGACCCGGACTCGGTCAGCGCCGGCTCCTTCTTCACCAATCCGCTGCTGGGCCTGGCCGAGATGGCTGAGCTGGCCGCTCGGGCTGAGGAGATCCTCGGTCCCGACGACGTACCGCCTTCGTATCCCGCTCCCGAAGGTATGGCGAAAACTTCTGCTGCCTGGCTTATCGAGCGCGCGGGATTCAGCCGCGGCTTCGGCACGGGCCCGATCGGGCTTTCTCGCAACCACACTCTCGCGATCGTCAACCGCGGTGGCGGAACGACCGCGGAACTCGTCGACTTCGCGCGCGGGATCGCGAGTCAGGTCGAAGCGGTTTTCGGGGTGGCGCTGGTGCCGGAGCCGGTCTTCGTCGGTCACGGCTGGTAACCGATCGCGCGGCGCCCTGAGGGGCCAGGCTACGGTTTCTTGCCGGTCAGTTTGCCGAGCGTGTCCTTGACCCCGGTGACCGTGTTGTTCACGGTCTGCGAGACGGGGTCCTTTCCGGGCAGGGTCGGGAGCGCGTCGGTGACCGTCTGAGTTACTTGCTGAACCGGCTTCTGCACCGTCTCGGTCAGGGTCTTGACCGGGTTGGCGGTTTTGGTGGAACCGCCGCTTGAGCTGCCGGAGGACGAACTTCCGCTGGAGCCGCCACTCGAACCGCCACTGGAGCCACCGCCAGAGGATCCGCTCGAGCCGCCGCCGGAGGTGCCGGAATCACCCGAACTCCCACTCGATCCATCGGATGTGCCCCCGGTATCGCCACCGCCGCCACTGTTGGGGCTTTGCCCTTCCTCACCGGAGTCTCGGCCCTGGCCCCTGCTGCCGGTGCGGGCCGGGTTGTCCTCGATCCTGGCCGAGCCCCGCTTCGATCTGCGGGGCGTCGACTCCTCCGCAACCCTGGCGGTTGTGGTGATGTCGCTCGTCGCGGAGCTCGCACCGGTCTCCGTCGTGCCGGTTTCCCGCACGATCGCCGGGTGCTTTGACGTCTGGTTCTGATGACCGACCTGGACCGCCGGGGCGGCGCCGATCACCGCCGCCGCGGCCCCGACCGCGGCCACTTGGGTCGCGCCGGTCCCGAAGCTGATCATCGATTGACCCGCCTGGCGGCCGACCCCGAGCAGCGCGGCCAGCAGGGCGACCGGACGACCGCTCGAGTAGCGGCCGTCGAAGACCCGCACGGCGTCGGCGTCAAGTTGGGCGCCGGCCTCTTCCCGCAGCACGACCAAGGCCTCTTCGTGCGATCGGGGCTGGCGATAAGACCGGGCGGAGGTCAGAGCGTCGAAGGTGTCGGCGACCGCGATGATCCGAGCGCCGACCGGAATCTCGTCCGCGGCTATTCCGTCCGGATATCCGCCACCGTCGATCCGTTCGTGGTAATGCAGCACGGTCGCCGTCAGTTCCGGGTCGCCCATGCCCTCGACCAGCCTGGCTCCGGCTCCGGGGTGCTTCTTGATCTCCGCGAATTCCTCGTCGGTCAGGGCGCCTGGCTTCTCGAGGATTTCCCAGGGCACCTCGATCTTCCCGACGTCATGGAGCAGCGCCGCGGTGCGGATCCGGGCCACCTCGACCTTGTCGAGCTTGAGGCCCCGGGCGATCGTCGTGGCGTGACGGGCGACCCGCTTCGAGTGGCCGTGGGTGCGGGGGTCTCGAGCTTCGAGCGCGCCGACGAGCCGTTCGAGCTCTTTCGCCCGTTGGTCCGGGGTCAGTCCACGGCCGGCTGCCGGTCCGATGAATTCCTCGGTCCGGGAGAGCAGCTTCTCGAACCGGCGCCGTCGCAGCCAGCCCCAGAGCATCAAGTCCTCGAACAGGAGCGGGCTGCCCGCCCGGCGCCGCTTCCAGACCTCGGAGATGCCGTGTGAGAAGAGCACCGAGATCGCTACCGGGACCAGGATCAGAAGCAGGGGGGAAGTAACCAGGCCGCTGGTCCGGAGACCGATCGCGGCCAGGCAGGGAACGATCAAGACGATGGCGGTGAGGCCGATCGCTGTTGGGAGACTGCCTGTGCTCTTGTTGGCAGGACCAGGTTCCATCTCTCCTCCAGAGCCTGGGGACAGGGTACCCCTTTTGCAACCAAGAAAAAACACCCCCGTTTACAAAGCATATAGCCGGGGATCCCGCTGAGGGGGGATGCGGTACTGATGCCCGGGCAATTGCCTCGAACAGAAGGATTCCCGCTGGCATCCGGCCCCAGGCCGGATGCCAGCGGATCTAAGAGCGCCCGGAGGCGCTCTTGTCGGTATAGAGCTCCGCGTCGGCACGATCGACGCAGGCCTGGAGCTCCTCACCGGGGGCGAGTTCTGCAACCCCGAATGACCAGTCGACGGGAGAAACTTCCTTGAGAGCCCCCATCATCTGTCGTGCATCATCTGAGTTGCTGCCGGCTAACACCAGCAGAAACTCGTCCCCACCTATGCGGGCCAAGACGTCACTGTCGGGGACGACCCTGGCCCAATTTTCGGCGCATTGCCTCAAGATCCGGTCGCCCTGCGAGTGACCTTCGCGGTCGTTGATCTCCTTGAAGGAGTCGAGGTCGATGTGGACGATGGTCAGCGGATGGCCGAAGCGCCGGCAAAGCTTGACCACCCGTTCGCACTCGGCCATAAGACCGACCCGGTTCAGGAGCCCGGTCACGGGATCGGTCGTCGCGGCCGACCGGATCGAATCGCAGGCTCGGCTCAGCCACTCGGCTCCGGCCAGGGCAGCGATCCCGACGATCAGCCATGTGTCGGTCTGGCCATCCCTTCCGCCGACCCACAGCGCGGCACCCAATCCCACCCAGATCAAGAGGACGAAAATCCGGGCGGTCCCTGGCTTGAAGTTGAAGGCGATGAACCCGGTCAACAAGAAGAAGACGGCGATCGCGAAGGTCGCCGCGCGGCTCGCGAAGATCTCGTTGATCGTCAAGACGGGAGTGACGAGAAAGACCGCACCGACGATCACGGCCGCAGTCATCCAGGCAGGACTGCGAAGACCCTGGTCCAAGAACCTGATCCCCGACGTGGGGGTCGTTTTGTAATCGGCTGGAAACGTCACTCTGCAATGACGTCACGACAGAGCACCGATTCCCCCCCCCCCTTTATTTTGGAGACCGGGAGACGTAGCTACCGCAAACCGAATTCCTCGCCGGCGTCGGTCGTCGGCTTTGCTGGCGCCTCCGGTTTTTGCTCCGGCTTCCCGTCGGGTTCCGGCTTCCGTTCGGGCGTGGGCTGCTCGGGTCGGGTGACCGGCGCCGGATCCGGTGCCGGGGGCGGCACGTAAACCGGTTCGGGAGTCTCCGCGGCCTGGGTCGCTGCCTCCGCCGCTGCCGCGGCTTCCGCCGCGGCCTGCGCGGCAGCGGCCCGGCGGGCTGCCTGACGCCGCTTCTTGGCGGCTGCCCGGGCTTTCTTCCGGCGCGCAGCGGCCCTTGCCCGGCGGGCGGCCTTCGCGGCGGCCCGCGCTGCGGCGGCGTCGGAAGCGGCGCCCGTGCCTGCGGGCGCGGTCATGGCCGCAGCGTCGTCCCCGGATGCGGTGTCCGACCCGCCACCGACGATTCCGGTTGCGAAGGCCGCTGCAGTCGCGACTACCGCCACCGCGGCGACCGCCGCGCCGGCGACCGCCGCCGTGCTGCCGGCCGATCCAGCTCCCTGGGCCGCACCGGCGCCGATCTTGCCGCCGGCAGCGGCAGCCTCGCCTTTGGCCGCACCGGCGGCAGCGCCATGGCCGCCGCCCTTAAGTGCGAACGCAGCACCACCGGCTGCCCCGCCACCCACCGCGGCACCACCGGCCAGAAAGGCGAAGGCGATCGGCAAGGGAGGCCCGATCGCGGCGAGCCCGCGGTCGGCCCGGACTTCACGCCGACAGGCCGGGCAATGCTCGAGATGATCGCTGGCCAGGCTGTACCGTTCACCCCCGGGTTCGAGCATGCCGAGGGCGAAGGCACGGATCGTCGAACCCATCTCGGCGCAGTGCTCCCCCGCCCGGACGGTCTCGACCACGTCGCCGATCTTGCCGGCCGCCCGGTCCATGATCTTCTCCATCCGCTTCGGCCGCACGCCCATCGCCTCGGCGGCTTCGGGGCGGGTGTATCCGTATAGATGGCAGAGCGTCGCCGCCTCGAGCTCGCGCGGCGAAAGCTTCGCCCGCATGCCCTCCCGGATGTGTCGGATCTGTATCTCCGCGTCCAGCTTGGCGTCAAGATCGAGGTCAACTCCGATCGTGTCCAGCACCGCGGGATCGGCGCGCCGGTTGACCCGGAAGGCGCGAAACTCGTTCAGGGCCCGACGGTAGGTGACGGTGACCAGATACGCGACGCGATTCTCGATCTCTTCGCCCTCGGCCAAGGCCATGTACAGCGCATGCCAGGCTTCGTTGTACGAAGCCTCGAGATCAAACCCGGCAGCGCCCGCACCGGCCGCGGACAGCTTCGCGGCAACCGTCCGGATCACCTCGGCCTTGTGCTGCTCGTACTCGACCGATACGAGGTCGGTGGCTGCGGGAGTCATCGTCCGACCACCCGAATCCTCACCTTCCGCACCCGGCTCTTTACGGTCGGCCAGGGCCAGCCGGGCCCTCCACGGACCAGGGCCCGGAACGAGAAAATGGCATTGCGCTTCACGTACCTGAACTTGTAGCGCCAGACAAAGACTCCCCCGGCCTTGGTCGTGACCGTTGCTACGGTCTCCCATCGGCCGCCCACCCGAGCCTGGATCTGGACCGGCACCGCGCGCCCGGCCGGGCCCGCCCCGACCAGCTTGCCTCGGAACCGTGCCACCCGACCGATCCGGATCTTGCGCGGCTTGATCTTGAGTTTCGCCTTGAGCCGGCTACGGACCAGGGTCGACGTGCTCGCGGTGACCGACTGTCCCTCGCCGGGTGAAAAGGACACGGTCACTCTTCGGGACCCTTGCCCGGGGAGCGTGAAGCTGAAATCGCCATCCGTGCCCGTGGTGACCGGTGGTCGCGAGTCGGTTCGGCTTCCGGTCGCGGTGAGTCGGTCGACCTGGACCTCGAGTTTTGCCCCGGATATCGGCAAGCCGGCGTCGGTGGTCAGCCTGCCGCGAATTTGGGCGCTTCGGGAGACCTGGTGCCAGATCGATTCCGAGTCGATGGCGAGTTGCGGGCGAATGACCGCGGGTGAGCCGTTCGTGGACTCTGGACGGGGCTGTTCGACCGTGAACTCGACCGGCCCGAACGGAGTTTGGTTGCCGGCCGCGTCGGTGATCGTGCCACTGGCGACGTGGCCACCCTCGGGCAGGTTCGAGGTGTCGAGTCCGAACAGCCGGCCGGCCTCGGACGGGCATGGATTCGCTTTGACATAGGGCTCGTGGCAAGCGCCCGAAGAGATGTCGATCGTCTGCTGGTGTTGACCGTCGATATAAAGGCTCATCGAGGCAACGCCCGCGTTGTCGTCGGTGGCCCGAACGTAAAGGCCCGCCTTTCCGTAGACGGGTCCGGGGGCTGCCAGGGTGCCGCCGAGCGCGGCCAGCAGCGGAGGGTCGATGTCTTCGATCGTGACCCTCGCCCCGAACAGCGCCGCGTCGGCCGCATACGTGACGGGCGGCGCCGCACAGCCGCTCGTATTGGTGCAGGCGACGAAGACCGCGAGACGATCGAGCGATAGCCCGGTGGCGAGATACGTGTTGCCGGCGTTGTCGGGGTCGGTCAGCGAGCCCTGGCTGCTGCACTGCCAGTCGGGGATGGCGATTCCCGATGCGCAGCCGAACTCGTGGACCCCGGCGCCGTCGGTCTCTGAGATTCCGGCCAGGTAGAAGTAACCGGGCAGCGCCGCCGCCGCCCGCAGTCCACGCAGCAATCGGTAGCCGATGATCTTCTCTCCTCGTGGCAGATCGAAGCCGAACTCGAGGCGCGGCCGACGGGGCCCGGTCGAGTTCGGGGTCACGCTCAGGGCGACCGATCCGCCGTTGGCGCAGTCGTCGACAAAGGTGAGGTCGGTCGCGCCGGCATCGAAAGCGCGCGGGGACCAGGCCTCGCTGGAAACCGGCTCACCGATCGGTCCGCGGCAAGACCAGACGTCATATTCACCGGGCGCCGCCGAGGCGATCGGGCAGGCCAAGGCAGCGAGGGCCGTCAGCCCCGCTATGAGCAGGAGCAGATTTCGTAGGTTCGGGAACATCTCCCTGATTGCCTCTATGCCCGGAAAGCGGCCCGGCTATTCCGGAAAGGCAAGGCTAGAGCATTGAGTGCGCCGGCGTTAGAGTTCCCTTCCATGAGCGAGGAGAACCGGCGTTTCGCATTGGCCGAAAGGCCCAGCGGCCTGATCGACGAAAACACTTTTACCCTGGAGATGAATCCGGTTCCCGAGATCGGTGACGGGGAGGCCCTGGTCAAGGTCAAGTGGATCTCGGTCGATCCGACCAATCGCACCTGGATCGGCGAGGAACCTACCTACCTGCCGCCGGTCCAGATCGGTGAGACGATGCGGGCCCTCGGTCTCGGTGAGGTGATCTCATCGAACAACGAGAATTATCCGGTCGGCTCCCTGGTCAACGGACTCACTGGCTGGACCGATTACACAGTGGCCAGCGACTCGAATCCGCTGATGGTGGTGCCGGAAAGCGCTAAGGAAGCGCCGCCTGCGTCGCTGCTCGGCATGCTCGGCATGACCGGTTGCACCGCGTATTTCGGCATGCTTGAGATCGGCGAGCCAAAAGAGGGCGAGACGGTTGTCGTTTCCGCCGCGGCAGGCGCGGTCGGCACGGTGGCCGGGCAACTCGCGAAGCTGAAAGGCGCCAGGGTGGTCGGGATCGCCGGTGGCCCCGAAAAATGCGCCTGGATTCAAGACGAACTCGGATTTGACGCGGTGGTCGACTACAAAGCCGACGACTGGCGCCGGCAACTGAAGGACGCCACCCCGGACGGCATCGACGTGGATTTCGAGAACGTCGGCGGCGAGATCATGGAGGCGGTCCTGCTGCGGCTCAACATCAACGCCCGGGTCGCTCTCTGCGGACTGATCTCCGGCTATAACGACGAGGCGCGGCCGCTCGACCCGCGAATCTTCGGCCGGCTACTGGTCAACCGGGTCAAGTTGCAGGGCTTCATCATCCTCGACTACTACGCCCGCTTCGGCGAAGCGATCCGGGAGCTTTCACAGTGGGTCGCCGAGGGCAAGATCAAGTCGGAGCAGACCGTGGTCGAAGGCTTCGAGAACCTGCCCCATGCCCTGAACATGCTTTTCCAGGGCGAGAACAAAGGCAAGCTGGTCGTCAAGATCAACGACTGAGTCCTCGCGCGTCGAGATCGGAAAAGTTGGCAATTATTGCCAACTTTTCCGATTTCGCGCGAAGTTCAGACCAGGGCTGAGGCATCCAGGTCGCGGACCGAGTTCTGGCCGGTCAGAGCGAGGGCGACATCGGCGTCGGCGCGCAAGACCCGGAGCATCCGCTCGACGCCGGCCTGGCCTTCGGCCGCGACCGACCAGGCCCACGCCCGGCCGAGAATCACCGCTTCGGCGCCGAGCGCCAACATCTTGACCATGTCGAGTCCGTTGCGGATTCCGCCGTCGGCGATCACCGTGGTCTGATCACCGACCGCCTCGGCCACCGCCGGCAGGGCCGCCGCCGTCGAGGGCACCGCATCGAGCTGGCGCCCGCCATGGTTGGAGACGACCAGACCGTCGACCCCGGCGTCGAGCGCCCGCCGCGCGTCCTCCGGGTCGAGCACACCCTTGACCACCAATTTGCCATTCCAGTTCTCTCTCACCCAGGCGATGTCATCCCAGGTCACGGAGGGATCGAACTGGGAGTCGACCCATCCCTTGAAATCCTCCGGCGTGCGGGCGCCAGGCACCACCTCGGCCAAGTTGCCGAAGGTGAGCGGCTTCCCACCGAGCGCGACATCCTTGATCCAGCCCGGGTGTGAAACGAGGTCTAGTCCGCGCCTGATCTTGGCCCAGGTCGAAGGTTCGCCGAGCATCGCGTTGCGGGTGTCGCGGTGGCGGGCTCCGACCACCGCCAGATCGATGGTCAGCATCAGGACCGGCGAGCCGACCGCCTCGGCCCGAGCCATCAGCTTCTCCGCGTAGGCGCGGTCCCGCATCACGTAGAGCTGGAACCAGGGCGGCACGCTGGTCGCCTCGGCGACCTCCTCGATCGAGCAGATCGAAACCGTCGACTCGGTGAAGGGAATGCCGACCGCCTCGGCGGCCCGGGCGGCCTGCACCTCCGCCCGCTGGGCGAACATCCCGGCCAGGCCGACCGGTCCGAGGAGGGCCGGCATCGAAAGCTTCTGACCGAGCAGCTCGATCTCCTGTTCGCGGACCGAGACGTCGCGCATCACCCGCTGGCGCAGCTGCACCTTCTCCAGGTCCGCCTCGTTCGCCTTCATCGTCGCCTCTTCGTAGGCGCCGCCGTCGGCGTAGTCGAAGAGCTGGCGGGGCAGCTTCCTGCGGGCCAGTTCGCGGTAGTCCCGCACCGTGGCGGGCTGGACATTCAGGGGCTGATCCGCGGAAAAGCGCATGGCGGCAACCTATAGCCTCACCTGCGATGACGCTGCCGGTGCGAACCATGGGCCCCGAGGAGGTCCGCGAAGCGGTCAGTTGGGCCGAACGGGAAGGCTGGCAGCCAGGCCACGGGGATGCGTCCGCCTTCTTCGCGGCCGACCCGGATGGCTTTTTCCGCTCAATCGAAGGTGACCGGACCGTGGCGACCATCTCGGTGGTCCGCGGTTCGGAACGGGTGGCTTTCGTCGGGCTCTACATCGTCGACCCGCGGTACCGGGGCCGGGGCCACGGCAAGGCACTCTGGGACGAGGCGCTCGCCCTTCGCAACGGCCTGACCCTCGGCCTCGACGCCGTGCCCGAACAGGTCGCGACCTATGCCTCCGACGGCTTCGTCCCCGTCTATGGCAACGCCCGCTACACGGCCGACGCCGCCTCGCTGCCCGCCCCCGACCCCGGGGCCGAGATCCACCCCGCCTCGAAGGCGGATTTCGGAGACCTGGTCGCCTTCGACGCGGCCAGGCACTTCGGCCCGCGCCCGGGCTTCCTGCGGGAGTGGATCGCGGGCGATGGCCGTGAGGCGATCATCACCCTCGACGGCGGGCGGATCACCGGATTCGCCGTTTCCCGACCGTCCACCGGCGGCCACCGGATCGGCCCTGTCTTCGCGGAGCACCCGGACCTCGCCCGGGCGCTGCTCCTCGACCTCGCCTCGCGGATCGAGGGACCGGTCTCGATCGACCTGCCCCAGCCGAACCAAGCCGCGGTCGAACTGCTCACCTCGATGGGCATGGCCCGCAGCTTCGAAACGACCCGCATGTACCGCGGCCAGCCACCGGCCCTCCCGCTCGACCAGATCTACGGGATCACCAGCCTAGAACTGGGCTGAGCCGGCTTCCTCTTCCTTGGCGGCGAATGGAGTGGCGTTGGCGAGGCAGCCGCGCTTCTTGGAGCATGACCAGGTCCAGTTGCCGAACAGGCCGGAGCCGATCGTTTCGCAGCCAGAGATCCCCTTTTCCGCGAAGCGGTAGCCGCGGTGGTCGATGCCCAGCAGCGAGTCCTGCCTTCCCGCGCCGCAGTCGACCAGGTCGCGGTCCCGGTCCGAGACCGATGAGACAAGGTCGTTGCCGGCCCCGGCACCGACCCGGTCGCGCCCGCTGCCGGGGTAGATGTAATCCTTGCCGGCCCCGCCGATGATCAGGTCGTTGCCACCCTTGCGCGGCGGCGCATCCGAGGTGTAGATCTCGTCCCCGGAGAGCGAGTCGTTGCCCGTCCCGCCGGAGATCTTGTCGTTGCCCTTGGAGCCTTCGACTATGTCCCTTCCGGCCTCGCCGAAGAGAAAGTCGTTGCCGAGGCCGCCGATCAGCTGGTCGTTGCCCTTGCCACCGCGGGCGAAGAGGGGGATGCGCGGCTTGGTCGAGTCATAGGTCTGGTCGCCGGCGAAGAAGACATCGTCCTTGTCGCCCAGCATGACGAAGACCTGCTTGACCTTGCTCACCTCGCAGATCACCCGCTCCATCATGGGCTGGCCGAAGAAGTCCAGCTCGCGCTTGAACTCGCAGCCGGGCAGCGACTTGGCGCTGTCAAAGGTCATGCGTATGTCCGAGTAGCCGGGCAGCGAACCCTTGTCGCGCAGCTCCAGCGTCTTCTTACCCGCCTGGTAGGTCACGTAGACGACGTTTTCCTCGCGCTTCTTCGCGACCAGAACCAGGGTCGGTTTGCCCGACACCTTCTGCAGCGATGCGGTCGAAGCCGCGGCTTGGCCGGCCAATCCGGCCAGTCCCACTAGAGCCGCGATCGCAGCCGCCATCCCCGATTTGCGAATCAATTTTCCTCCCTGTGCATTTTCTGAGTCGTGCAGGCTACCGACCGCGGCGTTGGGTTTGGCGCGATACGGTCGGGGTTGATACGTCCGGCCCGGACCAACCGTCACACCCGGCGGCGTTGATGACGGCGCGGCCGAATAGCTTTCCCGTTGAATGGCCCGGAAGGAGCACAATCGCCTGAAGTCCCTGAGAGCCGAGATCGGCGAGGTCTTCAAGGGGATCTTCCACGTCTACCGGGCCTGGTGGGCCGAGATCATCTTGCTTTCGATGATCATCTTCATCCCGATCGGCCTCCTCGACGCGGCTGATGCCCAGGCAATCGAATCGATCGGCCCGGGCCACGATTTCCAGTTGGCCGCCCTGATCGTGGCCGCATTGGCGGTCTCTGCCACCGGGCTGCTGGGTGAGGTGTTCCTGGCCGGAGCGGTCGGCCTCTCGCTGACCCACGCCGAAGATGGCCGCCCGCCTTCACTCGGCTTCATCGCCCGCCGGCTCAACTACTTCCGGCTGATCGCTGTCGACATCCTCTTCGTGCTGCTGGTCGCCGCCGGATTCGTGCTGTTCATCATCCCGGGCGTGGCCGGTTTCATCTATCTCTCGCTGGCCGGCCCGGTCGTCGAGGTCGAAGACCAGCGAATCTGGGCCTCGTTCAAGCGGAGCGTCCAACTCGTGCGCGGCAAGTTCTGGCTTGTGTTCTGGGTGCTTTTCCCGATCGAGGTGATCGGCGGTTCGATCCAGAAGGGCATCGAGCAGCTGTGCGAAGCACTTCTGGGTCACTCCTTCCTGGTCTCGGGCCTCGGCGAGGCGCTGGCCGAGGTCGCGCTTTCCCCCCTCTTCGCGATCGCCGCGGTGCTGCTCACCCGCAGGCTGATCGAGCTCAAAGATGGACGGCGACTCGAGGGGCCCGAGCCCGGCGAGCTGAAGCCACTTCGAGCGGCTGGCTGAGCCGGCTACGTTCGGCGTTTGAGAAACGAAATCGCAAAGAGCAGGTCGGCTAGATCGTCGGCTCGGCGCGGATCGAATCCACATAGCTCGGGAACCTGACCCAGCCGGTAGAGCACCGTGTTCGGATGCACGTACAAGCTGGTGGCAGCCGCCCTCGCGCTCATGTCCGCCGCCGCATAGGCCTCGATCGTCTGCAGCATCACGCTTCCGGATTCCATGTCGGCTTCCAACCACTCACTCAAGTCCGACGGCACCATGCGGACGGCTTTACCGCCGCTGCCCGCCAGGAGCGCCACCCGGTCCCGCAATCTCATTTCGCCGACCACCAGGACCTCTCCGGGCGATGCGCCCTGGGCCGCGAGCCTCGCCTCTTCATAGCCGTCCCGGAGCTCGGGCAGGCGGGCCGGCAGGCCGAGTCCGGCCGATGGCTCGCACCGGGCGCGTTCGGCAGCTCGGCCGATCAGGGTTCGAACCAGGTCGATCGCGGCCTGCGCGTCGCGTTCCTCGATCGCGAAGATCGCGACGGTCTCATCGAGCCGATTGGTCACGACACAGCCACGGATCGGGGCCTGGCCGACAGCCCGGGCGGAAGTGACCAGCGCCGCCCGCAGTTCCGGCTGTTTGGTGTCGAGCACCGAACCGAGCGCGGCCACGAGATACCACGAATCTGGTTCGAAGGCGAACTCCTGACGGAGCTTCAGCTGCACGTCATCTTCCGGGAGGCTCCCGCTGATCATCGCCTCGATCGCTCGCTCATGCAGGCGGTCCGACCCAGCCTGGAGCCGATGTTCGATCCGGATGTAGCTCTCCGTGACCTCGGCGGAAGCCGCATCGATGAACCTCATCGCGGGCATTACCAGCGAGAGCGCGGCGTCGGAGCCTACGCCTTGGGCCTCGGCCTGCTCCAGCAGCGCGTTCCACAGCACCTGAAGCCCGACCCGAAACGCGTGGAGCACGTCGGCCATCGGGACCCCTTGCTCGACACGGAGCGCGACCATCTCCGAAATGAACCCCAGATCGGGGCCGGAGGCGGTGCGTCCTTCCCAGGCGGAAGCGAGGAAGGCATCGAGGTTTAGTTCGAGGTGGCGGACCAGACTCTCATGCAGTTCGGGGCCGCCGGATTCGTAGGTCGGTATGGCCTGTTCGATTTGCCGCAGTGCGGATTCGACGACTTCCGACCGGCTCTCTTGCACAACCCGCAGGACCCGTCGCTGCAACTCCGTCGTCTCGTCCTCTCCCTCTGCCACGCCAATTGACAATACAAACGGTCTCGATCTCCGACAACCGGATTTGCCGGATTGCAGACTAATGTTGTGTGCACACACAACTTCGGCGCGGGAAAGTTCGTGCGCTTCACCGTTGATCCCGATTCGATCGGTCCCTAGCCTTTCTCGGCGAGGAATCATCCGTAGCTGGAGTAACCGAGGAGGGAATGATGAACGCAGGGAGTGGGCCCGTTTCGGGCAGCCATATTGGCGCGCGAGTTTTCTGGGCCGGAGTAGCCGTGGCCCTGATGGTCTTGGCGTTTGCCTCGACGGCGCATGCGTCATTCCCGGGCACTGCCGGCCCGATCGTGTTCACCAGCGATCGCGATGGAAACAGCGACATCTTCAAGATGGATGGAACCGGCGGCAGCGTCACTCGCCTGACCGATTCATCGGCTTCGGATCTCGGCCCGGCCGTCTCACCGGACGGAACCAAGGTCGCTTTCGTCTCCGATCGAGATGGTGACGACGAGATCTTCGTAATGAACATCGACGGCACCGGGCAAACTCAGCTGACCAGCAACACGGCCAGCGATGTCGACCCGGCCTGGCAACCCGACGGCGACGCACTCACCTTCGCCTCGAACCGGGACGGGGACTACGACATCTTCAAGGACCTGGCCCTCGACGGCTCGGGGACGGCAACCCAGGTGACCACAAACGTTCAGGAGGACCGCCACCCGGACTGGTATTCGGACGGAACCAGGATGGTCTACCAGCGAGTGGTCAACGGCAACTCCGCGCTCTTCGTCTACCTACCCGACGGGGGTTCAAACACGAACGTGACCAAGGACCCCGACCATTTCTACGGCGACGCCAGCTTCAAATCAGATGGAGTAAACACGATCCTGCTCACCTCGGACCGTGAGGGTGACATGGACATCTACCGGGCGGTTCTGAACGGGACAACTCTGACGTACACCAAGCTGGGGGCCAACCCCGCGGTCGACACGGACCCAGTCTTCTCGCCGGAGGACAACAAGATCGCCTTCGTCTCGGACCGAGACGGGACTTCGGGGATCTACACGATGGGCACCGGCGGCGGGTCTGTCGTCAGGCTTAGTGCCTCTGGGGTGACTGACCTCTCACCCTCGTGGGGGGTGCAACCACCTTCCGGCCCCAAGGCCTCACTTTCCGTGAACAGCCACGCCTTCGGCAACATCGACATCGCCGACGGCCCGTCGGTGGCGTTCACCACCACCCTTTCGAACCCGGGAACCGAGGACCTCGAGGTCGGGACGCTGAGCTTGACCGGTGCCGATGCCGGTCAGTTTTCGCTGACCGGTGATTCTTGTTCGGGCGCGACGATTTTGCCGGGCGAGAGTTGCAGCTTCGATACCGCGTTCGACCCGAATGCGCGCGGCGACTTCTCGGCCAGCGTCTCGATCCCCTCCAACGATGAGGATTCTCCTACTTCGTTCGAAGTCACCGGGACCGGCACCGACCGCACGGTCGACCCGATCAGCAACGTCCTGACCGGGCTCGACAGCCCGGCGATCAGCTGCACGGTTCAGACCGCAGCCGGCAAGGTGGGTCAGCGCTTCTGCACCGCCAACCCTTCCCTCGCCAAGAGCTTCGACGGCACCCCGATAGACATCGCCATCGGGCTGCCCCCGGCACCGGCGAGCGGACCGGATGGGAATTTTCCCCTGGTCGGAATGTTCCACGGTTGGGGGGGCTCGAAACTCGTCCCCAACAACGGCGGTCCCCAGGGCTGGCTGGCCAAGGGCTACGCAACGTTCAGCATGAGTGACCGCGGCTGGGCGGGCACCTGTGGCACGCCGGCAGTCCGTACCGCAACCCCGGCCTGGGGCAGCTGCGACAAGGGGTACATCCACATGGACGACCAGCGTTACGAGGCACGCGATTTCCAGTATTTCGTCGGCCTGCTGGTCGATGAAGGAGTGATCAACCCCGATCAGATCGCGGTCGCTGGGGCCTCTTACGGAGGCATCCTCTCGGTGCAGCTGGCCGCGCTCAACGACCGGACCCGACTCGAGGACGGCACCCTGGTCCCCTGGAAGAGTCCTGAAGGCACGCCGATCCATATCGCGGCCGCCGCTCCGCAGGCACTCGCCTCAGACATCGCCTACGCCCTGATTTCCAACGGCGGCAACCTCGACTACGTGTCGAACCCGTCCTACTTCGGACCGCAGGCCAACTTCCGCGTCGGCGCCCAGAAAGAGAAGGTGATGGGCGGGTTCTACGGATCTTCCGACACCCCCACCAACCGCTACTACGCTCCGGCCGGGATCGACCCCTCGGCGGACGTGGTCAACTGGTATCAGTCGACCTCCGGCCCCGGCCCATATGACAGTGGCGGTGCTCTCGATGCCGTCAACGAACTGACCGGCTATCACTCGGCGGCCTACATACCTGACGCCGGGCACCCGCCGGCGCCGATGATCCTCTCCAGTGGGTACAGCGATGACTTCGTGCCGGTTGACGAGTCGATCCGCATGTACAACCGGGTGCGAGCGAACCACCCGGGAACCCCGATCTCGATGTTCTTTGGGGATCTCGGCCACGCGCGCTCGCAGGACAAGGCTGCCGACCTGGCCGAGATGAACGAACAGCAAGGCAATTGGATCGACCATTACACGCTCGGGACCAGCGACTCCGCTCCCCTGGCGCCGGGTCAGGTCGAGGCCTTTGGCATCACCTGCCCCTCCTCCGCGCCTTCGCTCGGCCCGTACAAGTTCGACAGTTACGCCGACATGCAGCGAGGCGAGATCCGTCTCGACTCGACCGAGAGCAAGACGATTGCCGCGCCCGGCTCCCTCTCCGGCTCTCAGCTCCCGCAGCCGAGCGCGAACGCCTGCACCACGGTGGACGCCACCGACACCCCAGCCACTGCCAATTACCGGACCCCGCCTGCCGGGGCCGGTGGCTACGAGATCGCCGGTCCGGCGACCGTCCAGCTCAAGGCCGTGGTCACCGGGCCGAGCGACCAGATCGCCGCCCGCCTGGTCGAAGTCGATCCCGACACCGGCAAGGAGCTGATGGTCGAGCGCGGCATCTTCCGTCCCGCGGTCGATGACGGCTCGACCAGGCAGGTCTTCCAGCTGCATCCGAACCTGATGGAGATCGAGCAGGGCCATGTCCTGAAACTGGAGCTGCTGGCCGACGACAATCCCTACTCTCATCTCAACGCGACCTCGCCCGATCAGGCGGCGCAGCATCCGATCCAGGTACTCGACATGAAGCTGCGGGTTCCGACCAGGGATGTCCCCGGTGCCGCGGACGGACAGGTGCTCGCGCCGTCACCCAAGTTCCTGCCGGAGGGCTACGAGATCGCCGAGGGCTTCACAGCGGAAGACACCACCCCGCCCGACGACACCACCCCACCCGAAACCACCATCAACTCCGGACCGACCGGAACCATCACCGTTGACACCGCCACGTTCGAGTTCACCAGCAACGAGGCCGGATCAACCTTCGAATGCCAACTCGACACCGAAGGCTGGACAACCTGCGAGAGCCCGAAGAACCTGACCAACCTGAGCGAAGGCGAACACACCTTCCAAGTCAGGGCAACAGACGAAGCCGGCAACACCGACCAAACCCCGGCAAGCCGCAGCTTCACCGTCGACCTCCCCGAACCACCCGACACCACCCCACCCGAAACCACCATCAACTCCGGACCGACCGGAACCATCGATGTGACGACCGCGAGCTTCGGCTTCGTGAGCAATGAAGCGGGAAGCAGCTTCGAGTGCCGCCACGACAGCGGCAGCTGGGCAGCCCGCACGAGTCCTGCGACTCTCTCGGGCCTGAGCGAAGGCGAACACACCTTCCAAGTCAGGGCAACAGACGAAGCCGGCAACACCGATGCCACCCCGGCAAGCCGCAGCTTCACGGTCAAGCTTCCGGCCACCACCCCACCACCGGTCCCGCAGACTCGACGCGGCAAGAATGTGAAGACGAAGTATGTGACCCGCCGCGCCAAGGTCAAAGTCACGTTGCGCTTCAACTCGGACCAGCCGGACGCGACCTTCCAGTGCCGCAAGCAGACCGGCCACAAGAAAGGAAAGTGGCATTCCTGCCACTCGCCGTACCGTCTGAAGTTGCGTCCGGGAACCCATCTGATCCGGGTTCGCGCGCGAACGGCGGCCGGCACCGACAGTACCCCGATCGTCTTCAAGGTGAAGATCAAGCGCAAGCGACACTAGTTCGGGCAACACCCAAAAAAACGAGAGGCCAACCACTAGACTCCACCCCGTGGCAAGGGGAGCTTGGGAATCCAGGGGCGGAGCGCCGCTGACCAGACGCGCGTTGCTCGGACGCGGCGCGGCGCTGGCGGCCGCCACCGCCCTCACCCCGACTTTCCGGGTGGATCATGCCGACGCGGCCGCGACCTGCTCCCCGCCGCCAGGCTTTCCGAAAGCGATCGAGCTTTACCAGCAGGCTTTCACCAACTGGGCCCAGGAGATCGTGGTCGAACCGCTCTGGTCCTGTGCGCCCCGCAACGGGCAGGAAGTAGTGAAGGTCGTGAACTGGGCCGCGCGCAAGGGTTACCGGGTGCGACCGCGCGGGCAGATGCACGGCTGGTCGCCCCTTGCGGTCGCGCCCGGCATGGATTGCCGCAGCAAGGTGATCATGGTCGACACCTCCCATCTGGACGGGATCGGCCTCAAGTCGAAGCATCCCGCCGTGGTCCGGGCCGGCTCCGGCGTGCTCATGGAGCGGTTCCTGAGCTTCGCCGGCCGGCATGGTCTCGGGGTGAGCGCGGCGCCCGCCCCGGGTGACATCACGCTCGGCGGTGCGCTGGCGATCGACGCCCACGGCACCGCAATCCCCGCCGACGGCGAGAAACGCCGGGCCGGCCACACATTCGGCTCGCTCAGCAACCTGGTCGTCGCCCTGACCGCCGTGGTTTGGAGCAAGAAGAAGCGCCGCTACGTACTGAGGCGTTTCGAGCGCACCGATCGCCAGATCGGCCCGCTCCTGGCCCACATCGGCCGGGCCTTCGTCACCTCGGTCGAGATGCGGGTCGGCCGGGACCACAACCTGCGCTGCGTCAGCTACACCGACGTGACGGTCGACGAACTGTTCGCCGCACCGAAGAAAGCCGGGGCGAAAACTCGGACCTTCGATTCCTTCCTCCACGAAAGTGGCCGGGCCGAGGCGATCTGGTACCCGTTCACGACCCAGGTCTGGCTCAAAGTGTGGAGCGTCGCTCCGAAGAAGCCGGCAGCGTCCCGCCGGGTGAGCGGCCCTTACAACTACGCCTTCTCCGACAATATTTCGCTTGAGTCGAGCAACGCGACGGCCCGGATGGTGCTCGACAATCCGGGCATCACCCCCTCCTTCGGAAACATCCAGCTTCAGGCGACGATCGGCGGTCTCCAGTCCGGTGAAGCGACGGACATCTGGGGGAAGTCAAAGGATCTCCTGCTCTACGTGAAGCCCACCACTCTGCGGGCCACCGCCAACGGATATGCGGTCCACTGCCGACGCCGCGACGTGCAACGGGTTATCAGCGAGTTCACCAGCTACCACCAACAGCACATGGAGGAGTACCGCTCGCGGAACTCCTTCCCTTCCAATATGCCGGTCGAGATCCGGGTGACCGGCCTCGACCATCCTGGTGATGTCGGGGTAAAGGGCGCCCGGCCGGTCTCACTGTCGGCGATCCGGCCCCGGAGCGACCATCCCGAGTTCACGGTCGCGGTCTGGTTCGACATCCTCACCTTGCCCGGCACCCTCGACGCGGCTCGTTTTTACCGGGAGACGGAGCGGTGGATGTACAGGAACTACCGTTCCTATGCGCTGGTCCGCCCGGAGTGGTCGAAGGGATGGGGTTACGGCAGCTCCGGTGCCTGGAGCGATCCGAAGATGTTCAACTCGCGGATCCCGAAATCGTTCCGCAGCAAACGCGCAAAGAAGAGTGCCTGGAAATCCGGTGTGGCAACCCTCGAAAAGCTCGACCCGCATCGCGTTTTCACCAGTCCGCTGGTCAGGCAGCTGATGCATCGGCGCTGAAACGGTGGCCTGCTCATCCGGTTCGGGTGATTTACGTGAACAGCTAATTCTTTGATCCGTAAGGCCTTAGAGTCGTCTGTTCATGAATCCGCGAGCCACCATCAAAGACTGATGAGCACGTCCATCGCCGATGATTCGGTCGCTCCGGAAGATGTCTCCAAGGCAATTTCCGAAAGGCGGGGCTGGAAGCTCTACCAGACGGTCCGCCTGATCCTGAGGCCGCTTCGCTGGTGGGCTCGGCTCAGGGTCAAGGGCCTCGAGTACCTGCCGGCCCGAGGGGCCGCTCTGATCATCTCCAACCATGATTCTTGGCTGGATCCCCTCGCGATCATCGAATCGATGATGTGGAAGGAACGCCAGCTGCGGTTCCTGGCCAAGCACTCGCTCTGGAAGTTCAAGCCGCTGGCCTGGATCCTCGACGAGGCGGACCAGATCCCGATCCGGCGGGGCGAGGGTGACACGGCGGCCCTCGATGCGGCGGTCGAAGCGCTCGGCCGCGGTGAGATGATCGGGGTCTTCCCCGAGGGGACGCTGTCCCGCGGAACTAACCTGCGGGCTCGCCGCGGCGTTTCACGGCTCGCCCTGGCCAGCCCCGGCGTACCGATCGTTCTGGTCGCTGTGACCGGCAGCACCGAAGTCAAGCGCTTTCCCCGCCGCCCTCGGGTCACGGTCGAGTTTTTCGAACCGTCCGCGGGACCGCTCGGCCCGGAGGAGGATCCTCAGGACTTCTCCCAGCGCCTATTGGACGAGATCCGCGAGAAGGCCCCCCGGACCAAATAGGTTCCGGCCGGACCCGAGCCTGGTTCAGTCCGGGATCACGGTCCGGTCAAGCCCCCGGCCTATGTTCCGGGTCAGCACCTTGGCGATCACGTAGTCGAGGCCGGGCACGGCGGTGCCGATCTCGATCCGCCATTCCATCTTGGTGCCGGTTCCCTCCGGGGTGAAGTCGACAGTTCCGAGATGATGATTGAGGGGGGTGCCTTTGGTCACCTTGTACTCGATGTGCTTCCCGGGCACGAACTCGGTCACGGTCTCTTCGAAGGCGGGGACCGGCCCCGGCGGGTTCAGACTGCGGGCCGAACCGACCCCGTTGCGGTTGCCGTCGGTACCGTCGCTGATCCGTTTCACTTCGGCGCCGAAGATGCCGCCCAGGTTCTCGTGTTCAGAGAAATACTCGAAGACCCGGTCGGGCGGCAGGTCGAATTCCTTCACGAATCGCATGCGTTGCATGGCGCGATTCTAGGGGTTGGTCCCCCGGCCGTTCATTCGCTCAGCGGATAGCCGGAGCGGCGCAGGTTGGCCAAGGTCGCGACGGCGAGGAAGAGAGCCAGCGCCCCGAAGGCCACGTTTCCGGCATCCCGCGAGATCGCGTGTCCGACCAGGGGGATCACGACGATCGGCAGCAGCAACGCGATCAGGGTCATCAGGGCGAGGGGCTCGGCCGGCTCCTCCGGGTAGAGGTCCTGGGCCTCGGTCAGCGCGGTCGCGTACGGCAGACCGAAGCCGGTCGCGAGCAGCACCGCCGCCAGGAACGCCGCCCCGGCGACCGGGTCGATCGCGATCGCCGCCAAGCCGGCCGCCGCGAGACCCATCGTGCCGCACAGCACCTTGTGGGTCCAACCCTTCTCCCGCAGCTCGGCCCCGCCGAATCGCATGACCGCGGAAAGGCCGAAGAGCAGGAAGGAAGCCAGGCCGGCCAGGGTCTTCGAGACGTCTCCCTCACCGGACAGGTACTCGATCATCCAGGCGCCGAGAACCATCGGCACGCCGTAGATGGAGATGAAGAGCAACGAGAGCCGGTAGACCCGCGGCTGCTTGACCGCCAGCCGGAGAAACCCGGATGACTTCTTTTCCGCCGCGGGTGGCGTCTGGGCCCTGGGCGGGATAAAACCCATGGCGACCGCGGCCAGTGAGGC